>Ga0208879_1001191_pt1 | contig 24930 bp, 15 predicted proteins | sample Knorr_S15_td_Bot_FD_185605 | JGI IMG/M metagenome (GOLD analysis project Ga0208879, IMG submission 185605) | Marine microbial communities from Southern Atlantic Ocean transect - Knorr_S15_td_Bottom_ad_5009_LV_A (SPAdes) (version 2) | ecosystem: Environmental > Aquatic > Marine > Oceanic | place...
GCCTACCTCGACGTGCGGCTCAGCGCCAAGGAGCGGGAATTCGTGCCGCCCGAGGTTGTGTCCATCTCCCCCGAGCCGGGCGAGGTCACCGAGTTGAGCGCGATCACCGTCACCTTCAGCGAGCCGATGTCCGGCGTGGATGTGGATGACCTGATGGTCAACGACTACCCGGCGACGGAACTGACAGAGAAAGCCAACACGTTCACATTCCGGTTCGACCAACCGGCCAACGGGAGGATTAATGTCTGGTGGGCGCCGAGCCACGGCATCGGCGACCAGGCGTCTCCGCCGAATAAGTTTGCCCCCGAGGGAAGCACGGGAATTCAAAAAGCCACCTGGAGCTACGAGCTGCTCGACCTCGTGCCGCCGCGCTTGGCCAGCCGCCTGCCGCTCGCCGGCATGGCGCGCCAGTTCAGCCAGGTGGAGCTGTGGTTCGACGAGCCGGTGCAGGGCATCGACGCGACCGACCTCATGGCCAACGGCCTCACGGCCAAGGCGGTGAGCGGCCATGGTGCCGGGCCGTATATGTTTGAGTTCGACGAGTCGGCGCTTGGCCAAGTGGAACTGACCTGGGCGGACGACCACGGCATCACCGATTTCAACAGGGCACCCAACCCGTTCCTTGGCCAAGCCTGGTCGGTGCAGGTTGACCCGGCCCACTCCCCCGGCGACGTGGTGATCAGCGAGTTCAGCGCCGCCTCCACCCGGGCGTACAAGCGCGTGGACGGAGACTGGATCGAGCTGCACAACCGCGGCGACGCCACAGTGAGCCTCGCGGGCTGGTCGTTGACGGACGACCGGGCCAACTTGGCCAAGTGGCTTCTCCCCGACCTCTCGATCGGCGCCGGCAAACGGCTCGTCATCTTTGCCACCGGCGAGGACATCCGCAACAAGAGCACCTCCAAGCCGTCGCACACCAACTTCAAGCTCAACCCCAACGGCGAGTACCTCGCGTTGTGCAGCCCGGAAGCGCCGCGGCGCGCCGTGTCGGCGATCCAGTTTCCGGAGCAGGCTGCCAGCGTCAGCTACGGCCTCAACAAAAACGACGAATGGGTCTATTTCTCGAAGCCGACGCCGGGCGCGGCCAACAGCACCGCCACCGTTTCCAGCCGCGTGAGCTCGGTGCATTTCAGTTTGCCGCGCGGTTTTTATGAGAGGAAGGCGGTTTACCTCACCCTAACGACCGACACACCCGGTGCGAAAATCCGTTACACGACCAACGGGGATACCCCGGGCTGCTGCGGCAACGGGAATTACGAGACCGTTGGAAAAGTTTACACCGGGGCGATCCGGATCGCCAAGACGAGTATCATTCGAGCGATCGCCTACAAGGGAGGCATGCTGCCCTCGAAGGTAAAAACGAACACCTACTTTTATGGCCTGTCAGCAAACAGGAAGCGCATCCCTGCCCTGTCGCTGGTGACCGACGACCGGCACCTCTGGGGCTCGAAGGGCATCCAGAAACAGCCCAACGCCACTCGGCACGGCATCGCCTGGGAGCGCCCGGTATCAACCGAGTTGATCCGTCCCGATGACAACGGCGGCTTCGCGGTGGACTGCGGCATCCGCATCCAGGGCGGCGGCTACGTGCGTCCACGCTACAATCCCAACTCCCGTTTGCCGTTCAGCAAATACTCGTTCCGGCTGTACTTCCGCGGCGACTACGGGGCGGGACGGCTGGAGTACCCGTTGTTCGGCGACATCCCGGTGCAGTCGTTCGACCGCATTGTGCTGCGGGCCGGCATGAACGATCACACCAACCCGTTCATCAAGGACGAGTGGGCGCGGCGGCTCTGCTCGAACGTCGGCCAGGTGTGTCCCCGCGGTAACTTTGTGAACCTGTTCATCAACGGCCAGTACAAGGGCTACTACAACCCTTGTGAACGCATCGACACGAAGTTCCTCGCCGACTGGTACCAGACGGATGAAAACTATGATCTGATCGCGCAGTTCAACGAGGTCCAAGCCGGCACTGTCACCAGCTGGCGCAAGATGCTCAACTACGTCAACCGATACGACATGAACGACCCGGAACATTTCCAGGTGGTCGAGAAGCAGTTGGACATGCCGGCGATGGCCGACTACCTCCTGCCGTTGATTTACGCCGCCAACGACGATTGGCCGCACAACAACTGGCGCGCCGCCCGCCACAAGCCGGACGGCCTGTTCCGCTTCATCAACTGGGATGCCGAGTGGACCTTCAGCAAAAGCACCAGCCACAACACCATCAAGAACCAGCTCTCGAACACAAATCCTCCCTGGGGCAACACGGATGTTGCCAAGCTCTTCAATGGGCTAAAGGTCAGTTCCGAGTACCAGATGATTTTTGCGGACCGGGTTCACAAACATTTCTACAACGGCGGCGGACTGACCGACTCAGAGATTAGGCGGATCTTCGATGAGCTGTATAACACCGTGCGGGGCACGATCCCTGTCAGCAAAAGCTGGGGAACAAACTGGATCCGGAGGCGGCGCGCGCCCGTGTTGCGACATCTAAAGGAAGCCAATTTGGCCGCCTCTGATTATGCACCCAAGTTTAATCAGTTCGGTGGCACAGTGCCCGAAGGGTTCAAACTCAAACTAAGCGCCTCCCGCGGCGATGTTTACTACACAACCGACGAATCCGACCCGCGTGTCCGTTTCGCCGGCTCGATCTCGGCCTCGGCAAAAAAGTACGACTCAGCGAAAGGGGTCATCCTTAACGACGGCACACACGTCAAGGCGCGCACAATGACTGCCGGCAAATGGAGTGCCCTGACGGAGGCCTCGTTCATGGTCGGGGGCGGCGACGTGCCGGTGAGAATCACCGAGATCATGTACAACCCGCAGGGCGGCGACGCATTTGAGTACATCGAGTTGCAGAACGTCGGCGACACCGAGGAGGATCTGTCCGGCTTCTCCTTTGAAGGCATCACCTTCCGGTTTGCCGAGAACAGCCCGCCGCTGGCCGCCGGTGCTTACCTGTTGCTGGTCAACGACGCCAATGTGCAAGCGTTCCGCGCGCGCTATCCCGGCGTGCGGGTTAGCGGCTTGTACGAGGGCAGACTCTCCAACAAGGGTGAGCGCCTGGCCCTGGTCGATCGCAACGGCGAGACGGTGCTCTCGGTGGACTACGATGACGGCGGCGCTTGGCCAAGCGAGCCCGATGGCGACGGCTACTCGCTCGTGTTGAGCAACCCGGAGGGCGACCCCGACTCGCCGGCCAACTGGCGTGCCAGCCTGGCCAAGGGCGGCACCCCCGGCAGGCCCAGCCCAAGCGGCCCGCAGCCGTTGGTCGTCCTCAACGAGGTGCTCGCCGAGAACGTCGCCTCGGCGCCAAACGGCGCCACGTTCCCCGACTTCGTCGAGTTGAAAAACGTCGCCGGCACCGATGTGTACCTGCAAAACTGGAGCCTGAGCGACAACCCGGCCAAGCCCCGAAAATTCAACTTCCCAGGCAATGTCGTGATCAAGGCCAACGGCTACCTCGTGGTCTGGCTGGATACAGCCGCGGAGGCGCCGGGCCTGCACGCCGGTTTCGCGATCGACAACGACGGCGACACCATCGCGCTGTTCAACCCGGGAGGCGAACGCATCGACGTGCTGGGCTTCGGCCTGCAGGTGGCCGACCATTCGATCGGCCGCGGCAGCGACGGCGGCGATTGGTCACTCAATCGGCCCACCCCCGGCAAGACGAACAAGGCCGCACCGGTCGCCGACCTGAAGAATCTCAAGCTCAACGAGTTCGTCGCCGCCGCTCCGCCGGGCAGCGACGACTGGGTTGAATTGTTCAACACGGACAGCAAACCGGCCGCGCTATTCGGCCTCGCGTGGGAAGCCGGCTTGGCCAAGTTCACCTACCGCCGCCTCTCGTTTATTGCGCCGGGCAGTTATCAGGTTTTCAGCGCCGACAAAAAACCCGGCGTTCGGCACCTCGATTTCAAGCTGCCCGCCGCCGGTGGAACTCTCCTGTTGCGTGACACCAACGGCGCGGAACTCGACGACCTGAGCTACCGCACGCAGGAGGACGGCGAGTCCCGTGGACGCTACCCGAACGGCACCGGCCCGTGGACCACGTTCACCACCACCGTCAGCCCCGGCCAAGCCAACTACCTGCCCAAGACCGACGGCTTGAAGCTCAGCGAATTTCTTGCGATCAACGACGCAGCCGTCATCGACCCGCTTGGCCGGACCAGCGACTGGATCGAGATCTGGAACAACTCCACGACGTCCATCGATCTCGCCGGCATGAGCCTGAGCATCGACAAGGTCGAGCCCGGGCAGTGGAGCTTCCCCGACAGCGCCAAGCTCCGCGCCAAGGGCCAGTTGCTCGTGTGGTGCAACGGCTCCCGCGACCCCGCGCTTGGCCCGGCGGATTACCTGAACACCGGCCGCTCGCTCAATGGCGCTTACGGCACCGTGTACCTGTTCAACGCCGACGAACAGATTGTCGACAGAATCAGCTACGGCTTCCAAGTGCCGGATCGTTCCGTCGGCCGCGACAAAAACGGCGACTGGGCGCTGCTCGACTCCCCCTCTCCAGGCAAGGAGAACAAGCTTCCCGCAACGCTGGCCTCCCCGTCCAATCTTGTCATCAACGAGTGGATGGCCAACGGCCGCGGCAGCGACTGGATCGAGCTGCACAACCCGCAACCGAAGCCGGTTCGGATGGACGGGCTGTACCTGACCGACAACATCAGCTCGATCGGCCGCACCAAGTTTGAGATCACGAAACTCAACTACATCGCCGGCGGGGGGTTCGTGAAATGGATCGCGGACGCCGACTTGGCCAAGGGCGGCGACCACGTCAATTTCAGCCTGTCCAGCCTTGGTGAACCGATCGCCCTTTACAGCCGGACAAAGTCGCTCCTGGACAAGCGGCTGATCTCCAAAACCATCCCCGGCGAATCGGAGGGGCGGCTGCCCGACGGCGCCACACGGATCACGAAATTCCCCAGCACCCCCACGCCGGGCAAATCCAATTATCTGCCGGTGGAAAACGTGGTCATCAACGAGGTGCTCACCCACACCGACCCTCCGTTCGAGGACGCCATCGAGCTGCAAAACCTCTCCGACAACCCGGTCGACATTGGCAACTGGTGGATCAGCAACTCGGAATCGAGCCTGAAAAAATACAGGATTCCCGCCAACACCACGTTGACCGCACGGGGCGTGATGGCCTTTTACGAGGGACAGTTCAACCCGGCGCCGGGCGCGGAACACAGCTTCGCGCTCAACTCTGCCCACGGCGACAAGGTCATCCTCTCCGAGGCGGATGGCTTCGGCAAGTTGACCGGCTACCGCGCCATCATCGAGTTTGGTGCGGCGCAAAACGGCGTCTCCCTTGGCCGCGTGAAAACCAGCATCGGCGATCAGTTTGTCACCCTGGTCAGTCCGACATTCGGAGTGGACAACCCCTCCTCCGTATCGGCCTTTCGTAAGGGCGCTGGCGCTGCCAACGCCACAGCAAAAGTCGGCCCGGTGGTGATCCACGAGATCATGTACCACCCCGCCCCGCTGCCGCTCGGCGCCGGCACGCCGGACGACGAGTTCATCGAACTGCACAATATCACCAACACGACCGTGCCGCTGCACGACCCGTTGCACCCGGAAAACACGTGGCTGATCGATGGCGGCACAACGTTCGAGTTCCCGCGCGGTTTCCAGTTGCCGCCGGGTGGCTACGTGGTCTTGATCGAGTTTAACCCGGTGAAAAATCCTGAAAAAACCGCGAGCCTGGCCAAGCGCCTTGGCATCCCGGACGGCGTGCCGATCCTCGGCCCGTTGCGCGGGCAACTGGCCAACGGCGGCGACACGGTAGCCCTGTACAAGCCGGACCCGCCGCAGGGCTTGCAGCACGACGACGCCGGTTTCGTGCCATACATTCTCGTGGACCAAGTCACCTTCAGCGACACCGCGCCTTGGCCAAGCGCGGCCGACGGTCTCGGTGCCACACTGCAGCGTGCCACCGCCAATAAGTTTGCCAACGACCCGGTCAACTGGAAGGCGGCCGCACCGAACCCCGGCCGCGCCAACCGCTCGGCTGAGATGGCAGACACCGACGCCGACGGCATGCCGGACGAGTGGGAAACCGCCTTTGGCCTCGATCCCAATAACAGCAACGACGCCGACGGCGATGCCGACGGCGACGGCTTGACCAACGTCAGCGAATACCTCGCCGGGACCGATCCCGGCGATGCAGCCAGTGCGTTGCGTTTGACCGCCGTGAACTTGGCCAACAGCAAAATGAGTCTTGTTTTCGAGGCGTCACAGGGCCGGTTGATCGAAATCCAGTCCACCCCCGCGCTTGGCCAAGCGGCGTGGAAATCGGTGCTGGAGGTCGATGTAAAAAGCGACGGCCCACAGCAGGTCGAGGTTGACCTTCCCGTCGGCGAGGCCCAGTTTTTCCGGCTGCTCCTCGTGGAGTGACCCGAATGGAAAGCGCCCTCACCAACGCCACCAGCCAGACCAACTTCGGCACCATCGACTGGGTGATTGTCGCGGTGTACCTGCTGCTCTCGGTCAGCATCGCCTTTTTCGTCAAGCGTTACGCCGGCAACATGACGAACTTCGTCAGCGCCGGCCGCGCCGTGGGCACATGGCTGGGCGTCGCCACGCTGACCGGCACCGAGATGGGGCTGATCACGGTGATGTACAGCGCACAAAAAGGGTTCACCAGCGGCTTCGCGGCGTTTCACATCGGGGTGATCGCCGGCATAGTGGCGTTTCTCATCGGCGTGACCGGCTTCATCGTCGTGCGACTGCGCGAGCACAAGGTGCTGACGATCCCCGAGTATTACGAGAAACGCTTCGGCCGCCGCACGCGTATCCTTGGCGGCATCATGCTGGCGTTTGGCGGACTGCTGAACATGGGCCTGTTCCTCAAGGTGGGGGCGATGTTCATCGTCGGCATCACCGGCATGGACCCCGACGGCAACGCTCTCAAAGTGGTCATGGTTGTGTTGCTGGCGCTGGTGCTCGTCTACACGGTCATCGGCGGGATGATCTCGGTGGTGATCACCGACTACATCCAGTTTGTCATCCTGTCGGTCGGCATCCTTGTGGCCGGTTGGCTAGCGATTGAGAGTGTCGGCTGGGATAATCTTTTCGAGACCGTCCGCACCCACAAGGGCGAGGCCGGTTTCAACCCGGTCGCAGCCGACAGCAGTTTTGGCTTTGAGTACGTCGCGTGGATGTTTTTCCTCGGCATCGTGAACTGCGCGCTGTGGCCCACCGCCGTCGCCCGCGCGCTGGCCATGGAGAGCACCGCCTCGCTCAAGCGGCAGTACACGTGGTCGTCCATCTCGTTCGCCATCCGGATGATCATCCCGAACCTGCTCGGCGTCTGCGCGTTCGTGTTCGTGATGACCAAGGCGCCGGACTTGCAGCAGCTTTTCTCCCCGGCGGACGCCGATGTCGAGGCGGTGGACAATCTTTACGCCATGCCGATCTTCCTCGGGCGCATCCTGCCGGCGGGACTGATCGGGCTGATCACCGCCGCGATGATTGCCGCCTTCATGTCCACGCACGACGGCTATCTGCTTTGCTGGAGCACAGTGATCACGCAGGACATCATCGCGCCGCTGTTCAAGCAGCGGCTCGACAACCCGACCCGCATCAAGATCACCCGCATTCTCATCGTGCTGATCGGACTTTACATCCTTTACTGGGGGCTGTTCTACACCGGCGAGGAGGATATTTGGGATTACATGGCCGTGACCGGCGCGATCTATTTTACCGGCGCATTTTCGCTGCTCTTCGGCGGGCTGTACTGGCACCGTGCCAGCTCGACCGGCGCGGTGCTGGCGCTGCTCGTCGGCGTCACGGCGGTGTTTGGCCTTGGCCCGGTGCAGGACTACGTTCACACATACATCCCGGGCAGCATCGCCGAGCGCAACATCACCGCCACCGACGATGAGACGATCGAGTTTGAGGCGTTCAAGGAACCGGATGAGATGGAGGAATCCGTTTTCCGTGACATGATCGTTGATTTTGTGATGACACCGTTCGAGCAGGCCAAGCCGTGGAACCCCGATGGACTGAAGGGATGGACCGCCATGGTGCGCGATCAAGCCGGTCAAGAGCAAAAGGTCGAGGTCGCCTCAAGCTGGGCGGGTGAGGCGACGGCCAGCGCTTGGCCAAGTTTTGAGCCGAAGGCCGGCGACACGGTGTCGTTCTATAAGCCGGTTTCAAGTGCTCGGGTCGGGTTGATGACCATCGGCTTCACGCTATTTGTCTTTATCCTCGGTTCGCTGGTTTTCCCGGATCGCAAACAAAAGGAGGCCACCAATGAGTGATGAACTGAACAAACTATCGAGTGTGCCCCCAAACACCCAATCCATGGAACCATCCGTAGAGTCACCGGTGGATCCACCTAAACTCCCACCTGTGCTGCCGCCCCGCCCTTCCAAGAAAAAAGGATTCTGGCTCCCAACCGTTATCGTCATACTGCTTTTGATGGCCGGGATCACCGCGCTCGGAGTCATAATGATATTCGCCATCATGGATAATGGATGGCCAGCAGTTTTGAGAGCCGTCGAGAAAGACGGATGGGAGTGGGTTTGGAAAGTGACCCTGATTGGCACCTGTGGGCTGTTTGCACTGCTCTCGGTGCTGGTCACCGTCGGTGGCGCGCAGGACATCCGCAAGCTGTTTCGCCGTCTCCGCGAGCAGGAGGCCTCCGGCAACCCCGATTCCGACGCCTGACAGTCCTTTTGTTTTTACATCGGCCCGCACTGAGCTAACTTCAACGCAGCACCAATGGAATTGACCATCGAGACATTTCGGCAGGAGATCGACGCGGCGATGCGATCCTACGACCACCACGTTGTCTGCGTCTTCAAGACGCCGGACGACTGCCTCGAGGCGATCGATCGACTCATGCTCAAGGCGATCAAGGCCTACGAAAACCGCGTCGAGGGCATGCGCCACGGTATCGCGCTCGACAAGGAGATCACCATCATGCTCAGCCAAAGCGAGGGCGATGCGCCCCTGTGCGGCATTTACTTCAACCTCCACACCCCGTACAGCCGTGAGCACGGCGGACGCAACATCACGCAAACCGGGGCCAAGGCGGAAGCTAATCCGCCAAACTGACGTCGCTCACTTCAGCTTGGCCTCGTCGCCCTTCCAAATCTGCCCCTCGACAATATCCGCCACGGCGTAAGTATCCCACGCCGGGCCGGACACGCGCACTTGGCCCACCTTTTTCCCAAGCCGATAGATGGCAAATTGCTGGCCAACCGCCGGCAACCCCTGCAGGCCAAAGTCAAGCACCACGAAGTTGAGCCGTTCGTTTGTGCGCACCACCTTGCCCTCCACGCGGAACGCCACCGGGGTGACGATCGTCCCGCCGCCCGGCTTGGGGACGTCGCCCCATCTGCCCGGCAGGACGCATCCCGCCAAGCCAAGCGCCGCGACCGCTGTCACCCACTTCAGCACCCCCGCAGCATAACGCTTGGCCAAGCGTGTACCACGAAAAACAGTTCCGCCTTCGCGTCGGCCAGTTGCCCTGCTACGCTTGGCCGAGCAAAATAAACCATGAGTGACACACCCATTCTTGAGATTTGCATCGACTCGGTGGCATCGGCCATCGCGGCGGAACAAGGCGGCGCAGCTCGCGTCGAGCTTTGCCAAAACCTGTTCGAGGGCGGCACCACCCCAAGCGTGGGCACGGTGTACCGCACGTTGGAGCGGGTCGGCATCAAGGTCAACGCCATCATCCGGCCACGAGGCGGCGACTTCCTCTACTCCGACGATGAGTTCGCCGTGATGCAGCACGACATCGTCACGCTCAAGGAAATGGGCATCAACGGCGTCGTCATCGGCATGCTCAACGCCGATGGCACCATCGATGTTGAGCGCTCCAGCCAACTGGTCGAACTCGCCCGGCCACTCGAGGTGACCTACCATCGCGCGTTCGACGTTACCGCCGATCCGTTCCGCAGCCTCGACGACATCATCGGCCTCGGCGTCGAGCGGCTGCTCACCTCCGGACAGGAGCCGTCGGTGCTCGAGGGGGTGGAGTTGATCGCCGAGTTGGTTCGTCGCGCCGGCGACGACATCATCATCATGCCCGGAGCAGGCATCACCGAGAAAAACCTGCCGCGAATCATACGCGAAACCGGAGCGAAAGAGTTTCACGTGACCGGCAGTGCGCCGGTGCTGAGTAACATGGAGTTCCGCAACGAACGCTGCTTCATGGGCAAGGCGCTGTACGCGCCGGAGTTCTCGCTAAAAGTCACCAACCCCGACAAGATTCGCAACTACATCCAGCTGCTGAACAACCGGGAGTAAGCTTGGCCAAGCGCCGGAATGAACCGCCAACTGAGAACCGATAAACCATTTTTCGCGTTTCCACTCTCATCCGGCCTGCGGCCACTTTCTCCCTGAGGGAGAAGGAATTCCTTGGTTCCATTCGTGTTTCTTCGCGTGAATTCGCGGTTCGAAGCCAAGCGGCACGGCTCACATCTTCGAGCGTGCCTTGTCGAGAATCTTGCGCTCGCGCTCGGTCAGGCTGTGGATTCCCTGTTCGGAAATCTTGTCAAGGATCGGATTGACCTCGCGGCTTATGAAATCCCCCTCGGCCACCTCGGCGGCATCGACCACACTGGGCTTGCGCCAGTTCCGACGGCGCGTAGCTGCCGGGCCCTTGGGCGAACCGTCCGAGACGAACCGAATCCTCGGCATGCCCGGTAAAAACCGCATGAACCCGCCGTTCCGAACCAGCTTGGCCACGTAAAACGCACCGTACAACAGCCCGCCCAAGTGCGCCGCGTGAGCCACCGAATCCCCCGCCTCAGTCCGTATAGCTGCTAAAATGGAAACCAGCGCAATCGCAAAACTACCCCAGAAAACCCAGTGAAGTTTCAGTCGGATTGGCAGGACGAAAAACAGGAGCAGATACACTTCACGATATGGGAATAACCGTGCCAGCACTCCCATGAACCCAAACACCCCCGCACTCGCTCCCACCATCGGCCCAGCAAATTGCGCCGGGAACACCGCTGCAAATCCCAGCTGAAACAGCGCTCCAACCACTCCGCTGACAAGATACAAGCCGATGACCTCCCGACGGCCAATCGACGGCTCCAATGCCCTGCCGATAAAAAACAGGCCAAGTCCATTCATCAGTAAATGCCAAACTCCCCCATGCAAAAACTGGTAAGTGAATAATTGTATTGGAAGCAGCCAGGAAATTTGGCTCGAGTCCAACGCAAGCCACTGCCCAACGAACGATTTCTCGAACGTCGCCATATGTGTAGACAAACTGCTGGGATCAATCAAAACCTGCAGCAGGAACACCACGACGTTGATCGTCAGCAGAATGGCCCACCCGGTCCACGGCTGCTGCATCGATGGCCCACGGAACCGCGGTTCCTCCGGTCTCATGTAGGGTCGATCATCTAACATCGTCGAACGGCAGTTTAACACACACGATAGCCCCGGCCAATCATATCGCTTGGCCAAGCCGGCGGATACCCTCGCGAATGTCGGCCTCCGATGCCGCCCCGAAGCTCAGGCGCATCTCGTGGCTTGGCTTGGCCCGCGTCGGGTCATCGACATAACACAAGCCACCCGGAACGTAGAGCACGTTACGGTCGAGCACTTGTTTGAAAAAGCGCGACTTCATCCCAGTGTTCACTTTTCGAGGCCACGCAGCCCAGACATTCAACCCGCCCTCCGGTTGCTCCCACTGCACTGATCCCGGAAAATGCTCGCCCATGGCGTCTGTCATCGCCTTGGCCTTGACTCGGTAGCGCCGCTGCACCTTGGCCAGATTTTTCTCGTACAGGCCGGAGGCGAGAGCGCGGCTGACGAGTTGCTGGATCAGGTGGCTCGTGCCGAAGTCATGGTTGCCCTTGATCCGCAGCACCGGCGTCAGCAGTTCCTCCGGCAAAATGCCAAACCCCACGCGCACGCCGGTGGCAAACGGTTTGCTGTACGTGCCCGAGTAAATGACCCGATCCGCCGCGCCCTTGACGGCCAGGGCGGACGCCGACGGCGTGCCGGCAAACCCCAGCTCCCGGTACGCGGCGTCCTCCATCAGGTAAATCGGGTGCCCGGCCGCGCGCTCGTAGCGGCGCAGCAACTCCAGCGCACCCGCCTTCACCCTCAGGCTGGTTGACCGGCTGGTCGGGTTTTGGTAATACGAAACGAGGTACAGTATTTTCAACCGAGGCAGATTGCCGTCGCGCTTTAGCGACTCGAGCACCTGCTCAAGATGCCCAAGGTCGATGCCGTCGCGATTCGTTCGCACGCCACGACCGGCGACACCGCGGCTCTGCATGATGCCGAGATAAACGAAATACGTCGGGTCCTCCACTAGTACGATGTCGTCCGGATCACACAATATCTCCGTGGCCATGTAAAGGAACTGCTGCGAGCCATGGGTGATGACCGTACGGCTGGCCTCGTAAGTCGCCGCTCGGCCGCGGGGGTTGCCGTCGAGTTGCCGAATGCGCCTGGCCGTCAGTTTCCGCAGCGTGTCATCGCCCGCCGTCGAGCCGTACTGAAGCGCCGCCTGGCCAAGCGCCGTGTCGCCGAGCAGCTCGTTGAGAAGCCGCCTGCTCCCCGCCACCGGCAGCGTCGGGTTGTCGGTGAAACCGGCCGCCAACGAGATCAGTCTTGGCCGCTCCAGCTTGATGCGCATCAGCCAAGAGATAGGTGGCTCCTCAGTACGCCTCCCCATCGCCGAGAGGGCGCTAGGTTTTGAAGATTTACCAGCCATCCGAGGTCGGAGCTTGCCCAACTCGCTCCGGCTCATTGCCAGGCAATTTCCCCGGCGACGATCGTCATGACGTTGCGCCCCTTGAGCGTCCAGTCGTAGAACGGATTGTTGACGGCCTTGCTGGCGGTGTCCTCACGGCGGAACACCCACTCGGCGTCGGGGTCGAACACAGTCACGTCCGCCACGACACCGACACCGAGCGAGCCCCGGTCAAGGTGGATCAGCTTCGCCGGCGCGACGGTTAACCGCTCGATCACGTCGCTGAGCGGCATGCGGCCGCTGTGATAAAGCTGCATCAGCGACACCGCCAGTTCGTTCTCAAGGCCGGTGATGCCGAACGGCGCGTTGGCGAACTCGACCTCCTTTTCGTAGTCGCAGTGCGGCGCGTGGTCACTCGAGATGATTTCCAGCGTGCCGTCGGCAACACCCTCGATCACCGCCTCTCGGTCGGCGGCAGAGCGGAGCGGCGGGTTCATTTTGAAATTCGTGTCGTATTCCGGCCAGGCCGGCTTGTCGTCGTCGCCCGCCCAAAAGACGCCCTTGCCGTCGTCAGGCCAAAATTTATCGCTGCCGGCGACCGCCGAATCGGTCAGCGTGAAATGATGCGGGCAGGCCTCGCCGGAGATCGGCACACCGCGCGACTTGGCCTCGCGAATGAGCCGCACGCTCCCGGCGGTGGTCATGTGCTGGCAATGGACGTGCGCGCCGGTTTTTTCGGCGAGCAGAATGTTGCGCGCGACGATCATCTCCTCGCCTGCGCTTGGCCAGCCGGGCAAGCCGAGTGTGTTGTTCCAGTAGCCCTCGTGCATCACGCCCGCGCCGACGAGCGAGTAGTCCTGGCAATGATCCATCACCGGCAGGTTGAACATCGTGGTGTACTCCAACGCGCGCCGCATCAGGTCGTTGTCCTGCACGCATTGCCCGTCGTCGGTGATGGCGACCACGCCGGCATTCTTGAGCGAGCCGATCGGTGCCAACTCCTCGCCGGCGATGCCCTTGGTGATCGCGCCAGTGATGAGCACGTTGACCTTGGCTGAGCGCTCGGCGCTGTCCTGAATCAGCGCCACCGTGCCGGGGTTGTCGATCGCCGGGCTGGTGTTGGGCATGCAGACGACAGTGGTGAAACCGCCGCGCGCCGCCGCCGCCGCGCCGGTGCCGATGGTCTCCTTGGCCGTCTGGCCCGGCTCGCGAAAGTGAACGTGAATGTCGATCAACCCGGGGCAGACGACCTTGCCGGTGACATCGATTTCCGGCGTGCCCTCCGGCGCTTGGCCAAGCGCATCACCGCCGATGGCGGCCACTTTCCCATCGGCAAGCAACAGGTCGGCGGTTTCATCAAGGCCGTGGGCGGGATCGATGAGGCGGCCTCCCTTGAGCAGCAAAGAACTCACGGGCGCACAGGCTAAAGAAGGCGGATTGACAACGCAAGCCGGGTTGGTAGCCTGCGCGCGGTTGCGGGTGTAGTTCAATGGTAGAACGGAAGCCTTCCAAGCTTCACACGAGGGTTCGATTCCCTTCGCCCGCTCCACTTTTCTCCATCAATGACTTACGACTTTAGCGGGTCTAAGTTACACCTAAAAGTTACACCATTTTCACTGATGTTCATTAATGTCAGGGATGTGTTTTAACAATACACATGGGGTCGCGTTGATAAACGCGACCCTATGTATATAATGATTAGAGGTGCAGGTGGAATTGGTGGGAGGGGGGCCAGAAGTCGAGCTGTAACAGAACTATGACCTGCTTTGAAAATATGACCTCAAAAAACGGGATAATTAACCTTGTTTCACAAGACATCTAAACCGTTATGGAGGCTTATTACCATCCGTCAGTGGTGGGCCTAACTCGTAGGTTGACGGTGCGATGGGACGTCTCTGCGGTTTGTCTGTTTTGGCCTTAAGATCATTGAACTGAACAGGTATCGGAAGGTGTAGCCGATCACTTTCGCTCGGGTATCCACCAATGGCGTTTCAACCCCGTCTTGCCGCCGTGTTTGCGGAGGAGTTCGGCAATATCTGTTCTTGCGTGCAAGTCGGCTAAATCAATCGGCGTCTGTCCCGTGGCACCCGCAATTTCAATTTCCGCATTCACATCTGCACCTGCAGCGATAAGCAGTTCGGCTATTTCCTGCGACGCGATAATCTTCGCTGGTGAGCGGGGGCCGAAGCCGGTGTGACCCAATTTAACCGCCATATGCAAAGGACCCCATTCGCCAACATCCCTCGCATTGACATCCGCACCTGCGGTGATGAGAAGTTCGATTATTTCCTTGTGACCTCCCTGGACCGCACAATCTAAAGGAGTCGATCCACCACTGTCATGCTTCGCACCATTTGCTATTAGTACTTCAACAATTTCCTTGTGGCCTGAAGCAGCCGCCTCATGCAAAGGAGTCCGTCCCTTCATATCCTTCGCATTCACATCCGCACCTTTGGCAATCAGCAGTTCGATGACTTTCTTGTGACCGTAATAAACCGCATAATGCAAAGGAGTCCATCTATTTGTATCCTTCACATTCACATCCGTGCCAGCATCCAAGTGCTTTTTGACGGCTTCAATGTTTCCCACCGCAGCAGCGACATGAATGGAATCTTCTGCACCGCTTTTGCCGCCGTGTTTGCGGAGGAGGTCTGCGAGTTCGGGATTGTTATATTTAATGGCCAAATCTAGCGGTGTTGTGTTATCTTTAGTCTTCGCATTCACGTCCGCACCTTCGGCAATAAGCAGTTCAGCGATTTCCTTGTGACCTGCACCAGTCGCCGCATCATGCAAAGGAGTAAATCCAAACCAATCCTTCACATTCACGTCCGTACCAACGGCGATAAGCAGTTCGACGATTTCCTTGTGTCCTTCATCAGTCGCCGAATGCAAAGGAGTAAATCCCCAACTTTTCGCATCCACATCCACGCCATCAGCCAAGTGCTGTTTGACTGCTTCGATGTTTCCCATGGTGGCAGCTATGTGAATTGGCGGCTGCATCAACAACCACACCCCGACCAAAACCACGGCTGCGACGATTGCGATGAGTTTTGATTTCATGGTGAGCCGACTGTCATCCCGATGAGTACGGTTTTCAACCCGTTTTAACTGTTGCCGCCGAGGTGGGTTGGCTACTTCCCTTCAGCTTTCAATTCTTCACCCGTCTTGCCGCCGTGTTTGCGGAGGAGGTCGGCGGTTTCGGTTCGTTTGTACTTGATGGCATTATCTAGTGGTGTTTCGCCAGCATCAGTCTTCGCATTCACATCCGCACCGCTGGCAAGAAGCAGTTCGACGATTTCCTTGTGATCCACGACAGCCGCATAATGCAAAGGAGTCCAACCATTCTCATTCTTCGCATTCACCTCCGCACCGTTGGCGATTAGCAGTTCGGCGACTTCCTTGTGACCCCAATAAGCCGCGCGATGCAAAGGAATCCAACCCGTATCAGTCTTCGCATTCACATCCGCACCCTTGGCGATTAGCAGTTCGACGATTTCATTGTGACCTTCAATAACCGCTTTACTCAAAGGAGTTGATCCAGATCTATCCTTATCCTTCGCATTCACATCCGCACCGTTAGCGATTAGCAGTTCAGCGATTTCCTTGTGACCGGCCTCAGCCGCATGATGCAGAGGAGTCCATCCACCACCATCCTTCGCATTCACATCAGCACCACCATCCAAGTACTGTTTGACGGCTTCGATGTTTCCATTTGCGGCAGCTTTGTGAATACCCGACGGCCCACACCCCACCAGCACCCCGGCTGCGATTGTTGTTAGTAGGAGGTGTTTCATAGCGAGGGAATTGTCACCCCGCTAAACGCAGTTTTCAACCCGTTTTAACTGTTGCCGCCGAGGTGGGTTGGCTACTTCCCTTCAGCTTTTAATTCTTCAGCCGTCTTGCCGCCGTGTTTGCGGAGGAGGTCAATCGACCACTTTGACGCGGTAGAAGTTCCGCTTGAACGGCACCAGCGGCTGCCTTGGGTCGATGAACTTAACCTGCTTGCCGGTTCCCTCGATTGTTTCCAACTCACCCCACTGCTTGAAGTCTTGCGTCACTTCGATCACATAGTTCATCCCGTCTTTGGCAGTAAAACTGAAATCAGACAGTCCTCTTCTATATTCCAAACGCGGCATCAGTGCCTTCAATTCTTCACCCGTCTTGCCGCCGTGTTTGCGGAGGAGGTCGGCAACTTCTTTTTTCTTTAGCCGAACTGAGTTAGTGTTTCAGTGCTGGAAGCCCATAAAACTTCAGGGCGTTCTTGAAGAAAAATTTCTCCTGCGCCGTGCGGCTTTTATTCGCAAAGAACCCCTTCACAACCGCGAGGTATTCACCGTAGGTGCCGCCGCGCATAGTCACCGGCCAGTTACTGCCGTAGATCAGACGGTTTTCGCCGAACGCCTCCCACAACACATCGAGTTCTGGTTTGTAGAAGGACAGATTCTTCGGAGAGGGCTGGCGGTGTGATTGCTGGAACAAGCCGGAGATTTTGCAATTTACGTTTGGATTCTTTGCCGCTTTTTGGACAGCTGCAATCCATTTCGGATCGGCCGGTTTACCTTCAATGTCTGCCCCAGCCACGTGGTTTATCAATATCTTTAGCTTGGGCAAACGCTTGGAGATCATGTCAACGTCATCAAGACTGTATTGAAACATCAAAACATCGAGCGTCTGAATCCTGTCGGATAGCAACTGGAGATCGCTCCACACGGCCTCGTTTTCAAAGAAATTATCGCCACCGGGCCTCTCGCGCATGCGAATACCAACAAAACGCGCATCCTTCGACAACTCGGTCAGATGCTTTTTGAAATCCGGTGTGCCAATTTCAAGGCTACCGACCAACCCGATGTAACGATCTGGATCGTGCTTCACCAATTCGAGCACCCATTGGTTGTCAGGAATCCATTTGCTCGCTTCGACGATAACCGCGGCGTTGATACCGGTCTCATCCGACACCTTGTCGAAATGCTCGGTGAGTACGGGTCGATACAAAACCTTGTCGTCCTTTGGCGGCCAAGGCAGGCCCTGCGGCCGGTTGGTGTCGTACAAATGAATGTGCGTATCGATGATCGGGATATCGGCGCTCTTTTGATAGGTCGTACAACCGCCAAGGAATACCGATAACCAAACGGGAACTATCAGTTTGTTCATGTGAAAGAAGAACTAAACATCCTTGGTCAAGCCGCTCATTGGCGATTCCGCGTCAGCAAACTCCTCCACCCCAACGCCCATTCGTTGCATCGTCGCCAAGTGATATTTTGAGAGAGAGTAGTTTTTCCGGTACTTGAGGAAGCGACCATTTTTGATCGTCCCACCGCCGCCACCTGCAAACACCACTGGCAGATTCTCCTCACCGTGAGCATGACCGTCGCCAAGACTGGAACCGTAAAGCAGCATGGAGTTTTCGAGCAGTGTGCCATTGCCTTCGTCTATGCTCTTCATTTTACCGAGCATGTAGGCGAACTGGCGGTTGTGCCAAGCAGTGATCCCGTTGTACATGTCGCGCTTTTCAGAAACGGTCTTCCACGAGTTGATGCCGTCATCGTCCTCGGACTTGCCGCTGATATCGCGGTAGTGCGACAGCGCATGCCAAGTGCCGCGAACACCATCAATGAAGTCAAAGTATCGGTTGCTCTGCCCGTGATCCAACATCAGCGAACCCACACGCGTTGCTCCCGACCAAAAGCCAAGCACCATCAAATCCATCATGGTACGCATGTACTCCTCGTGATTATCCGGAATGCCCAACTGAGGTCGTTTAAACTCCACCCCTTTCACTTGGCCAAGCGCGGATTTGTCAGCTTGTTTTTCGGCAAACTCCATCCTGCGTTCCACTGCACGAAGCGACTCCAAATACTCATCAATCTTTTGTTGATCTGTTCGACCGACACGACGCTTCAAACTCTTCGCTTGGCTATTGACCAAGTCAATCACGCCCTTGTCGGTGACACCGTCGCTGGCTTTGCGAAACATCCGGTCATAGATTGTCCGTGGATTGGTATCACGGGTCGCCGGCAGTTTTTCGCCCACCCACGAAATGGTATTGCGCGGCAGGCTGTTGGAGAAATATCCCTCGCCTTTCATCGACATATCGAGCGACGGCAGCATCGTGTCTTTGCCAACCTGACGCGCGATGATCTGGTCGACCGACGCGCCTCCGGCACTCACGCGCGAACCGCTGTACGAACCTCCGGTCAGCCAAGTCGCCGTACCGGCTCCGTGACCATTGCCACGGGGCGTCCAAATGTTTCGAGCAACCAGGATGTCTTCCTTGAATGGCTCGAGGTCCTTCATCCACTTGTTCAGTTTCAGAAGCTCGCCATCGCCCCCAACCTTCTCTGGCTCCCAGCCGCCCTTGGCCACGCCGTTGGGGAAATAAAGATAACCGACGCGCAGCTTCGGCCGCTTGGGCGTCACTGCCAACGCCGACAGCGGCTGCATCGCTTCAAGCCACGGCAGAGCCACGGCTGCACCCACTGCACGAAGCACGGTTCTTCGAGAGATTTGCCAAGATTTAGCCATTGTTCACTACTTCCTTCGATTCGTTGTTGTCTGATTCCGCCGGGTTTTTGCGGAACTGAAACGGGTAACTCGTCACCACCTCGCGCACCAGCGTTTGCATCCGGTAACCGTCCTTTTTGAACGTCACGAGGATTTTACGCACTGCAGGCTCATCGTAATACTCGAGTTGCCTGCCAAGCCCGTAGGAAAGCATTTTACGGATCACCTGACGAGCCAAGTCGTCCAACTTCTCAGCAAGGATCACCTCGCGCAAACCAACCGGTCCCTCGAATTCTGTGCCACTCGGCAGTTTGCCCTTGGCATCGATCGTGCGGCCGCGGCTCTTGGTTCGCCACCGACCAAACCAATCGTAGTTTTCCAAAGAAAAACCAAGCGGATCCATCTCACGATGGCAGGAGTTGCAGCGTGGATCTTTGCTGTGCATCTCCAGTTTTTGGCGGAAAGTGAGTTTACGGTTTTCCTCAATTTCCTCGTCCAGTTCACCGGCATCGGGCGGCGGCGGCGGCGGCGGCGTACCAAGTAGCGAATTCAAAATCCACTCCCCACGGCGAATTGGACTCGTGCGATGTGGAGATGAGGTCACCGCCAGAACCGATGCTTGGCCAAAGAGACCGTATCGCCGTTTGTCCGTGTGCGACACCCGACGCATCGCCATCCCTTCAACGCCTTTCAATTTGTAAAACTTGGCCAACTCCTCGTTCACAAAAGTATTCTTCGAATCGATCAGGTTTGTCAGCGGACGATTCTCCCGAACGAGCGCTGTGAACACCATCGCCGACTCCTTTTTCATCGCCGCCATCAGCGTGTCGGTACACCAAGGATTGTCAATGGGGTCTAGCCGCACGCGCACTCCCAACGCGTCAAAGCCAAGCCACTGCGCTGCGAATACGCTGCCCAGTGTTCCCGCCTTGGGATCGGCGAGCATGCGGGTGACCTGCTCCGCGAGCACCCCCGGCTTGGCCAAGCGCTTCTCGGCGGCGAGTTGGAACAGTTCGTCATCGGGCATGCTCGCCCAAAGATAGTATGACAGCCGACAGGCCAGCTCGTATTCGCTGACCTGATACGACTCATCTGTGTCCTTGGCAATTTCTGACTTCAGTAGAAACGCGGGTGAAACCAAGGCGGCCCCAAGTGCTCGGCGGATTGCCATCCCAAAGCTTTCGCCCGCCTTTCGCGAACGAGCATAAACGCCGTGGAGTTCTTTCGCCTCATCTTCAGTCGGTGGCCGCCGAAACGCACGAAGCATAAAGCGGCCGATAATTTTCTGCGCTGCCTCTTTTTCAGTAATCTTCTCGCTTGGCCAAGCTACAAAAACTGGCGAGTCCGCGCTTGGCTTGCCATCCAACGGCACCGCCGCTTCAACTGCCTTGTCAACCGCGCTAAGATAGCGTTCCATCAAAATTGGCTGCAGGAACAGTGTATTGGCACTGTTCTCGAACCCACTTTTACCACTGAGATCGATCGGGAAATCAGCAACCAAGTTCAGGTCCAAACCCAGCAGGTCGCGCAGTGTGTTGCTAAACTCAATATGCGTCAGTCGACGCACCGGTTCGTAGCCAGGATTGTCAACCTGGCTGTAGTCAAAGTGGTTAATTTCCCGGTCGATCCATTTCAGCAACCGCTCCTTCTCCTCCGGCTTGGGTTGCGGCTTTTTCTTGGGCGGCATATCGCCGTTCTCGACCCTAGAGATGACCGTTTTCCACAAATCCATATTCTTGACCAACGGCTTGGCCTCCAGCGCGGCTTCAAGGTTGACTTCCCCTTTTTGCGAATCGGAATCGTGGCAATCGAAACAGTAATTCTCGATCAGGGATAGTCCCGGATGCTCAACGGCGGACACGCTGTTGGCCAAACAAACCCAAGTCGCTGCAGCCAGAATCACCGATCTGCTTTGTTTACTGTTGATCACTTTCACCACTCCGCCAACGCAAGATGCTCTGTATTTGGCCAACCGATGGCCAGGCTGAGGTTATTATTCCTTTACCGAACGAGCAAACGAGTTTGCCTTTAAGTCGCCGGCCTTGATCACATGCGGACTCTCCGCGGCAACCTCTTCCCAGGGCCCTGTAACCGAATCGGCCATCTGCAGTTTTCCGGTGAACTCGACTACCACGTCTCCCGAGTCGGCACGACTCACAGTCAATGTTGGATTGTCACTGACCTCCGGCATCGGTGAGGCGCCATTAGCCAATAGCGCGACGTCCTCTGGAGACAGCACTGTCGACCAAACCGCAGCATCGTCGATCAAACCAGGGAACGGTGAGTTGTAGAAATTATTCGCACCGGAACCCACGCGAAAACCAGTGTTCACAAAACCGCCCTCGAACTGTTCGTCTTCGGGGAATTCGTTCACTTCAAACTCAAAGTCGATCACTTCTTCGCCTTCTTCAGAAATCACCACTTCATCGTTGAGGTACATAGCGATTACCTGCTCCTCCGAGTCATAGCTCATCGTGATCTGCATCCAAGTGTCTAACTCCCCTTCGGTCTCGGTGATCACAACACCGACCCAACCCGTGTCGAAACCCAATCGCATGCCGTTGAAGAACATCACTTTCGAACCATTATTGTGGCCTGTATCCGCCGGCGAACGGCCGAAGATACCTGAGCCAACTTCATCGCCGGATTCGGGTATGTCATTCAATTTCACGCGAGCAGTCCAAGTCCAGGATGAGTTAAAGTCATAACTCTCGGCATCCGCCGCGAGCATATGGGCATTCTCCTCGGCGGAAGGATCCAGCGCACGTCCCTTTCCACCGTAGCCCTCGCCTTCCTCGCTCAACTCAGCGCCATTACGTAATTCACCCGCGTGGGTTGAGTTCGGAATTTGATCCGCAACAATGCCGTCCTCTTCACTGTCGAAGTTCCAGTAGCTCTCGAGGAACTCAGCCACGTGCGCCAACTCGCCACCACCAAACACCGGACGTGGTGTCGCCTTCAACATCGCAGACTCACTGGTCAGTCGAACGTCAGAGTACTCACTGAAGATCTCCACCGAGTAGGAGGCTTCGTTCTCCTTGGTCGCCTTAACTTTTAACGTCGCCTCATTGGCATCCTCAATGTCTTCACCGTTCTTCTTCCATTGATACTGAACACCCGTGCCGGTGGCAGTGACCCGGAACCGGGCACTGCGTCCCTCGGTCGCGGAAGCGTCCACTGGATGGTCAACAATCGCAGGAGCCTGAATCTGACCACCGTCCTCGATCATCAACGTGATGATATCCTCCTGAATCAGTGGCTGATTGTAGACACGCACTTCATCGATCTGACCACCGAACCAGTTCAACTCCGGCTCTTCCTCAAAAGGAAAGTCATTACTGCTGAAACCGATGGACAAAACACCCGGGTCATCCTCCCAGGCCATGTCCATGCCGTCGCTGAAACCATCCTCGTTGCCGTCAACATACAGTGTGATGGCATCCTCTTCTTCCCCAGCCTCCATAACAATAGCCACGTGGTGCCACTTGTTGTCGATCAACTCGGTCTCGCCGTTGATGTCGCCAATCCAACCGGTGTCAAACCCCAGCACGCCTTCGCGCACGAAAATGGCCTTCGAGCCCGGGCTCCAGTTCTCGGGAGACTTGGCAATAAGTCCACCATCATCCTCAGTCTTGATGAACGCCGTCCAGGTGAAGCTGGCGTGGGTGTTCAACTCGAATTCCTCGTCGAGGTCGCGCAACCGGGAGTCACGCTCAAGCAACAGAGCCTGGCCCTTAATGCCCTCGGCCAAAACCACTCCCTCGTCAAAAATGTTGTTGTCGTTGCCAGAGGAATCCTTTCCGGCATCTTCCTCGTCCTCGAACTTAAAGTGGGCAACCAAACCGATCTCTGGCGACCATTCGTCTATGACCGTTACATTGGCCGTCTCGCTGGTCACTTCGCCGGAATCGTTACTGACAACCACTTTGTATTCGCCCGCAGACTCGGCACTCAGATCCTCCAGCAACAGGCTTGGCCCGTCAGCCTCTTCGATCTCGGCATCGCCCTTGAACCACTGGAAGCTCAGAAGGATACCTTCCGCCTCGACGCTCAGTATCGCTGAACGACCGGCAATGCCCTGGGCGTCCGCTGGTTGGCCAACGATCTCCGGCTTGGGCAGTTCGCCCAGGCCATCCTTGAGTAACTCAATAACGTCCTCCTCCTCCAGGACACGGTTGTAAATGCGCACCTCGTCGATCATGCCGGAGAAAAACGGGATCTCAGGGAACGCCTCCGATTCCTCATCAGCATCGTCGCCGGGCGAACCTGAACCAATCCGAAAGACGGATTCCTCTGGCTCACCAAAGGCCTCGGCTTCCTCTTCCAATTCGCCGACCCATGCACCGTCAACGTACATGGCGAGATAGGCCAATTCAATGACCTCTTCGCCATCCTCCTCTTCAAAAAACTCGCAGGTGATCACCACGTGATGCCAGCCATCGTCGAACAGTTCGCCCTCATGCTCGGCGGCTCCGACCCAACCAACGTCAAAGCCGAGGAAATCATCACCTTCACCCTTGAAAAGCGCCTTGGCGCCGGGAGCCCACCCGTCCGGTGACTTGGAGATGATCCCGCCGGGCGATTCCCTGTCCTCACCCGCCTTGTACCAGAGCGACCAACTGAAGGTCTCACCCGTGACAATGGCGTCGGCTTCGTATGATTCAAGCCAAGTGAAGCCGTCCAGTTCCAGAGCCTTGCCCTTGATGCCATCGACAGCCTCAGCGCCACCCTCACCCGCAATCTCCAGGGTGGGACCATTGCCAATGGCATCCTTGCCAAGGTCATCCGCGTTCTCGAAGTTGTAGTGGGCCACCAACCCCTCATCGATTTGCGCCACAGCCGGAAGGCTCCATAACAGGATGGCCGAGAAACCGGTCATCGCTGCGTTCCTGAGTTTTTTGTGTTTCATGTTTTTGGTTGTACTTGGTTTTGAAAAAATGGGTTCGTGAATTAGATCAGTAATAAAAAGAGTCCCCGTGGGCGATCGCACCGCCCGGGTAACGGCTCCAGAGGTACATCTTGGACAGGTGCAGAAACTCAGACTTCTTCTTCCACTTCACATGGCCATCGCCAAAGAGCATGTTGATGCCGTCGATGTTCGGCACCCTCCCCCTGTCCCTGGGCATGCCCGGGAAATTCTCGTTGTATGACCAACCGGCCGGGCCGTGGTTGTAGCGCCAGGCACGATCAGAGGCGTCGTAATAAAGGATGTCGCTCATGAGCAGACGGCTGGATTCAAGGCTGTTGGCGGTCAGATCCTGCAGCGCAGTGCCTCTGATTTGGCCGGCATTCACCTTGTGCGCAACGTCCACACGCCCCCAGTAGGTGTACTGGTATTCAAGGAAATTGAATTGCCTGAAATTCACCTGCTTAAGCCATGCGTTCATTTTCGCGGCATCAATCTCCGGGCACATCGCCACACCATAGACGTTCTCGTTGGCCATGTTGAACGACTGCAGATACGGCTGGATTTGGTTCACCGCCCACTCCTGCGGATCCGCTTGGCCTTCGTTGGTGAACCGTATGTAGTTAGGGTAATGCACGTTGCCCCATTGCTGCACCATTCGCATGATCTTCTCATCGTTGTCCGAGGCGTTGGCAATGATGGCAATTCCGTACTGTTTATGGTTGGAAACGCACCCGATCTGCTTGGCCTTGCGTTTGACCTTGGCTAGGGCCGGCAACAACAACGCAGCCAGGATGGCTATGATCGCAATCACCACCAGCAACTCAATCAGGGT
>Ga0208879_1001193_pt1 | contig 24912 bp, 25 predicted proteins | sample Knorr_S15_td_Bot_FD_185605 | JGI IMG/M metagenome (GOLD analysis project Ga0208879, IMG submission 185605) | Marine microbial communities from Southern Atlantic Ocean transect - Knorr_S15_td_Bottom_ad_5009_LV_A (SPAdes) (version 2) | ecosystem: Environmental > Aquatic > Marine > Oceanic | place...
TAGGCTCCCCCCCCTATGCCTTCAAAGTGTGAATAAATATGTGAAGGGTTGTAGGTATTTTTTTCTATCTACTAGAAACCTTCAGGAATTGGATATAAATTGCTAAAAAGCTATTAAATAAATAATTAGAATATGATATATTATCTATAATGTATAACTAACTCAATGAAGAGTATAAATTACTGGCTCTTGCATGCATTTTTGGAGATCTAAAGCGTTTTTATTACAAATTTATAAAAGATGATTACATTACTGATCTTTTCAAAGTTCCATATAAAGTTATTTGCAAATAAACATTAATAGTCACTAATTAACCAAAGGAGATTACTCTATGAATAATGATAATAAACAAAATATTGGAATTATTGGTGCTGGATGGTGGGCTGCTGTTATGCATATACCTACTCTTTTAAGTAACCCATCTGCAGAAATAGCAGGTATTTGTGCAACAGATTCTGCTGCATTGAAAAAGCTTCAAGATGAATTTGGAATTTCATATGGAGTTGAAGATTATCGTAAGCTCCTAAGTGAAGTGGAGTTAGATGGTGTGATTGTAAGTTCTCCGCATACGTTCCATTACGAGCATGCAAAAGCTGCTTTAGAGGCAGGATGTCATGTAATGGTAGAAAAGCCTTTCACTACAAATTCAAAGGACGCAAAGGAACTTGTAGAGTTAGCTGCTAAAAATAATCTAAATCTAAATGTGTCACATGGCTGGAACTATATGCCTATTTTCGAGAAGGCGCTTAAATTAATGCGCGCCAATTTAATTGGGGATGTCCAACATGCTGCCATTCAGCTTGCAAGTCCAACAAGTGACTTAATTCATGGAAAAGGTTTGATTCTTGCGAAAGATGCTCTCTTACAACCTCAAGTTTCGACATGGGCAGACCCTTCCAAGTCTGGCGGTTATGGATGGGGACAATTGACACATCTTTTAGGGCTCTTCTTTAAGCTGGTTGACGAGGCGCCAAAAGATGTCTTTGCTTTCACTTCAAATTCTGAGTCTGGTGTCGATTATTATAATTCAGTTAATATGCGTCTTCAGAATGGTGCGACATGTTCTATTTCAGGATCGTCTAATATGCCGTCTTCTTTTGCAAAATTTCAGGTTGATCTTAAAATATTTGGTTCTAAAGGAAATCTAATGATAGACCTGGAGCCAGGTCGTGAAAGGGTATTAGTTGAAACAATGACGGGTGAAACTCATAAAGAAGAGGTAAAAATAGGTGATGGTGAATATGATGGTTCTTCACCTGCTAACTTCCTTGTTGATGTTTGTGGCGGAAAAAATTCGGAAGATATGGCACCTGGGATTATAGGTTATAGGAGTGTTTGCGTTGTTGAAGCAATGCTTGAAAGTGCTAAAAGTGGCAATGTTATAAAACTTTAATATGAAAAAATATGACAATTATTAAAGATATTAGAGCTTTCACCGCTGACAGTAGTAATAAATCTACCGACTACACGTCTCAACCCAAAGGTCATTGGATAACGGACACTTTAGTGGCAAATCCTATGGCTATCTACCCCGAATATAGGGACTCAAGAACAAGCTGGGGTATTGGTGTACTAGGTTCAGTGGTGGTTGAAGTTGAGCTAGAGAATGGTGTAATAGGTGTTGGAATATCAACTGCAGGACCTCCAGGTTGTTGGCTTATTGAAAATCATCTCAAACAATTTGCTATTGGTCAGAACGTCACGAATGTAGAGTTGATTTGGGATCAAATGTGGCGTGCGAGTATGCCTTATGGGCGCAAAGGCATAACAATTCATGCTATAAGTGCAATTGACTTAGCAATCTGGGATGCTATGGGTAAAGATGCTGGCAAACCAGTATATGAATTACTTGGTGGGCCTCTAAAATCACCTCTATCATTATATGCAACTTCACCGGCAGCAGCTAGTGTCAAAAAGCAAGGTTTTCAGGGTGTCAAAATTCCATTGCCTTATGGCCCTGCATCAGGACAAGATGGGTTGAAAAAAAATGTTTTATTGATTGAAGAAGTGAGGGGTTTAGTTGGTGATCATTTTGACATCATGATTGATTGTTACATGGCGCTTTCTGTTGAGTATGTTATTCAACTAGTTAAAGCTTTGCGTCCATTTAATATTCGCTGGCTTGAAGAACCACTCATCCCAGATGATTATGCTGGTTATAGTGAATTGAAAAAACGCTTGCCGGAAACTATTATTTCAACAGGCGAACATGAATATACTCGATATGGATTCGCTCAACTTCTAGAATGTGGTATTGATATCCTTCAACCGGATTTAATGTGGTGTGGCGGAATGACAGAAGCAAGGCGGATAACAAATATGGCTGCAGCGAGAGATGTACCTGTTATACCACATGGAAGTGGTGTTTATGCATTTCATCACCAGGTTTCTTTTCCAAATACACCTTTTGCTGAGTTCTTGATGTTAAGTCCAGAGGGTGATATTGCCACCCCTCAATTTGGATCACTTTTTACAAACGAACCTTTGCCAGAGAATGGGAAGCTTCTCCTATCTGATGCTCCAGGTTTTGGGATTGAGCTTAATCGAATTGATATAAAACTTAATCGTCCATTCGAAGTATAGGGTTTTTAGGATATGCAAAAAGGTATTTTTCCAATGCTACCAACCCCATTTAATATTAATAAAGATATTGTTTGGGAAGATCTTACTAAACTCATAGAAAATCAAATTTCTATGGGCGCTCATGGGATTTCCGCGCTCGGCCTAGGAGGGGAGGCAAGTTTTTTGACTAATGATGAGCGGCGAGCTATTACTGAACATATAATCAAAGTAGTTCGAGGACGTCTCCCTGTAATTGTAGGTGTTGGTGCTGCTACAACACAAGACTCTTGCAATCTCGCAGATCACGCCGCCTCAAATGGTGTTACAGTAATAATGCTTGCACCACGTCCAATCAAAACGCAAACCCAGGATGACCTCTTTGAGTATTTTACTGAAGTTTCAAAAGCTGCTAGTGGCATTGAAGTTATGTTGCAAGATGCGCCAGAATATCTCGGAATAGATATTAATTCTGAATTAATGAAACGTCTTTCTGATGAAATTGAAAATATTGCCTATATTAAATCAGAAAAGACTCCAGTTAGTAATACAATATATGACTTGAAACAAGTATTTGCTCAACGCAACATCGGTTTGTTCGGCGGTCAGGCTGCTGTTGGTTTTTTTGAGTTGCTTGAATCTGGAGGGACTGGAACTATACCAGGGTGTGAGGCAACATCAATATTGGTTCGTATTTGGGATGAATATGTCATAAAAAAAGATAATAATAAGGCATTGGAAATCTTCGAAAAAGTATTGCCTTTTTTTGTCTTTGAAATGCAGTCGCTTGAAATGTTTATTAAGTGCACAAAAACTGTACTATTACGCAAAGGACTTCTTAGTTCAAATGAAACACGAAATGATTTTAAATTATCACCAATCGCACAATCGATCCTTGATCGTCATATCCTGCGAATAACAGAAATTGAGAAAAACTTAACTAGGAGATAAAAATGTTAAATGAAAATCAAATAAAATCATATAAAGAAAAAGGTTATTTACTGGTTGAAAATGCAATGCCTCCTGAAACATTAAAAAACCTTCAAGATATTACAGATGAATTTGTAGAATCCTCAAGAAATATTACGGAAAATGATGAAACGTATGACCTTTCTGATGATCATTCAGAAGAAAATCCAAGTATAAGAAGGTTAAAACAGCCCCATCTAATTCATAAGACATATGAAGCTCTTACCAGAGATAATTGTATTTTAGATCCTGTGTCTCAATTAATTGGAAATAATTTAAGACGTGATCACACAAAATTAAATTTTAAATTACCTCATGGCGGGGAGGCAATTGAATGGCACCAAGATTGGGCATTTTATCCGCATACAAATGATGATATTGTAGAAGTATCAATCTTTTTAGATGATTGTAAAGAAGAAAATGGCCCACTTATGGTAGTTCCTGGTTCACATCTAGGGCCTCTTGATGATCATCACCATAACGGATATTTTATTGGGGCTGTCGATCCAGCAAAGTCTAATTATGATGTAAGTACCGCTACAAAATTTATTGCAAAAGCAGGATCAATTAGTTTTCATCACGTAAGAAGTCTTCATGGTTCAATAAAAAATAATTCTAATGTTCAACGACGAATATTATTTATTGGCTACACAGCGGCAGACTCTTGGCCTCTAAAAGGAATTCTTGATTTAGGGTTAAAGCCTACAGCGGGGGAAACAGATTTTGTCAAAAATATTTATCAAGTTTACAAGAACAATATTGTTAAGGGAGAGCCGTGTCTTGAAGCAAGAGTTGAGAATAATCCAGTAAGAATGCCTTATCCACCTCCTCCTTCTGTTGGATCAATTTATGAAAACCAAAGAGAAGTTCTTGGTAGGTCTTTTGGAGAATAAATTTTTTAAAACCTAATGAAAAAGAAAACTCTCAAGAGACAATAAAGTAATTCATTAAGACAATTAATCCATATGCCATTGTAAGGGTAGCAGAAATGGAAAGTTGATTTGAGTATCCACTTCTATTTTCATTATGGGAGCCATATATTCGCCCCACCTCTTATTAACTTCACTCTGATTTAGATGGGAAATCATTCTCTCTAAATCGTCAGTTTCAAAATAACCGAACAAGTTTAAACCATGACGGAAGATCGAATAATTCCTCATTCCTGCCTCTTTTATTAGTTCAACCATTTCTGGCCAGATTTCATCATGTCTTTTTTTGTACTCTTCCTCATATCCAGTTCTGACTTCTAGTATCCATATATATGGCTTATCTTTCATTTTTTTCAACTCCATTAAGTATAATTACTGTGAATCTTTCGATTTGTTACGCTGCTACTTTTTTTAATTTTTCGGAATATTTTATTAGTTTACTATAATTATATTTAGAATATTATATATAATACATTATCATAAGATTTGATATAATAATTCTTAATAATAGCGTAAAGCTCATATATTTTTTAAAAACCTTTATATTATGGAACAAATTAAAAATCTACATCGATCACTCTCTGATATTGCAACAGACTCAATTCGAAATGGAATTATACGAGGTGAGTTCAAGATGGGCCAGGCAGTTACTGAAGCTGCATTATCATTGTCACTTAATATTAGTAAAACACCTGTTCGTGAAGCGCTCTCAAAGTTGGAGTCTGAAGGATTAGTAGTGTCGGAAAAGAACAAGGGATACAGAATCTTTGCTTTGACTAAACAACAATATATAGATCTCTCTGAGTTGCGTTTTGCCCTAGAATCACAAGCCTTGCGTTACGGTTTTGAACGTGACCGTTCTGGATTGATTGAGAAACTTGAACTGATACTTGAAAATATGGCAGGATACTTGACGGTACCTGATCGAGAGATTTACCAGTCTTTAGACAATGATTTTCACCATGTTTTTTTTCAATCATGTGGCAACAGTGCACTTACTAAGGTCTATGAAAAATATCAGTCTGTCATCGTAGCAACACGCACACGTAACTTAAAAAAAGAGAACATTACCAAGCACACTTCATTTAAGGAACATAAATTGTTGCTTGAGTTGCTGGTAAGTGGGAATATAGATGAAACAGTCAGCTTGTTGGAAAGACACATTGTGGATTATGCACGAAAATCCTTTGTGGAACCATAAGTTTTGTAGTGTCTCAAGTACCTTTCTCCAAATAATTAAGAGAGTTATTAAGGATTAGAAAAACTTTGTGCGGATTAATAACTGCCACAATATTGATGACTTTCGCACACTGGCTAAAAGCCGTATTCCAGCGCCTTTGTTTCACTATATTGATGCTGGTGCAGACGATGAATCCACGCTTAGGCGCAATACCAGCGCATATGATGAGTACGACCCAATACCTAATGGCTTGGCAGATGTTGCCAGTATAGACCTCTCAGTTACTATATTGGGTCAAAAAGTTAGCTCGCCCTTATTTCTCGCACCGACAGGCATGAATCGCCTATTTCATCATCATGGTGAGCGTGCAACATCTCGTGCTGCTGAAAAATATGGCTGTTACTATAGCCTCTCAACTTTATCTTCTGTTAGCATCGAAGAGATTGGCAGTCTAACAAGCACTCCTAAGATGTTCCAAATATACATTCATAAAGATCGCGGTTTGACTTATGAATTTATTGAGCGATGCAAAAGAGCAAAATTTACATCGTTATGCTTAACCATTGACACCATTGGTATTGGTAATGCAGCTCTTGCGCCGACGATTGTTAAGAAAGCTATTGATGACTGGTACGCGCCTATGATCATTGGCGAAGATCCTTTTGTGTTACCTAAATACATAAAACACAATCCAAAGCCCCATTGTTTATGCGTTGTGGTTAATCGTAATAACCAGTCAGCAATTAGTTCATTCTCGGACGATAGTTTTGACTCGTATCGATAACATGTCTCACTAATTTTAAATGCCTGACAAACCAATCGCACTGTTACCTGATGATCGTTAATGGCCTTAAAACTTTTTTGTTAACGCCTCTTGTACGATCATAGCTTTTAAGCGCTCATCGGCGTACATCTTTTTGAGACGAGAGTTTTCTGCTTCGAGCTCCTTAAGTCTGGTGATCATGGATGTATCCATGCCGCCGTATTTAGCACGCCACTTATAAAAAGTGGCGCTGCTCATGCCGTGTTCTCTGCATAGTTCAGACACCGGCACACCTGAGCCTGCTTGACTGAGTATTTGCATGATTTGTGAATCTGATTTACGTGTTGTCTTCATTTGAATCTCCTTATGTTTTTAATATAAGAAAATTCTACTTTTATTGAGTGTTAATTTTTGGGAGGATTACACAACTATTAATCAAAAAAATTAATTTTTAAGAATTGTGCCATCATTAATATTAAAATATACTTGTATTTTATCGCCAATATAAAAATCATTCTCAATCTCTGTTCTAGTTTTTTTTAATATAATTTCGTTTTGATTTTCATCAGAACATATATATTTTATAACATCACCTAAAAATATAATTTGATTGATAATTAATTTGAGAATAACTTGGTTTTCACTTTTAATATGATTATTGTTAATAATTTTTAATTTTTCAGGTCTTATAGAAATGAATTTATCATTATTTATATTTTGAAAATTACTTTTTAAATTTTCTATATTTAAAATATTTGATTCACCTATAAAATTTGCCGCAAATTTTGAAATTGGATTATCATAAATATTTTTTGGATTATCTATTTGAACAATTTTACCCTGATCCATTATTACTATTCTATCTGATAGTGTTAAAGCCTCGCCTTGATCGTGGGTAACATAAATAATAGTACATTTAATTTCTTCATGATAATTTTTTATTTCTATTTGCATTTTTTCTCTTAATTTTAGATCTAAAGCTCCAAGCGGTTCGTCCATTAAGAGAACTTTTGGTTTGAATACTATTGCTCTGGCAAAAGCTATTCTTTGTCTTTGTCCACCCGATAGTTCATTTGGCATTCTTAAACCATAATCTTTTAATCCTACAAGATCTAAGGCATACTTAACTTCATTACTAATTTTGTTTTTATTTAATTTTCGCATTTTTAATGGAAATGCAACATTATCAAAAATATTCATATGTGGAAAAAGTGAATAATTCTGAAATACCATACCCACATTTCTTTTTTCAGTTGGTAAGTCATGAATTGAAGTTTTTCCTATTTGAATCGAACCTGAATTTTGAGTTATAAAACCCGCTATCATGTTTAGAACAGTAGTTTTTCCAGAACCGCTTGGTCCCAGCATGGTAATAAATTCACTTTCTTTTATTTTTAAATTAAAGTTACTTACAGCAATCGTTTCATTATATTTTTTTTCTACATTGATAAAAGTAACTGAATCACCATGCATAGTATTTTTCATGATTTTTCTCTCAATATTTTTCTTGATTTTTTTTGTATTAAAGCTCCAAATAATATTCCAAAAAAAGTTATTATTATTAAAACAGATCCCACAGCGGCTATTGTAGGATCAATTTCATATTTAAGATCTTGCCATATTCTCTGAGGTAAGGTCCAAATTTTTCCAGAAATAAATAGAGCAATTACCAATTCATCAAATGAAATAAAAAAACTAAAAATTGCTGATGAAATAACAGCTGGCTTTATATAAGGCAATGTCACGAACCAAAAAGCTTTGAATGGACTGGCGCCCAAAACTCTAGCAGCTTTTTCAAGTGTAGTGTCAAAATTTATCAAACTTGTAGATACTATTATAAGAGAAAATGGCATTACCAATGCTGCATGTGCAATTATAAGAGCATAGAAATTTCCTATTAAATTAAAATTAGCTAGAAAAATATAAAGCCCTAACCCTAAAATAATCACTGGAAATATTAAAGGTGATAAAAGCAAACCCATTAAAATTTTTTTACCAAAAAAATTAGTTTTACTTAATCCGATTGCGGCCATTGTTCCAATAATTGTCGCTATTATGCTTGAGGAAAAACCTAGGTATAAACTATTTAGAGTAGATGTTAAAAAATGGGGATCATCTAGATAATTTATATACCATCGCAGTGAAAAATCTGTTGGTGGAAATTGTAAATATTTTGAATTAACAAAAGATATAGGAATTACAATTATTAAAGGAAGAAGAAGAAATAAAATCACAATCCAAAAATAAATTTTAAATAAAAAGTTTAAAATTTTGGTCATGACAACTTAAGCGCTTCTTTTCTAAAAATTACAAGCAAAATTTTGTAAATATTTTGCTTACGATTATTGAATCTAAATTCACATTCTTTTAAGTACAAATTAAACATACTTTTGTTCATTCCTTCAAATTTTATCCCCTGATTTTTTTTATTAATTTGTTAATCTTAAGCAAAAAATCTTTGATATATTTCTTGGAAAAGAAATTTTTTTTATAAAATAGTAAGTCAGAATCAGGGGACATAGGCATTAAATTTCTTCTAATTCCACAGCATCATTAAACTCAACACCAAAACCTGGGAGGTCTGTTAATGTAACTTCACCATTTATGGGAACAGGTTCATTAGTAAAAATACTGCCAAAGATAGGAACAATTTTTTCTGCAGTTGGATGTAAATTAATAAACTCATTGAAAGGAGTAATTGTTGACGAGATACCAAAATTATAAGCATACACACCACTACAATGAGGGATAACTGTAATGTCATAAGCCGATGCCATTGCAGCTATACGCAATGTTTCTGTCATGCCACAAAGAGTTAAATCTGGCTGTAATATATCAACTGATCTATCTTCTATTATTTTTCTAAATCCGTATCTTGAATTTGTGTGCTCACCTGTAGCAAATTTCTGCCAGGGGCAAGCTTGCTTAATGTGTTTGTGACTCTCTAAATCGTGCGGTGGAAGAGGTTCTTCAATCCAATATAAATTAGCTTCCTTAACAGCATTAGTTAGATCAATAGTATAAGGAACATCTAAAGCCATATAACAATCAATCATCAATCTATAATCCGGACCAACTTGCTTTCTAGTCTCCATTATATATTCTTGATTTTCTTTAAGCCCCTTGATTCCGTCTCCAGGTCCATAAGGTAGTGGGATCTTAGATCCGACATGACCCAAGTCTTGAGCTATTTTTGCTTGCGGACCAGTTACATAAGTTTGAAGTTTATCTCTAACTTTACCTCCAATCATTTTGTAAACAGGCTCATTTCTTATCTTACCAAGTAAATCCCATAGCGCTAAATCAATCCCTGCAATTGTATTAATAACAACTCCGCTTTGTCCAGAATATGGAATAGAAGCTCTATACATTTGATCATAAAGTAAATTTAAATCTCTAGCATCTGCTCCAATTAAAAAACGATTAAAATGATTTTTTATAATCCAGCTTGATATGTATCCACCATAGGCTGTTGCAAAACCAGTATGGCCTCCTTCTGTAGAAATTTCAATAAAGATACCTTTTATTGCGTTCATTCCCCAAGAAGTTCTTGATTCTTGATATTCGGGATATTTTGACATTGGGTTAGCTACGATTGTATCATTGATCCAATGACCTTTTGCATGATCCGTATAGTCAGCTCCTGCACTTTGAGTCTTAACAATTGAAACTTTAATTTCTGAAATTTTAAATTTTTTATCCATATCTTACTCCCCTTTTTTTTTGATTTACGAAAATTATTACCTAGAATTGAAAACGATACCATGAATAAAATCAATAAAATAGAATATTATATATAATATGCTAAAATGATGTTATAATAAATTTGATTTTATAATAGGAGAAAAATCATGAAAAAAATATTAAAATTTATTATTAGTTTTACTTTTATTAGTTTCTTTTTGACTGCAAATGTAAATGCTGAGACAATCTATGTAAATGGCTATGGTGGCACAACATGGGAAAATATTACAAAAGCTTTTTTGGGGCCTTTAAAAGCTAAAACTGGCCTTGATGTTGACTTAGTTCCAGATCCTAGCCTTGCTAAGTTAGCCGCAATGGTAAGTGCTAATAAATGTGATTATGAGATAATAGAATTAGAAGGAGCTACTTATATTTTGGCTGTAGAAAAAGGATTACTACAAGAAATTAATTATGACATTGTTGATCCTAATAATATTGTTGCTGACTCTCATAAAAAGAAATTCGGTTATGAGTTTGTAGCATTCTCAGAAATCATTGCCTATAGAAACGATCAGTTTCCTAATGGTGGCCCAACTAATATGGCTGAATTTTGGGATGTTGAAAAATTTCCTGGAGCAAGAACTATGCACGATAGAGTTGTTGGAAGCCTAGAATTTGCACTTGAAGCCGACGGGGTTGCGCCTTCTGATGTTTATAAAGTTTTATCTAGCCCTGGTGGTATAGATAGAGCTTTCAAAAAATTAGATGAGATCAAACCGCATGTTGTAAAATTTTGGTCTTCTGGAGCTGAACCTATTCAAATGATTGCTGATGGTGAAGTTGCAGCTGCGATTGCATGGAATGGAAGATTGCAAGCAATGGCCAATGAAGGTGTTGATGTTTTTTATACATTTCAAGATGGAAACTTAGACTCTGGAATATATTCTATCCCATCATCTTGTAGTAAAGAAAGTGCGGATACCGCAGCTCTCTACTTGAATGCATGGACTACTCCTGAGTGGGCAGTTGTATGGGCTAAACTTATGCCTTACCCGCCTTTTACAGGAGGAGTAGCTGAGCAATTAGATCCTGAATATGCAAAATTACTGCCAACTACCCCTGAAAATGTTGCGATGCAACATCAGACAGATTGGACATTTTGGCATGCAAATTATGAATCTTTAAATGAAAGATGGAAAGAGTGGACGCTTGAGTAGAAGCTCATAATTTATTCCATTTAATTAATGTGTCCCATACTTAATATTTTTATTGAGTATGGGATTTTTTTAAAATGAAAAAAGAACATCTTTTAATTCTACCCGCACTACTGTTAACTATATTAATTATAATTTTTCCAATCTTTGAATTATTAAAATCAAGTTTTTTTGATCCTGATTTTACTTTAAGACATTTAGAAAAATTTTTTTCTAAAACCTTATACATAGAAGTTTTATTTAATACTGTAAAAATCTCTTTATTCTCAACACTATTTTGCTTTATTCTTGGATATCCATCAGCATATTTTATTGCTCATTCAAATAAAAGATTTAGGGGATATTTTTTATTTTTAATATTATTACCTTTTTGGGTTAGTATTTTAATTAGATCTTATTCATGGATGACAGTTCTTGGAATTGAAGGAGTTATTAATACCACATTAATATATTTAGGTGTTATAGATCAGCCAATAAGAATGCTCTACACAACTGGGACTGTTTATCTAGCCATGGTTCAAATTATGCTGCCTATAATGATCTTAACTTGTTATGGGTCTATGTTAAGAGTGGAAGAAGACTATGTAAAAGCCGCTAGAATACTTGGAGCTGGGCCAATTCAAGCATTTTATAAAGTTTATTTTCCTTTGAGCTTTCCTGGGGCGGCCAGTGGATCAATAATTATTTTTATTTTATCAATGGGGTTCTTTATAACTCCCGCTCTAGTAGGTGGAAAAAAAGATATTATGATTGGCAATTTAATTAACTTTCAAATTAATCAACTTTTAAATTGGGGCTTTGCATCTTTTATTGGATTGGTTCTTTTAATCGTAACTTTAGTAATTGTTTTATTATTTGTATATTTAACTCGATTTAAAATTGAAAATAGGATTGGGGGCTAAAACTAAGATTCATAACAGAGTGGCAAGACTGGAACTAATTTAGAGAGTCATAATTAGGGTCTGCTCAAGACATAATTCCAAAGATAAGTCCTTTACTTCACTAGCAAAATCATAACGCTAGAGTTTGCTTATATTCGCTCGAAGTACCCTGAAGCCCATTCACCCTCCCAAGCACATCAGGGAGGATTTGGATTTAAACTTTTACTTTCTTACTTATGTATACTTTCATCCTAATTATGAAACGTCTATCAACTTATAAGGAAGCAAAATGAAAACTATGAGCTGCAAACAACTTGGTGGGGCGTGCGATAAATTATTTTCTGCTAACACTTTTAATGAAATATCAGCATTAAGCCACAGTCACGGTAAGGAAATGTTTGAAGCTGGTGAGGAGAAACACCTGCAAGTAATGCAGGAAATGAGCGAATTAATGAAGGATTCAAATAAAATGCAATCTTGTTTTGATAATATGGAACAAGAATTTAATTCCCTGCCTGAAGACTAAAAGACACAAGAGTTTAAAGACTCATACTTTTAGCATTATCTTTTGGATTGATAAAAAGAGTATTTTTATCTACAGCTTTCTTTGTGCTGTTATCGTCACCCTTGACTTTTAGAAAGTCTATGCTAACCATTAATATACTCTCCCTCACACAAGAAACCAACTTTCAACCCCTCAACATCCCCACATGTGTTCAATTTTTTTAAGTCTATAGTGTCCTCTAATCTCTCTATTAAAAAGTACTTGCATATTAATTAGATATCATATATCATGCATAGTGTATCAAGCAATGAAGTTTGATATATTGTAATCATAAGTTACAAAAAAATTACAATCAAAAATATTAATAAGGAGCATAATATGAAAAGTTATAAACTGATTCAATCAATTATGGTTTCAGCGGTCCTGCTTTGTGGCACGGTTATATCCCCTGTCGTATCGGCAGCTGGCTTTGAAGCGAGCAGGCAAGGTGGAACCCCAGGCGCGCTTTTGCCCGAAGAACTTGCGCTTTGGTCGTATAATACCGAGACGAGCGCGTTCGATGTGGTATCAGGGGATGCCTCTGCGCCCTATGCGCTTAACCTGCGCGCACTGCCAGAAGGTTCAAGGGTAGGTTTCGCCGAAGGCTGGGCTGCGATCCCGTTTTCCTATGCGATCAATGAGCGGCTTTACGAGCTGGCCGACGAACTTGGGTTCGAGGTTGTGTATTGCGACAACGACTACAAGGCTGACAAGGCGGTGTCCTGCGCTGAACTGATCGCGATGCAGGGTGCGGATGTCGTGATCGAATCGAACTGGCATAGTGGCGCGGCGGCGGCTGTGATGAATGTCTTTGACGAGGCGGGTATACCGGTCTTGTCCCTTGACGTTCTCCACCCCAATGCGATTTTTCTGGGTGCCAACAATTACGTCAGTGGGTTGATTGGCGGTCAGGCGGCGGCTGAACATGCCAAGGCTCTGGGACGCTGCGACGATGTCTCGGTTCTGCTTGGGGTAGCCCCCGGCGACGGTGACGCCGCGAATCAACGTTTGTCGGGCTTTGCCGATGGAGTTCAGACGGTTTGTGGTGCGCTTCCTGAGGATCGGATTCACGAAGCACTCATTGACGCTGGCACCACGGATCAGGCCCTGACCAAGACTACAGACTGGCTGACGGGCCGTCCCGATGCCGGCTTTGTTCTGGCGACTGCCATTGACGATCCGCGCGCCTTTGGTATGTCGAACGCGCTGGCACAAGCCGGGCGCGAGGGCGTGGCCATCGGTCTCGGTTGTGACGATGTTGGCTTAGCGGCGACACGCACACCCGTCGAGGACAACAATTTCCTTGGCTGTGTTGCCTACTTTCCTGAAACGTATCCCGACTGGGCTTTGTCAGTCGCGGCGGACATTCTGGAAGGCAAGGCCGTGCCGGAGGAAGTTCACCTGGAGCATGTCTTTCTTGATGCTGCAAGCATCAATAATGTCTACCCGGAATAATTCCGAAACCAAGAGCACGCGCGCTGACAACAGCGCCCGTGCTCCACTGATCGAGCTGTCGGGCATCACCAAGTCGTTTGGCAATGTCGATGCGCTCTCCGGCGTCGATCTGAAGATCGGCGAGGCTGAATCGGTCGGCATCATCGGCGACAACGGCGCAGGCAAGTCGACCCTAGTGAAACTCCTGTCCGGCGTCTATCCGGCAACCGGCGGCACAATGAAGTTCCGGGGGTGCGAGGTGCGGTTCAACAGCCCGCTTGATGCGCGCCAGAACGGGATCGAGATGATCTATCAGGACCTTGCCCTGTGCGAGGATCTCAACGTGGCCCAAAACATCTTTCTGGGTCGCGAGATCAAGAAAAACTATGGCCCGTTTAGTGTGTTGGACAATAAGGCCATGACCCGCGCTACCGCTGAGGACATCGCTAACATGGGACTTGATTTCGACGTTGAACGTGAGGTCGGCATGTTATCTGGCGGCGAGCGCCAGATGGTTGCCGTGGCCCGTGCGTTGCAATTTGAACCGTCGACATTGCTGATGGACGAACCGACAGCGGCGCTCTCAGCCGAGAAAATCCGCAAACTCTGGGAGATGATCTCGGAGTTGAAATCGCGCGGCGTATCGATCCTGCTGGTCAGCCACCGATTCACCGACATCCTCAGCATTTGCGACCGGATCGTGGTGATGCGCAGCGGCAAGATCGCAGGCGAGATGAAGCCGAACGAACACTCGCCTGCCCAAACCATGGCGATGATGACCGAGATGATGACGGGCGACAGAATTTCCGAAGAGGCAGGCGCATGAAACAGCTTAGAGCAATCATGAATTCCAAACTCTGGGGCCGCGGAGCCTCGGCGATCAACCCTGGTCTGGTTGTGGCGACTGTCGTGGTTTTTATCGTGCTGAGTTTTGCATCGCCGTATTTCCTGTCCGGATACAACCTGATCAATGTGGCAAAGGCGCTGGTGATCGTGGGCATTGCCGCCGCGGGTGAAACCCTGGTGATCATTGCGGGCGGGTTTGATCTTTCCATTGGCTCAACCATGGCCGCTGCCGGAATGCTGGCCGCCTATCTTCTGGACATCGGCTCGGGCGTCGGTCCGGCCTTTACCGCCGCGATCCTTCTGGGCATTTGCATCGGCGCTGCCAATGGCACGCTGATTGCATATTTCCGGATCAATCCCCTGATCGCGACGCTGGCGATGATGGCCATCATCCGGGGGCTGGCCTTTGTCATTTCGAATGGTCACGAGATCATCATCACCAACAAAACCTGGCTAAGCCTGGGCACCGGCAAATGGGTGGGTATCCCTTATATCGTGCTGATCCTGATCGTGATCTATCTGGTGTTAGCGCTAATCTTGCCGCGCACGAAGTTTGGTCGCTATGTCTATGCCATTGGCTCGAACCCGCGCGCGGCGCGCCTATCGGGCGTCTCCACAAAGAAGTGGCAGTTGGCGATCTACATTACCTGCGGGGCCACTGCGGCACTTGCCGGACTGATGCTGGCCGCCCGAACTGGCACCGCAATGCCCGCCGCGGCCATGGGATTTGAACTGGACGTGATCACCGCGGTCATTCTAGGCGGCGCAAGCCTAAAAGGCGGGCGTGGGACAATCCTGGGAACCGCGATTGGATTGATCCTTTTGTTCATGATCAACAATGGATTGACCCTGGCGCAGGTCCCCACCTTTTGGCAGCAGGTGGTCAAGGGCTTTATCCTGTTGGCAGCGGTTCTTTACGATGAAATCCGCAGTGGACGAAGTGATGACAGTTAGCCAATACTGGCAATGACATAAGCGCACAACAAAGGAGCACAAATGTATTTTCATCCACAGAAATCAGGCGATGTCACCCCTCGGCCCGGGCAACCGGTGATCCGGGAGGTGCGCGCCCTGGTTAGCAACCCCGATCAATATGGCGCCAGCGATGTCCACGACACGCCCGATACGCACTGGATCGCGGGTTGCCCCGCAAGCGACGGAAGCTGGGATCACCAGACGACGCATCCGCCGATTGCCAATCCGATGTCGGGCTATCCCAAATACGCCGGATCGCGGCAAAGCTGGGGTGTTTCAGCGGTGCCGTCTGTCATCGTTGAGATCGAAGATGAAGACGGCCGTATCGGTATTGGCGTCAGCACAGGGGGCGCGGCAGCGGCCAATCTGATCGAACAACATTTGTCGATTTTTGTCGAAGGTCAAACCGCCGCGAACCGGACACACCGGGCTTCGGATTGGAGCTCAATCACGATGCGCTTAATCTGATCCGGCCATTCGACCGGTCCAAATAATAATAATTGTGAGGAGAAGCAGGTGAACAAATACGACTTTGACGGAAGAACGGCCATTGTAACCGGCGGCGCGCAGGGTATCGGCCACGCTGTCGCTGAAGAATTAGCCAAAGGCGGTGCGCGTGTCGCCATATGGGATACAGACTTTGAGCTGGCCAGCAAGACAGCAAAAGACCTTGGTGACGGATCTCTTTCGGTCAAGGTTGATATTGCCAACTGGTCAAGCGTCGAAGCAGCTTATCGAAAAACCAAAGACGCTTTCGGTCGGGTCGATATCATGGTGAACTCGGCTGGGATCGCCGGATCGAACGCACCTGTCGCTGATTATCCTGTCGAGGAGTTCCACCAGATCGTTGCCGTGAATCTTCTTGGTGCCTTCCACGTCAACAAGGTGGTCGCAGCCAACATGAGGGAGCAAAATTATGGGCGGATCGTCAACATCGCCTCGGTCGCAGGCAAGGAAGGCAACCCGAATGCGTCGGCCTATTCCTCGTCCAAAGCAGGTGTCATCGGGCTGACTAAATCACTGGGCAAGGAAATGGCCGATTGCGACATTGCGGTGAACTGCGTCACGCCCGCCGCGGCCCGCACGCGCATTTTTGACCAGATGAGCCAGGAACATATTGACTATATGCTGTCGAAAATCCCACGCGGAAGGTTCCTGGAACTGGACGAGGCCGCGGCGATGATTGTCTGGCTAGCCTCGTCTGAGAATAGTTTCACCACCGGTGGTGTGTTTGATCTGTCCGGTGGGAGGGCGACATATTGACTTGGTATTCAAGGAGTTTCGCTCGGGTAACACGCCCGTACTGTGGTTCAGTCAGGCGGTGCGCCTTAGCTTTCTTACGGATGACGCCGCGTTATTGCCGGAAACGATTGTTCCAAACGACAAACCCCTCTGAAAACTGTGCGACCTTAAGGAGAATATAATGAAGATAACAAGAGTGAAGGTGACCCCTGTTGACACGTCGTTCTGGGGTGACTTCGCCGCCAGGCAAGATAAGCACAAGCTGGTCACCCCCATGGCGAAATACCCCGAGTATCGACATCCGCTATCGAGCTGGTTCCCAAACGACTCTATGTGTGTGGTCGAGATCGAGACCGAAGACGGTCTGGTGGGCACGGGATGGTGCGAGGATTACTGCCACACCAGCAGCTCCATCATCAATCAGCATCTCAGCAGGTTATTGATCGGAGCTAACCCGCTCAACCGCAATATGCTCTGGGACCAGATGTATCGAAGCACCATGCCCTACGGGCGAAAGGGTCCTGCGTTGCACGCGATCAGCGGCATCGATATTGCTTTGTGGGATCTCGCCGGCAAACATTTGGGCCAACCGGTGCATCAACTCCTCGGTGGCAGGACCCGGGGTTCGATCCCTATTTATGCAAGTGGGCTTCACTTCACTAACGAGGACGAGTTCACCCGCGAAGCAGCCGGCTACGTTAGCCGGGGATTTAAGGCCATGAAAATGCGGTTTCTCCACGGTCCGGTAGACGGACGGGAGGGCATGAACCGCAACATCGAGATAGTCGAGCTTCTTCGCTCAACCGTCGGTGACGATATCGACATCATGGCAGATGCCTACATGGGTTGGGACCTCGAGTACGCGCTGCAGATGTGCCACGCGCTCGGTCCGTTCAACCTGAAGTGGGTGGAGGAGCCGCTGATGCCCGATCAGATCAGAGACTACGCCGCGTTAAGGCGGGCATCACCGGTACCTATCGCTGCAGGCGAACACGAGACCACTCGTTATGGATTCGCTCAGTTGATTGAGGCCGAAGCCCTCGATATCATCCAATTCGATATCGGCCGGGTCGGCGGGTTCAGCGAGGCCCAGCGCGTGTGCACCCTCGCGCAAGCAGCCGGACTCTCCGTGTACCCACATGCCTACGGTCTCCCCACACTGCACCTGGCGGCAAGTGACAATACCATCGGCATGGTCGAATATTTCCCGGTTCCGGCGTATGAGGAGCATGAGGAAACACCCCTCTTTGATGGTGCAGCCATACCTTTCAACGGCGAGATCACGCTCAGCGATGATCCAGGGCTTGGGGTGAGTTTTGTGCTGCCTGGCTTCACTCCGATCCGATGACCCAGATTCTTTCGATCTATTCGGCCATGTATTCGTTTTCATCTCTCATTCCCTCAAGGAATAAGATGAACCGAAAACTCTCGCTTAGCAAAACAACACGGTCTGTCTCTCTGGATATGACGGGTTACATGGGAGATTGCTATAGCACTCACAAAAAAGGACCAGCGCGATGCTTCTGAAAGACAAATGTGTGATTGTAACCGGAGGTTCCCGCGGAATAGGCGCAGGTATATCTCGCGCCATGGCTCAGGCAGGCGCTGATGTGGTCATCAATTATTTCAGCGAAAATGATGCCGAACTTGGTCAAACGGATGGAATTGAGGCCGTTTTGGCCGACATTGAAGCGTCAGGGCGCCGCGCGATTGCAATTGAGGGTAATGTTGCTGACCCCGATACCGGACAGAAAATTGTTGATGCCGCAGTCGCGGAGTTTGGCAAAGTGGATGTATTGTCATCGAATGCTGGGATTTGTCCTTTCCACTCGTTTTTGGATATTCCGATTGATGTCATGCGAAGGGTGTCGGCTGTAAATTACGAAGGTAGTTTCATGGTTTCTCAGGCTGCTGCGCGGCAGATGGTGAAACAGGGCCATGGCGGCGCGATCATTGCCACTTCGTCAATTAGCGCGCTAGTAGGTGGCGAATTGCAAAGTCATTATACACCAACTAAGGCCGCGGTTCATTCGATGATGCAGTCGGTGTCAATCTCGCTTGGCAAGCACAATATTCGCTGCAACTCCATCATGCCTGGAACCATTCTGACTGACCTTACACGCGAGGTTCTCGACGGTACAGAACTTGCCGAGTATTCCCTGAAACGTATTCCACTCGGTCGGTTCGGAACGCCAGACGATATTGGCCAAGTTGCGGTGTTCTTGGCCTCGGATATGGCCCGCTATGTCACTGGCGCAAGCATTCTTGTCGACGGCGGCATGTACGTAAATTTGGAATAGCCAACCCCAACCGGATTATTTGAAATCAGAAGGAGAAGAACTCGAGTCTCTTCCACTCGGTCTGTCGGAAAAGCTTCGACATGCACCGCTTTTTCAAGGATAACCTCTGCCCCACCCTCAGCCAGTAGTTCAGGCAGAAGATAGCTGCGCGCAATTTCGGCGGTATTTCCAATAAAACTGTCTGACGGTTCCTCAAAATGCGGGTACAGCCCCGTAGACAGGTCCCACAAATGTATGTGTGCATCGACTACTCTTATGGGATCTTCTTGGAGTGCTAAGACAAGAGCTAGAGATCATATATTAAAAGTACTTGCATAATAATTAGATATCATATATCATGCATAGTGTATCAAGCAACAAAGCTTGATATGTTGTAATCACAAGTTAAATAAAATTACAATCTCAAAAATAACAAGGAGTAAATTATGAAAGTTAATAAACTGATTCAATCAATTATGGTTTCAGCCTTAATTGGTTTATTTTCGACATCAGTAATGGCTGGAGCATATCCAGTGTATGAGGGGTTTAATGCAGAAGCAAAAGCAATGCAACCCTATTCTGGACAACCTGGAAAGGGAAAAACAATTGCCTTTGCAAACATTGTGAATGGTTCGCCATTCTGTGATCTAGTTGAAGCAAGTATCATTCGTCAAGCCAAACTAGCAGGTTTTACTGAAGATAATATCATTATCTTAAATAACCAGTATAACGCTGTTATTGGTCTAAAAAATGCCGATATCATTCTGGCCCAACAGCCTGATGTTTTCATTGAATTTCAGTTTGATGAAAGAGCAAACAATGTAATTTCTCGTAAATTTACTAAAGCAGGAATTCCAATTATTGCAATTGATGTTCCAGTTCCAAGATCGCCATTTATGGGTGCTGATAATTTTGGTGCTGCATGGCTAGGTGGAGAAGTGATGGCTCAAGCTATTATATCAAAATTTGGTGGTATTGACGGTCTAGATAAAATCGCATTACTTCAATTCCCAACTGGCGGTAGTGCAACTATGATGCGCTCAGAAGGTTTTGTTCCTCCACTAGAGGAAGCCTTTGGAGTTGATGCTGTTCAAGCTATTCTAATAAAAACTGATGGTGGTTCAGGTGGTACTGAGGCTGCTAAACTAGTAATGGATGACCTTCTTGCGGCGAATCCGAACGCTAAAACATGGGCAGCAACTGCAATTAATCATGAAAGTATTGCTGGAATAATTGCTGCATTTGAAGCTGCTGGTAGATGGGATTCAGATAATGTTGTTTTAGTTGGAATGGGCGGCGGTCCACTGGGTCAAGCTCAACTTAGAGATGGTCAAATTGATGGCTCGGTTGCTTTTTACCCTGAAAAATATGGACAATGGGCTGTAGCTGCAGCTGTTGCACGTATGCTAGGTGAGCCGGTTCCTCCGTATATGTTTCCGGATCATGTAACTTTAACAATGGATAACATCGATCAGTTCTATCCACAATAGATCGAAGTTAATAAAAACCGATTACCGATCATATTAATATGATCGGTAATCGCTTAACTCAAATTTCAAGAAATAATTACCCATAATAGTTTTTTATCGTATCAAAAACTATTAAATCAATTCGGAAAAAAATCATGACATCGACTTTATTAAAAATGTCCCACATCTGCAAGTCATATCCTGGTGTAAATGCTGTAGATGATGTAAGTATTGATTTATATGCCGGAGAGGTTTTAGGATTAATGGGTGAAAATGGCGCCGGAAAATCAACCTTAATTAAGATGCTGGCAGGCGCTGAAAAAATAGATTCAGGTGAAATATATATTGATGAAAAGAAGGTTGATATAAACTCACCAAAAGCATCTCAAGACAATGGTGTAAGCGTTATACATCAAGAACTTATCACTATGGATACTTTATCAGTAGCGGAAAATATTTTTGTGGGCCAATTGCCTGTAAAGAAGGCTACCAAGTTAATTGATTGGAAGGCTGCCCGAAAAAAGTCAGCTGAAGCATTGGCTTTGCTACACTCTGAAATCAACCCTAAAAGTATTGTTTCTTCACTATCCATTTATGAAAAACAAATAGTAGAAGTAGCTAAAGCAATTCATAAAAATGCAAAAGTAGTTGTTATGGATGAGCCAACCGCAGCTTTAAGTGAGAAAGACTCTAAAGCTCTTTTTACAGTTATCAAAAGCCTTAAAAAACAAGGAGTTGGGATTATTTATATTTCCCATAGAATTGAAGAAGTTTTTCAAATTTCAGACCGCATTACTGTGATGCGAGACGGTAAGTTTATTGGAACCAAGCCAACAAAAGGAACAGATCAAAAAGAGATTATATCTATGATGATTGGTCGTGAATTAAATCAATTTTTTCCGGAAATTAAATCAGAAAAAAAAGGTGTGATGATGAAAGTTTCCGATCTCAATATAAACGGTATTATTGAAAATATTAGTTTTGAGGTTAAGAAAGGCGAGATCTTGGGGCTTTTTGGACTGGTTGGCTCTGGTTGCTTGAATATCGCAAGAGCTCTCATTGGTGCTGATGACATCGACCAAGGAGAATTTCACATTAATGGCAAAAAAACATCTATAAAAAACCCAAAAAATGCTTTGAAAAATAAAATTGGTTTTATACCTATTGATCGAAAAAATGAAGGCCTCACTCTGGATTTTAGTGTTAAGCAGAACTTAACTCTACAATGTATTGATCAATTAGGTTCTGGTTTTATTATTCAAAAATCCATAGAAAATTCCATTGCTGAAAAATGGGTTAAGAAACTTGATATAAAAACTCCAAATATTGAAGTAAAAGTAAAAAATCTTTCGGGTGGTAATCAACAAAAAATTGTTCTAGGAAAAACGCTGGAAACAAACCCTGAAATACTTGTAATTGTTGAGCCTACAAGAGGTATAGATGTTGGCACCAAAATGGACATCTATAAAATGTTAGAAAATCTTTGTAAAAATGGTGTTGCGATTGTTTTAGTTTCAACTGACGTTCCTGAAATTTTGTCGATTAGTAATCGAGTACTTGTTATTTCAAATGGAAAGATTCGTAAAGAATTTAAAAAAGGCGAAGCTAATCAACAAGAGTTATTGCACGAAGCATCATTAAATTAACAACCATAAGGGGATTAGATTGTATTCATATTATTATCAAAATTGTGAGGGTTGTTATGAAAATTATTGGCAATAAAATAACCACGAATATGAGCCTATTTGCATTCCTTGGTTTTTTGATTATTGTATTTTCATTTACTAGTGAACATTTTCTAGGTTACTACAATATTATTTCACTTCTAACTAATATCTCCTATAGCGGTATCGCAGCAATAGTATTAACTTTGGTAATGATATCACGTGGTTTGGACATTTCTATTGGAGGGGTAATTGGATTAACGACTGTGGTTGTCGCGACTCTTTATTCACAACCTGACCCTTTTCCTGTTTGGTTAATATTAATTATTGGCCTTAGTACTGGGACCTTAGTTGGGCTTCTTAACGGATGGTGTATTGCTGTAATGGATATGGATCCTATCATAACTACATTAGGAGCAATGGCAATTACCCGCGGACTTGCTTATGTAATTTCAGATGCACAGTCAATTTTAATGTTCGAGGAAACTACTGATTTTATCAGCAACGGAACTATTTTTTATATTCCAATGCCCATAATCTTGTTTTTAATAACTGCACTAATTTTTAGCATTATCCTTCATAAATCAAAATTTGGTCGAACAATCTATGCTATTGGTGCCAATGAGGCATCAGCGAAGTTGTCTGGAATATCAGTTAAACCTGTGAAAATTATTTTGTATGTTTTATCTGGATTGGCCGCGTCAGTCAGTGGGATTATCTTGATAGGTCAAACTTCAGTCGGAATGCCTCAGCATGGTCTAGGAACAGAGCTTGAAGTGATAACAGCTGTTTTGCTAGGTGGAACTGCATTAAGTGGTGGAAAAGGAACAATTTACGGAACAATAGCTGGCGTATTGATTCTTGGAGTGTTATTTAATGGACTAACAATATCAGGAGTGAGATATGTCCATCTTCAGATTTTTCAAGGAATACTATTGCTTGTTGCAGTCGCCACTTATGAAATTAAAACCAGAAATGAGGTGGCGTCATGATAATGTGGTTAAAAAAATTAATTTATAGTGATGATATTGTAGGAGCATTGGGAATTTTTTTAGTTCTTTTAGTGCTTTTTTTCAGCATTCGGACGCCTCATTTTTTCAGCTTGATTAATTTTTATTCTATTATTGGCAATATTCCAGCAATGGCTATTTTATGCCTAGGATTAACTTTTGTGGTTTTAGTCGGAGATCTAGATCTTTCCCTTGGTTCAATCTTGGGAATCACTGCTATTTTGGCTGTATTTTTCTTCAAAGTTATGCATTTTCCATTGTGGTTAAATTTGATCTCTTGCGTAATCATTGGTGGGTTTTTTGGGGCTTTTAACGGAGCTGTAGTAACAAAGATCGGAATAAATTCAATTATAACAACCCTAGGAACGATGGCTCTCATAAGGGGGCTCACCTATTGGATAGCTATGGATGTTGATGCAATGCAAGTAGGTCGCATCACTGATCAAGCCTTTCTTAATTTTGGAAGGTACTACTTTCCTGAAAAATCACGACTTATTCCTATCACTTTAGTCTATATAGTTATCCTTTATGGAGCTTCAGCATTATTTTTAAATCACACCAGTTTCGGTAGGCAGATTTACGCGGTTGGATCAAATGAAGCAACTGCGCGACTTGCTGGTATAAATGTTAAGCGTGTAAAGTTTGTTTGTTTTATTATTGCAGGAATGCTTTCAGCATTCGGAGGACTTGTACTTGTAGCCCAACTGGGTCTTGGAGAGGCATACACGGGTCAAAATATGATCCTTGAGGTAATCACAGCAGTTGTACTCGGAGGTGTTCTCTTGACTGGTGGTAAGGGACGTCTGACCGGTGTGATTATTGCTGTACTAATTCTAGGGGTAATTCGAAATGGTATGGTGCATCTAGAACAAGTAACTGATATTTCGGTTTATTGGCGTGACGCTGCTAAAGGTGTTGTCCTTCTCTTGGCTATCGGACTTTATTCTTTCCGTAAGAGCTTTAATGCTAAACGGCTTAGAACAAGACAATGACAAATAATAACCAATCTCTTTTGTTTCGAATAAAGCACTACTTAACTAATAATACTGGTGTTATTTGCTAGTGTAATTTAAAAATTTTTTGGAGAATAAGTATGAATAAAATTGACCTTAATAATAAAATAGCTGTAGTTACTGGAGGAGCGCAAGGTATCGGCTTAGCAATTGCTGAGCGCTTCCTTGAATCTGGAGCTTCGGTCAGCCTCTGGGATCAAGACGAAATGCTTGTAAATGAAACTGCCATCAAATTATCCTTAAAAGGTAATGTAGAA
>Ga0208879_1001194_pt1 | contig 24895 bp, 20 predicted proteins | sample Knorr_S15_td_Bot_FD_185605 | JGI IMG/M metagenome (GOLD analysis project Ga0208879, IMG submission 185605) | Marine microbial communities from Southern Atlantic Ocean transect - Knorr_S15_td_Bottom_ad_5009_LV_A (SPAdes) (version 2) | ecosystem: Environmental > Aquatic > Marine > Oceanic | place...
TTAATGACGAGATATAAGGCAGAAAAATGGACAAAAATAGTTGTCGGAGAACTAGATTCTTTGATAGCCGAAACAAATGCTTGGAGTGCTGCTTCAAAATCTGGAATTGAAGTCGGAGATTCACCAATCCAATCTCAGGCAGATGTTATTATCGTTGATTGCATTGGGAAAAATGTGGCTCACCAAGTCGAGCAAATGCTGCCATTACTGGCCAAAGGCGGGGTATTATTTACCTTAGAGCCTCTTGTTCCATCAGGAGATATTGCAGATGATGATAAAGCTGGAATGGCTGTTGTGGAGGGATTTAACTCTTGGATTAATCTAATTCAATCAACTACTGAAACCCATTACATTGCGTTCAATCCTTTATTTGGAGGAACATTGGTTGCATTCCTTGAAAAGTGATTAAGGCCTATTGGTCCAAGGCATAATAAATGCTTTAGCAATTTGCGTGCCGATTGTAGGATTCTCTTGTAATCTCCTGATGCTATATTCGTACCACTTTTCACCATATGGAATGTAGACTCTTGTTCTATGTCCTTGCTTTGCCAATTTTCTGCGCAACGGACCTCTAACCCCAAGTAGCATTTGAAATTCATAACCAGGCCCTTTATGGGGTCGCTCTGGACCTGCATTATTTCTTGGATCTTCAATATTAGGACCCATTTCTCGCGATTTGAGTGAAGCCAAAGCGTGTTTGATTACTGGAATGTCATGACTGGCAATGGCCGTATAGGCACCTGCATCCAACATTCTGTCAATACATGTATTTGTAGCCTCAACTATTTGTGAATAACTTGTATGTGATATCGAATCAGGTTCAAGATATATTCCCTTACAAATTCTATAATCTGCGGCGGAGGACAATCTCTGCTGCAAATTATTAATGTCATCAATGGTTCTAAACAATCTCCCTTGCAGCACTGTCCCGACATTGGTAAAGCCCTTTTCGTGCAGATCAATCACAACTTGTATTGTATCGCTAGTCACTCTATGGTCTTCCATATCAAGGCGAACAAAGATATCATATTGTTGTGCCATTGAAACCAATTCCTCGATGTTTTTCATACCCTTCTCTTTATCAATTAATAATCCAAATGCTGTCGGTTTGATACTTAGATTGGCATCTAAATTATTTTTGGATATTGCCCTAACGACTTTAACATATTCAGAAAGGAAAAATTCTGCCTCTTGCATAGAAGATATTTCCTCGCCGAGCACATCTATTGTGAAACAGGCGCCTTCTGATTGAAGGCGCTTCATAACATTAACAGCATCTTCTAATTTTGACCCTGCAACATATCTTTTTGACACCCAACGTACAAACCACTTCGGCATTCGTATGGTAGTAGCAACTATCATGCGAGAGAATAGTCCAACCATCATGCCACCCTAACCTATTGCATGCGTCGGCGATTCTTGAGTATTTTGTTCTCCACTTGTGCCCTATACCAACATCTCAAGAACGGACTTTGTGTTGAGAAGGGGGATTTCCAATTCTGCTGCCCTATTGCGAATTGCTTGCCTCTGCCATCCTCTGAATGATTTTTTATCCCATGAAAAGATGATTTTTCCACCAGGGAATGCCTTTCTTGTTGATTTTACAGCAGCATCAATCGAATTTTTCCACTGACCCTGCACTACCTCACCCTCAGACTCGGGTGCTATGAATGGGAGAGCGTAATTAGCCAGCATATGGCCGATCCAAATACCCTCGTTTAGGCCGAGTGAATTTCCTCTCGGCGCATAGTGCCCCCCTCCCAAAGTAATGATCACCAATTCACCTGCATTTTTTGATTCATCCCATTGCCCGAACCCTGAACCTCCATCTAATGCAAGCCCAGAAAAAATAATCCCCGCTAGCAAATCAGCAGCACCCTGATGATGCCAAGTTTCTGCAGTAGAACCAACTTCGATGAATAATGAAGGCGATGACAACCACGGCCCATGGTGAGTCACCTCAAGAGAGAGGTCGAAGCGTTTCAAATCATTATCCTTATCGCTGGCTTGAATGGAATTTGTTAGGCGGTTTAATTCTCTCCACCACGATGCAATCCTTGGGTTAGGAGGTGGAGCATCTCCTGCCTTTCCACCATAGCGAATCTCTTCACCATCCACTACGCCAGTAATTCCTATCGGGTGAATAGTGAGTGATGCTTGTCCACTTGCTGCTGCATGACGTGAAGGAAATATTACCTCGCTGACTATTTCTCCTGTTTCACTTTGCCATCTGAGGTCTAAGTCATCTTCAAACAAAACTCCGTCCGGCAGAGTCCACATTCTCACATCATTCAGCGAATATGCAGTATTACCTTCAACATTCGGCAGGACATTCCATTGCCCCATTTCAAGCAATTTGTCTGCTTGATTGGTAGAAGCGATATCGCCACCATTGACGATGATTAGAATGATGTTTTGCCCCGCCACGAAATTACCCAGATAGCACTGACATTTCATTGCTATGCGCCAAAGGTTTGACAACCATTGAATGATTAGATGATGATATGGCAATTGAGACTCCACCACAACTGCCATTTATACCGAGTCGTATTTTACAACTTGAAGAAGGGTATTTAGCGATTGGACATGATGGCGAGATTTTGCGACTAAATCCAAACTTGTCCTATTCAGATGAACCTGTTAATCCATTTCCAATTTCGATCGACCATGCTTGCATCATTGGCAACAATTTGGTCGCTACATGGTTAGATGCAGAATTAATGCTAGCGAGAATGGCATTGATTAATTTGGACAATAAATTTATTGAAGGTCCAACTAGGTCAGATTTACGAATTCAAAAATCATTGAAAACAGCCCTTCATCCTGCTGGAAACACATGGTCAAGAGTTTTGTATTCTCAAACATTAGCACTGACCACAGATGGTCAACGGATTGCATTTGTACTATTGAATCAGGGAGTTTACTGCTTGAATGCAGATTCTAGTGAAATCTGGAGAAGCCCCCCTCCGGTGTGGCCAGAAGTCAGTAACATGCCGAGGGGCGACGAAACCGTATGTATGGATTTCATTGATTCCGAGATACACATCTGGTGCGCAGCAGGCGGCAGATTGGTTCTAGACGCAGATGATGGCACTATTATCAGAAATGAAGTGATTGAGATTGATGCAGTTGTGGAAAAGGTGTATAGAGAGTCACAGCATGAATTAATTTGCAGTAATAACGGTGAAGCTTTTCACTTGACAGACAATGAATTGAGAATGCAAACAAATATCACTGGCCCTATTCAAAACGCAATCTGGGATTATGCATCGGGTGCATGGAGAATTTCGGGTTGGAGAAAAGAAGTATTATTGCTTGATCAGCCAACTGTTTGTGAATATTCCGAAATACCAGTGCATTGCCTAAACATTGACGGGCAGTGGTGGAATTTATTCAATGATGGAAATTGGAAATTATCCAATCTATGAATATTTTCTATTCACTCATTAGACTCAGTATGTCCGCAACGACCACAAGATTTGCGGTCCTTGTGATTGGCAAGGAATACACCTGGACCACATGAAGGACAGAATTCTGCGTTACGAATTAAAGTGCCGTCATCAGCAACGGAATACTTGGACCACTTTGCTCCAGATTTTGGACCGTCAGCCATCATTCGTCACCTCCTTCATCTTTCTTCGCTGCAACCGCTTTTTCAGTTGGAGAACTACCTGCTCGAAGTGACTCGTGACGCTTAAAAATATATTTAGGTTCTACCTTCATGGCCTCTTCACTTGAATAGATGAAAGCCATTCCTGTGGTTAGTGGTTGGCCAAATCTTGTATTGCAATCCTTTACAATAATTAATTCAGGATTGGAACCCGGTTCTAGGGTCTTTACCAAATCCATTACATCCTTGCGGGAAGGTGTTGCTTTGCCAATATGCTGCCACTTGAAACTTATTTCAACTCTGTTGAGTATTTTATTTTCTATTCTATCTACTATCTCCATATCAATCATCTCCTATCAGTTGATATTCACTTTTAGAGCATATTTTCCAGGCAGCTCAACCTGTAGTCGCTTAGCAATCTCAGATCTATGAGGCTGCATGATAATCACATATCCGTTCCAATCGCTTGAAACTCTAGATGAAGGGTGACGTGGACATTGGTCAACACCGTCCGCTAATACGAGGTGACATTCACCGCATGCAAATGGATTCTTTACCATATCAAAACACCTCATTCAGAACCTTTTTCGTAATCTTCTTTCAACCAATCGTGGCAACCTAAACCTGGTTGCTTGCTGGTTAGACCAATCTTTGAACGACGAGGGTCACTCGTATCAGGTGAAAGTGAAACGATTCTAGAACGGACAGATGAACCGACTCCGATTCTGCGACCGGTTGTTCGCCCTTCTATCCATCCCATTCCAACATTGGATTCGACCATCTCATCCAAGATTTGAGACTTGTGAAGCAGGGCTTCCATAGGTCCAATACGTACGAATGCCCCGAAATCATTGACTTCGGATACTGCACCTTCAACGACTTCATAATCGTCCATACAGAAAAGTACTGCGTCAAAACTTACACGTTGGTAAATAGCACCATCTCCGTGAATAATTCGGCCTCTTCCAATTGGCTTGTGATTATTTGTTACAAGGATGAAACGGTTATCATCATCAAAACGGCCTTCAAAAGCAGTCATTGCGAGTCGATCAATGTGTTGGTCAAGGGATTGACCCTTTCGCATATATTCCGCAGGAATACGGATTGTATCCTCCTTGCTTACGACTTTGTACATGTTTTTCACCTCTCCGCTTTCTTTTCTACCATGACAATAGATGAGGCGGAGGGACGCAGTGCCCCATTCCGTCCTTCACCGGCTGTTGCCTCGGGAGAGAAGTTGTGCGAATTAGTTCTCGCCACCGACGACCCCTATTTAATTCAAACTGTTGATAACGCAATACTGCGAACAATAATCGCACCATAAAATAGCCCCTTTGGCGAGAATTTTTGGGTGCCTAAATTGATGCATAGGAGGTCCTCTCAAGCATAACCCATAACAACCCCCACCGTCCACATCCTTTTGATGTCAGAGCATATGCTGTCTTTGCGACGGGAACAAGTAGTGGTCTTATTACCCCTATTACTCTTGATATTGACTTCATTATCGCCGATAATAACCGCTCAAAATGGTGTGTCAGAATTGCAAGAACACAACCAATCAATGAATGTTTCAGGTCAACCATGGGACCAATTGAGTCAGCCATGGGCTCAATATGGGCGGACTGCTACACATAACGGAACAATGCCTTTGCATTCAGTCAATGGAGGACCTGGACAAGGAAATGTTAGTGATGTTAGCGAATATGGAATTATTGATTCACCGATAGTAAATTGGCAGGCGTTCGATAATAACGATGGTTCCGATGCATATGGTTCTGTGATTGGTGATTTTTCAAATTCAATTACCGCACCAGAAGCTGCAAAGGAAAGATGTGGTAAAGATGAATTATTTGCAGTTCTAATCCTAAGCGAGTCAAATGGAAATGGTTTTGATAGCAAACTAACAATTATTTCAGGCGATAATGCAAAAACAGCATGGCAGGTGAATTTAGGTGAAACGAGGACAATTAGGTCGACACCGGTTATTTTTGATGTTGATGATGATGGGAGAATGGAGATTGCTGTCACATACGATACTGATGCCGCAGTTGTTGTTGAAATGTGGTCTCCTGAATTAATTTGTTCTGAATCTGGTTGGCAAACTAGTGGACATAGCAATGAAAAACTGTGGTCGTATTCAAATGCTGATTACAGAATTGGAATCACTAGCCCGCACCTGCCGACCTCACAAAGCGATCACTATTCGGTCACTCAACCTCTATTAGCAGATTTATCCCTTGATGGAAGCCCCGAACTTGTCTTAGCACTAGTTAATGAAAATACCAATGACCCTACTCTAATCGCATTACCTCTTACTGCAAGTTCTGCACCCGTGGCAGAATGGGAAGTGGCTCTAGATAGAGGGACTCATCCAAGTGACCCTGCTTGGGCTGCTTTGGATTCCTCTAACACTGCAGTCGTCCTTACCACAATTGACTCTAATAGTGGGAGTATGTGGATTTGGAAAGTTGATGGTGCTACGGGTTCATTGGATTGGGAACGTGTTGCCATTCAAGGAACTGATTCTGATAGTGATTCACCTCGTCTGCGCTTACCAGGGCCAGTGATTGCACAATTGGATAATGATGATGCACCTGAGATGATATTGACGGTTCCAACCGATGCAAATGGAAGAACTAGTGGACAAGGTGCTAGATTTATTGGAATGGAAATGACATCCACTGATGAAATATTCAACTTTAGAGCGCCAAACGGATATGCAGACGCACAGCCATTGGTCGTTGACACCGACGATGACGGCATACATGACAGATTATGCTGGGTCACTTGGTATTCGGAATCGTCGTTTAATTTCAACCGCAAAGGTATGGTTGGTTGTCATGATATTTCATTGCCGACTCCTCTCAAAGAATGGTCAAGAGACATGCAGAGGGGGGCGGGAACTGATAATGATGAAATAGCTGTTTCACCACCTATATGGATGGATTTGGATGGTGATTCAACTCCAGAAATAATTGTTGCATTTGGCAAGAGGTTATGGGCGTTTGATGGAGAGAGTGGCGCTTCTGCCGACATCTCAAATGCTTGGTCTAGCCCTCTATCCTTGCCTCATAGAGCTTGGGCAGCACCAGCAGTCGCTGACATGGATGGCGATGGAACTCTAGACATTTTGATAGGAGATACTCTTATTTCACAAAGAGCGACTGACCTTGCACCTTTGGCAGATGGACGCGGGATTAGTTTCAATCCCGAACAAGTTGACCCCGGACAACAAGTGACAATCACTGGACAGTTTTCTAATATTGGAACTGCAACCAATGATGATAGTGTTGATGCTGTAATATTAGTAAATGGAGTTGAGATTAAGCGACAAAGATTTGACGAAGTCAAGCCTATCGCACCGAGTGGAGAAGGTGGCCCTCAAACATTCAGCGTAGATATTACTGCTGAATTGGGAATACACAATGTAGAGATGAGGCTAGATGTTAACAACAATATTACTGAAGCACGAGAAGATAATAACATCGCAACAAGCGAATTAGTTGTTGTCGAGCCCTATGATATAAGAATTGATATTCCAAGTGAAAATCAGCGCATTGCTCCTGGCTCTAGTTCGGATATTGTAATCGATCTTACCGCCATTGGTTCAAAAACTGCTGATTGGACTATCACTTGGGACGACTCAAACTTACCAAGTGGCTGGACATTTGATGTAAACTCTGCTTCAAATACCAATCCAAATTTACAGCCAAATAACCCTCATCAGATTATTTTTAATGTGAGTATCCCTTCTAATGCATTAGGCGATGAAAATTCATTTGTTGACATTATTGTGACATTGGATAGCGATGCCAATATTTCGTTTACGACTAGATTGCCGATAGAGGTCTTACGTACTCGTGGACTTTCCATTGTCGGCCCTGATGGTCTTGGCTCATCACAGGGTGTAGGGCGCCCTGGATATGATGCTTCAGCCTGGATAATGGTTGAAAACTTGGGTAATGCACATGAATCTTCAACATCGATAGATTGGACTGCACCTTCTTGGGGTGGGACTCCTTCATTACGAACTGCAGATGGGACTGAAGTGTTTTCTTTGGATTTAAATCCGAATGAAAAAGTTGAACTATTCGCCACTCTTTATGTTGATTCGTTGACTCAATTGGGAAGTTCTACATCCACTGCACTGACTATTTGTATCGGCAGTGGCAGTGAAACTATTTGTGAAAATATGGATATTAATTTAACTGCAAGTGCTGTAGTAGTTAGCCCAATACATACTAGAACTCTTCCAAATGCAATTCTAGAATGGAATATATATGCTGATTTGCCAGCAAGTGGCCATCTTGAGTGGAATATGGTTGCAGCCCAAATGATTCATAGTAATTGGATTTGGTCAGCAAGTGGCGACTTAACAATTAATGGAAATACACTAGAGATGGACGGCGTTGGAAATTCAGAAGCAGTTGGTACATTGTCGGTTATTTTACCAGTTAATGCGCTACCAGCCAGACATACTTTCCAAAATAGTGACTCGGTATCGGTTGACCATGATTTACTGTTTACTTTGCAAGTGGTTCAAGTTCATAGAGCAGAAGCAACTATTCTTTCACCACTTCCCGAAATAGGTGAAGAAATTGTTTCAATGAATGTTAGTGAGTCTCAGCGAATATTATTGCGACTCGAAAACCCTGGGAACGGTCAAGATGAGTATATTCTCAGCGCAGTTTCAATTGCAGGTGCAGGAATGACATCTGCCCCAGAGGTAGAGTTCCAACTATACAATCCTCAGAGAACCTTAGGTGCTCTTGCAACTACAATTGCTACAGTAGATGTCACATTATCTCAAGAAATACCTGCACAATCACCATTCCAATTGGCATTTACATGGCAATCCATCATCAATGAAACTGCCACTGCTACGGTCTATATGGATGTTGAAGCGGAGCCAGACCATCAATGGGATTTGGATTTGCAGGGAGGTCATACAATCAATGTTATTCCTTCGCAATTACTTGAACTGAATATGACTTTGATAAATATCGGTAATTCGATAGATACTATCACCATGAAGCCAAGTTTTTCAATATCATATTCTGGAAATGATGCATCAACTTGGAGTGCTCAAGAGATTAGTAGTAACATAGTTGAGATTAACGCGACTACAAATGTGGTCTTGCCAGTTAACATACCTTCTGATACATGGGCCGGAACTGAAACTACTATGACTATTGATTTGTATAGCGGGGCTTTGATGATTGGTCAAACTGTTGTCAACATTACTGTTGATCATATTTCTGGATGGAGATTTAATCTCAGCCAAACCTCACTGGAAGTTGTTCCTGAGGGCCAAAATATCACACTAACTGTACAGCAATTAGGTAATTCACCAAAAGCGCCTTGGTTCACAAAGGCAGGGCAGGGGTGGATGGTTGAGATTCCAACTAATGGCAGTGTTATAGAACCGGGACAAATGTCCACTATCACTGTATTTGTCACCCCGCCAGTTGAGGCAGTTGCTGGAGAAGTTGGAGTATTGAGATTGCGAATTTCAGATTCTGATGGGTCTGGCTCTATCGTTGAAGAGATTCCTGTTCGTGTCGGCGCTGCTCCTAATATCAACATAGAGCATAGAGGTATTTGGATGCTATCGGAGACTGGTGGTATGCCTACAGCATGGGTTAACAACCTCGGAAATGATGTATCTATCCTGCAGTTGAGTGTCAGTGGGTTACCAAGCGGCTGGGAAGTATCTGGTGACACACAGATGGTAATTGCTCCGCGACAATCATTGGGCATTCCTATCAATCTAATTCCAGATGCTAATTGGGATGGACAACGTTTCCTAGTATCAATGGAAGTTACTCATCCGACCCTTGGCCTTCACTCATATGATATTGAAGTAGAAGCAAGCGAAGTGGCATTTACTTCATCCCCAGTGCTATTTGGAATAGATGGCCAGCAACTATCTGTCTCACTTAATTCCGATTTGCAACTAACAAGTTCGGATTCATTCCAGCAGCAAGGAGATACACTGATCTTTACATTGGCAACATCATCCAATGAAATAGTACTAAGCCAGCCTAATTCTCAAACACCGCTGAAAGTTTATGTTAGTGGTCAAGCACTTCCGAGTGTTACAGTGGATTGCTCATTGAATAGCAACTTATTTGAAAATCTTGGTCGAATTGAATTAAGTGGCAGTGTTGGTGATTGCTCAATGTTTGCGTCACAAGATGAAACTCTCCATGCCACTATGATGATAGTAACCGATTCTGGTGAGAAGGTGGAATTACTACAGCAGTCGATTGTCATTGGTGCAGGGCAAAATGCTACTGTTGAAGCAAATATTAGCGGTTGGGTCCCATCAGCAGGAACTGTGAAAATAACATTGTTAATTGTTGATAGTTATGGACGAACATTATCACAAGAAAGTGTCACAGTAATCTCAAGAGCAAGTGGATGGAATATTGGAATACACTCATTCAATGCTGAAGGAGATATTCGAATTGGAATTGAAAGAGCACCGACATACGAAAGACTTGTAAATACAATTTGTCAAATCAATATTAAAGCAGATAATAGTGACTGGGAAGTGACAAAAATAATCAATATCGCTGCCTCTGATTATGCACCTACAATCCTAATCAATAATCCTGGTGTTCTAAAAACGGACATGAAATTAACTGCAACTCTATCTTGTGAACAGCCATATGATATCGATGACAATTTAGAAGATAATGTAATGAGTACTTTTTACAAGGAAGAATCAATTCTAACCATAGAGAGTAGCGACATGGTAGCTGCAGTTAGTTTGGCAGCATTGCTAATAATAATCGCTTGGTTCGCTGGCCTGTTCAAGGTAAGTCCCACTGAAACCCTCACTAAACCATCCTCTAGTTCACAACGGGAAAAATCAACCGCTGAGGTAAATGACGATTCGCCAGCAAGTAATTTATCTGCAAAACAAGCGAGTGTTGATGATGAAATAATAATTCAGTCTGAAGATACTGAAACGCCTATTCAAAATAATAAAGCCGATCTAGATATGATCGAAGTCATTGAAGAACCTGTATCTGAAGACACTTCATCACTCGGTCGTTTTGCTAGTTTGAGGACTGAAATCCATGGTGATGAGGACATAGAAACACCTTCCGGACCTATTGAAGATAGAATGGATAAATTCTTTGATGATTAAAACACAACAATTTGCAACACAAGTCCTTATGTCACTCGCGCTGCCGCCGAAGCATATGGATGTCTCTGACCACGGTGATACCACTACTGCGTTTATCACAATAGATGCATTTGATGGGCAAAAGGCATTGAAGGTTATTGATGCCCTTGAGAATTGCCGTATCAGTGAGAACTCAAATTGGAATGTGCTGATTAATAGCGATGATATTTTGAGGACAAGACTGCGCGTACAAGGTTTGGACACTCCAGAGGACCGAGCATCAATAAATTGGGATGATGCAACACTACTATTCGTATCATGTGTGGAAGAAAATAATTCAGGGCAGAAATATTCTTTGGGTGATGGGCGGATTAGGGACCGTTTTGGCAGATTTCCGTGGGGTGATGGTTCATCACTAAATTACCTGCTGGAATTCATTAGGCCACCACTAACAAATATGGCGATTGTAGATAGAATTGACTGTGAAGAAATAGTCGAGTTATTACAAAAACTAACTGCACAATGCAGTGAGGAAAAAGTTGGTCATAGCAATTACCAAAATGGACATGGAGGATTAGATATTCGTGGTTTCCTAGATAGTAGTGAGGTCTACACTCTTAGAAAGGGCTTAGCGGGAAGAGGATGGGGTGTATCAAGCGAGGAACCACTCGATGGCGGTGTTAGAGATGTTGTCAAGCACCTATCTACCATTCTAAAGGCAGCAGAGCGAAATGGCGTTGGAATTGTGCTTCGGTATCACAACTGAACAGATCAGAACTTTTTCGATGTGAGGCGCTCAAACATTGAAGAATACAAATTGGCAGTTTGGTCAATTACATTTTGCGGTAATGCAGGAATTGGTGGCTCTTCTGTCCCATTATCTCTTGCCGCTTTGAGAGACGCCTGATGTCCTGTTTCAATGTAATGAGTACGAACAGATTCCTTTGAAAGTTCGATACATTCGCCGTTCGCATAAGCTTCTGCGTCCCACCAACGGTCTTCATCAAGAGTACCGAATGTGTCGACCAATACCACCTTTCGGCCAGGCCCTAGGGCGAATTCTTTCTTACCATCAACATGAATTAATCCATTTTTAGCAGCTTCACGCTCAATCAGGGCATCAACTTTGAGAACTGCATCAAAGATGGCATCAAGTTCCTCTGCTGTAATATTGGAGATTTCCAAGGCTTCTTTGTTCGAGATATTGCGATCAAAGGCTTCGAATTTGGTCGTAACTTCTAAGAATGGCGCTGCCAGTTTGGCTCCGTATTGGCAATCTGCTGATACACCGAGTTGCTCAGCAGTCAGTTCACCACGTTGGAAACGTCGCCAAGCAGAGCCTGAAAGATAATGCCGGCAAATAATCTCCAATGGTACGAAGACCCATTCCATGTCTTTGGGGATCATACCAGGCTCTTTGATGACCTCTACTTTACGAACGAGACAACGGTCAGCGGCATTCACTTCAACTAAATGTGTGCCACATATGCCTTCGTCTTCAATCAATTTGAACCAATGGGCAGTGGTGCGATTCAGGGATTCTCCTTTTCTTGGAATCAATGAAGGAATGATTTGGTCGAATACTGATATTTGATTTGTAAATCTGAATTCAAGAATATCTGGGTCATCAGTTGACCAAACCTGCTTGACCTTACCTTGATAGAGCATTTCTCCCATGACCTACTGCCAATGGCAGCAGTCTTTGAACATTTCACTAGTTATCCAATTGGAATAATTGCTGAATTTTAAATTAATCCAAGTGCATCTTCAACTCTGTTCAATTCCGGACCAGTCGTTTCATTACCTGAAATAGCACCAAGATTTGAGGCACAAACACCAGCACCGACATATGGAGAGCCAAACGAAACAGTACCAACCATTGGCGGAACTCCTAAAATCTCCTCAATTAGTAATACCTCTTCTGAAGTAACATCAGGATGGAGTAATACGCCTTGGTCATTTGTTACACCAAGAGAGCCCACCACATCATGACCAGCTATTGTCGAAACAACTACAGGAGCGCCCATTACTTCTGACATTATCTCTAAACCGGCGCCAGGGATGCACGGGGAAGCAACTATTCCATTTTCATTGACAAGGATGAGGTTGCCTGCGGTGTTAACACCACCTTCCATCACTACAACATCGCCGAATGAAGTTAAAACATCAATATCACGCTCTGTAGCAATATCTGCAACAGCCATACCCTTACTATTGCCTGCAACAAGTGCTCCAACTAAGTTTGAACCACCGATTGAGATTGCACACATTTCAAGCGAAAGTGAGTGTTCTATGATCTCAAGAACTGGCTTTGGAAGTTCAGGTGGATGTAACACTACGTTACCGATAGTCGCTAAATGGATCCCCACTTGGTCGCTGCCGAAGATATTAGCGGTGTCAATTGGCATTGCTATCAAACCGCCCCACAGCCCGCACTATCTAAGCATTGATGATGAACTGGCACGAATTCCGCTTCAAAATCAATTAATTGAAATCAATAAAACGCAAAAAAGGCCGCATCTCCAAAATGGAGAAGCGGCCAAGCGCCCTACCGAAGTAGAGTTTGAGGATAGACTTCCGAGTGAAAGAAGAGGGGCACAGTGACATCCTTTCCCGTGGACTCTCGTACCACAGTATTGGGTTTGACGCAGGAGGGCTTGACTTCCGGGTTCGAAATGGGACCGGGTAAACTCCTCCGCTATGACCGTGCACCCATCTTCCTTCGAATCGGATATCTGGGTGCGACGTAAAACGTCGCAAATGAATTGGCATTAACTATTAGACGAAGGGCACTCATGGTGCGGTCGTACTATACACGAAAAAAAGATGCTCGAACATTAGTGCTGCTGGACTGAACATGTCGCCGAAGCTTCATGCTTACATCCGCAGTCTATCATCTCGTCTTTTACGAGTGTTCTGAGGTGTTTCGTCTTTGGGGTGGCTTCGAGCTTAGATGCTTTCAGCTCTTATCCATCAGGGCGTGGCTACCCAGCATTGCCTTGTCAGACAACTGGTAAACTAGTGGCCCCAAGCCCTCGTTCCTCTCGTACTAAAGGACCTCTTCCATCAAACACCTTATGCGATTCTACCACCAAGCAACAAACCTGTCTCACGACGGTCTAAACCCATCTCACGATCCCTTTTAATGGGCGAACAACCCCACCCTTGGGTCCTGCTGCAGACCCAGGATAGGAAGAGACGACATCGAAGTAGCAAGCCACCAGGTCGATGTGAGCTCTTGCTGGTGACAACTCAATTATCCCCGAGGTAACTTTTCTGTTATCTACCACCCTCAGAAATAAGGTTGGTAGGTTCGTTAGGCCCTGCTTTCGCATCGTCGATCCTCATTGTGCGGATCCACGTCAAGCCAGCTTTTCCCCTTACAGTTAACAGTGGAGTGCTGAACCACTTAAGCTGACCATTGGGCACGCTTGTTAGGTTTTCGAGCGCGTGGCGCCCCACCCAAACTGCCCACCAATCGGTGTTCTCATAAAGAGTTAGCATTGTTACCTTCCAAGGGTGGTGTCTCTTTGTTCGACTACTCCCAAGACTAGCGTCTCGGGGATCAAAGTCTCCCACCTACACAGTACATGGAAAGCGACAATGCAACGACAGGCTGCAGTAAAGCTCTACGGGGTCTTCGCTTGCGGGTAGAATGTACTGGACTGTGCGCCAGTAAAGTCAATTTCGCCGGACTTATCGCGGGGACAGTGGAGCCCTCGTTGGACCATTCATGCAAGTCGCCAATTAAGCGACAAGGTATTACGCTACCTTAAGAGGGTCATAGTTACCCCCGCTGTTTACTGGTCCTTCGTCAGGTTGAAACCCGATTTAAGATACCAGCACTGAGCAGGATTCAGGGACTATACACAACCTTTCGATCTGGCAGTCCCCTATGTTTTTATTAAACAGTCGGAGCTCCCTAGTCACTGCGACCAGATTATCTCTAATCTGGCACTCCTTCTCCCGAAGTTACGGAGCTATTTTGCCGAGTTCCCTCGCGATATTTATATCCGATACGCCTTAGGCTACTCACCCAAAAACACCTGTGTCGGTTCTCGGTACGGACTCTGTACGGCTTTTCATGGGACCTGGGACTTTAATTCCTTCTCACTGTGACAGTTCTCCAGAATATAATTGCAAGTGAGCCTGACATATGACTCACAAGTTTTGCCCAAGCCGTCACCATATATTGTACAGGAGGCTGACGAATATTAACGTCATTCCCTTTCGATCATTTCGGTTAAGAATGACCTTAGGACCGGCTAACCCTCGGCTGATGAACAGTGCCGAGGAACCCTGGTTTATAAGGCGGTGCGGATTCTCACCACACTGTGCTGCTACTCTTCCCAAGACTCTCATTTGTATTCGGTCCAGTGGACCTCAAAGCCCACCTTCCATCCAAACACAACGCCGCGTTACCACATCATCTTTCGATGGTCTGAAGTATCGGTAATCAATTTTAGCCCCGTCCCTTTTCCCGGCCCGCAAGCTAGACCAATGATCTGTTACGAACTCTTTCAAGGATGGCTGCTTCTAAGCCCACCTTCTGGTTGTTTTCGACCACGGACACGGTTTGTCTGTGACACTTAATTGATATTTAGGGACCTTAACTTCAGGCTGGTTTGTTCACCTTGCGTAATGGTAGCTTACCCACCATCACTCACTGCTAGTATCTACAACGATCACACCTTCGGAGTTTGGCAGCGCACCGAGGAATCGCTCCCCCTAAATGCGCAATCAGTGCTCTACAGCGTAATCAATCTCCACTAACGTCTACCTACGAGTAGTTTCACGCGGAACCTGCTATTGCCCAACTCGATTGGACTTTCACCCCTATACCCAGCTCATCCGAGCGATTTGCAGATCAGCAACGGTTCGATCCTCCACCCATCTTTCAACGGGCTTCAATCTGGCCAGGCATAGATCGTCGGGCTTCAGGTCTTCCACCAATGACTCCAAGCGAGCACACTTCGTCCCTCACCCTAAGGCTGCGGACTTGTCGGTTTCCCTCCGGCTTCGGGGATCAACCCCTTAACCTCGCCATTGATCAAAACTCCCTGGGGCATTTTTCTAAACGCACGATAGGACGCTGCTCATATCTTCGCTTTCACGCCCTATCAGCCTGTACCCAACTGGTTTCACGTTCTTTTCACATCCCGCTAAGGATACTTTTCAGCTTTCACTCACGTTACTTGTAAACTATCGGTCTCGAACTGTATTTAGGATTGGAAGTTTCTGCCTCCCACATTCACACGCGATTTCCAACGCATGCTACTCTTTGTTAGTCACGTGGTCATATAATATACGGTTACGGGACTTTCACCCTCTTTGGATGTGCCATTCCAGACAACTTCACCTTCTATTACTTAGACGATAGACTAACAACCACATCTCCCTCACTTTCGTTTCGGGATTCGGCTTGTCCTCTTCCGTTTTCATTCGCCACTACTCACGGAATCTCTTTTGATTTCTGTTCCTCCTCCTACTAAGATGCTTCAATTCGGAGGGTTCCCTATCGCATTGCGATTGTTTCCGAAGAAACAGGAAGTCCCATTAGGCAATCTGCGGATCCATGGTATACATGCACCTCCCCGCAGCTTATCGCAGCTTGTCACGACCTTCATCGGCATTCGAGCCGAGCGATCCCCCAGTTGGGTTGTAGCATCACATGTATGTATTTCCACACCATATGAGTAACCCTTCGGTATCTAGTAATGCCAATTCGGCCTCCACAGAAAACCACTCCTCAAGGTGGTTCTCCTCAGCCCTTCCCCCTATACGCCGAGCATACAAGGGTGCTTAAGCAACCCCCCGACCTACCACCCATATATCAAAGGCTCGGTTTAGGCACTGTTAATTCCCCCAACAATATAGCCCACAAATAACGACACAGCGCCTCATTTAGTGACTGAAGAATTTTGGCTCATTTGGGGTGTTTTTTGTACACCTAGAATGGAGGTAAATAAGGGGTAAATTTATAGCACAAAATGTAATTAATTTGACTGTTTTATTTTTGAAATGCTGTAATCTTGAAAGTTTGGGGGAAAAAACTTACTAGGAAATAGTGAAAAATGGCGCCCATTATGCGCGTAATGGCTCTGAAAATCACGCGAATTTGGCCAGATTTGAGGAAATTATTTCATCAAATAAGTGAGGTTTTGATGATTGATTTAGTTCATTGTGCACAGCTTGCAGCATCTGTTTTGCTAGTGCTCCCTGCCCTTGGGCGGCCAATGCGGCGGCCTCTAAATTCTGCCCCTCCTTGGAATTAGTAGTTGAATTATGGACTTTGATAATTTGCAATGCCTTGTCAATTCTTCCACTCGCCAATAGGGCATGCGAGAGGTTTAGTAGAATTGTGGGATTGCCTGGTTGTGTCTTTGCAGCCTCTCGCAATGACAATATGGAGGAGCGAAATTGTGTTTCCGATTGAGAGACGATCTCAGGGTTTTGACTTTTATTCATCACCAATGCTCGCTGCAATAGTGATAGCCCGTAATTGTTGAAAATACTGGCATCATTTGGTTTTGATGCTGCTAGTTGTTGGAATGATTCTGCTGCACTATTCCAGTCCTCAGCACCTATTGAATAGAATGCTTCTGCTAGGATTCCCTCTAAATTAGGGTGCTGACTTAAATCAACTCCAAGTGCTTTTGCAGGGTGCAATTCCAAGATCAATAGAGATTGGTCATCTACTGGGATTGACTCAAGAGGTGAGTGGAACTCCTGTGATGTATTTTGTGAATTTGAATTCTTCTCGGGGTTGAAATGAGATTTTGAATTTGTCGCAAATATTACTGGTTCATCCGATTCATGAACATAATCTACTACCTGCTCCTCAGTGGAATATATTTCCTCCATATCAGGAGTCGCTGCATCAATTGTCCACATTTCATTATCAGCACTTGCCTCAATTATTTGTGGAGCCTCAACTACTGCTTCTGGTTCCGGCATGGACATTTCCACTGCTTGTTGCGGCTCTATCGTCGATTCAAAAAGAGGATTTGTTTGTTCTTCCACCTCAACTGTAGGTGGAGGTGCAATAATGGGTGCTTCTGGTTGTACCTCAACTGTAGGTGGAGGCACAATAATGGGTGCTTCTGGTTGTTTCTGTGGTGGTGATGGAATTGAAATTACTTCTTCGCTCTGGACTGCTACAACTTGTTCGCCAACAACGCTTGGTAATCTCTCCTCTCCCGCATCTTCAAAGGGGACGCCTTGTGCATTACTACCGATACCAAAGGGAAGGTTGGGCTCATTGGTGTTAGAATCACCGTTGAAGCCAAATGGTAAGCCTCCTTGTTCCTTGCTTGAATCAGAATCATCAACTACTTGTTGAGGCTCTTGTTTAGATTCTAATTGTTCATTGCCATCTAATTGATACCAAGATTCTGCGGCTTCGTCAAGTCCTGGAATCTCATTGGGAAGTGGGCTATTATCCTGGTCATCGACGGATAAATCAGTACGAATTTGACTACCGCAAGCAGGACATGCATTGCCACCTAATGATAGAAGTCCACACACTTTGCACTCATACACAGACTCGCCCTCAAAGCCACGAAGCGGCTAAGGCTATTCAATACGACGGATAATTGAGTTTTTCAAAGATGAATCACTGCCAATTATTACTCTTCTTCACTTAATTTTTTCCTTATCGTGCTTCTCACATCGTCGATTGTGTCCAAAACAATTTCCTTAAGTTCATCATAATCATCATCGACTAATGATTCCGAAAATGATTTGCCCTTTGAGGTGCCTCTTGCAACTTGTAAAATTATTCCAATTAGAGTTATTCCCAATAAGACTAGTTTCGCATAGAATGTGAAATCTGCTGAGAAGACGTAAACTGCTATCATGTAAACTGAGATGATCATTGTTGTTAATATCATTACAGGGAAACCTGCTCTGAAAAACTCTTTGAACGAAATTGGATAACCTGCTTCCTCAGAAATACCTGCCGTAACCACATTCGCTGATGCACCGATAAGTGTTCCATTTCCACCTAAACATGCACCAAATGCTAATGCCCATATCAGTGGCCCTAATTCAATAGAAAGTGAATGCGATATTTGTAGAATAATAGGAATCATCGTTGCTGTATATGGGATGTTATCGATGAAAGCACTGGCAAATGCAGACACCCACAATATGATCAATATCGCAGCGGAAAGACGAACAAGTCCACCTTCACCATTCGGAAAGAATTGGATTGCTTTCTCGACATATTCTCCAATGAAATTTATGACTCCAAGGTATTGAAGTGAATGAACAAGAACGAATAATCCCGCGAAAAATAGTAGAGTTGTCCATTCTACTTTTTCCAATGTCTCTTCAATGTCGTGCCTATCAGTCGCTAATAGCATTAGAACCGCACCTAAAAGAGCAATCCAAGAAACTGAAATGTTGATTATTGGATGTAGGAAGAATCCAATTATTACAGCACCTAGAATCAATCCGCTAATCTTCAATAATTTTGCATCCTTTACCCCGTATTTGGATTCCAATTCTGCAACATCACGCAGACGTTCCCCTTCAAATTCATCACGATATAAATATCTAATCATCATAAATGTTGGAACGATTGTCATCAAAATACCAGGTGCCATTTCAGTAATGAAATCGTTGAAGGTAACACCGGAACTAGCGAGATGTTCGTACCCTTTGGCTTTGATTGCGTCCGGTGATAATCCAGAGCCAATCATAATATTAGGGGGATCTCCTATCATTGTTGCAGCACCACCAATATTAGAGAATAATACCTCTGAAATCAATATTGGAATCGGTTTTAGATCCAATACTTTGGCCAATTGAATTGTGACAGGAGTTAGTAGCAACATGGTAGTTACATTGTCTAAGAAGGCCGAAAGAACCGCAGTAACGCTACACAATATCACTACTAAGGTCCAAATGGAACCATTTGATTTCTTATATGCTTCAACAGCAAACCACTCAAATATGCCGGTTTTAGACAATATCCCAACCATCACCATCATTCCGAGTAGAAGACCAATCGTCTCCCAATCTATCATTGTGGTAACTGCACGAAGAGTTAATGTTGGCTCTTCAGTGAAATAATTCAATGCTAATACTGCTACAAGACCACCTAATGAGGCAGCTAGAGTGCGATGAACTACTTCTGTAATAATTAGCGCATAGACTGCGAACAATATTGCAAGTCCAATCCAAATAGCGGCACTTTCAGAACCAGCCTTTACAGTAAGTTCCAAATGAACATCTTGAGTACCACCCTTGGCGAATACTTCACTGACAAACATAAGGCTTCCAACCATGATTATAAGGACCATTGCAACATTTTGAGCAGGGTGGCGTTTTAGACGCTCACGGAGTGTAATTCCAGCCACCATATTATCACCGTATGAAAATCATCCTTTGACTATTTCCCAATAAGTTCGCCATTATCGCCAAAGAACGCCCACATTCCCTCTCGCCAAGACAATAGTTGAGTTGGTTTCATCGGCGAGAAATTGCCATACCTCTTTGATATCTTTTTTCTCAAATAATCCTTTGTTGATTTTAATCTTAACAACACTCTTTTTATCTAACTGAGAATTGATTTCTTCGACTAATAAATCACTGATTCCCGATTTACCAATTCTAACGCTCGCTTGAAAATCTCGAGAGGTTGCGAGGGTGTGAATTGACTTTGGAATCTCCTTGCTCATCAAACTCCCTCAACACATTGCGGTAAGCACCTATTCATCAAGATGACCGTCAAGAACTGCTCATTAATGATGACGGTGCGACTTTGGGCCACCGCCGATTCGGCGAATATCTCCGCATTCTAAACAAGTAGTAATTTTCTGCCCTTTAGATATTCTAACTCGAGTATTTGAACCATAAAGGCGGGGAGCAGTGCATTTCTTGCATATTAGCAACTTTGCTTCAGCACTCAAGGGCATTCTATTGCGCCTAGATATTTTGACATAATGTGAAGAGGCGGCACGAACTAATATTTCGTCACATTGCTGTGGATGTTTAAGAATTGCGATTAATTTGTCCAAACTATATTGCACACTCATCTTTTTGTCAATTTTAGACTTTGAGCGAGTTCGCCCTCTACCCATTTCAACCACCTTCACTCTAAGGCGACAAGAATGTCGCCCGTAATTTCATCGATGGCTCTATCGCCATCTATTGGGTGGAAAATCCCTTTTTCAATATACCAATCTGCAAGAGGAGAAGTTTGTTGATGATATGTGTCCAGCCTTGATTGCACTGTCTCAGCATTATCGTCTGCACGACGTTTTTCCTGCCAGTTACCGCAATCACAACCTGAAGGTGCAACCGGATTAAATGTATCATGGTATACCGTTCCGCAACCATCGCAAGAATATCTTCCACATATTCTGCCAACTATTTTTTCATCAGGCACTTCAATCGCAATTACATGGGTGACCGTGGTGATTTGAGACAATGCTACTGCCTGAGGAATCGTTCTTGGAAACCCATCAAACATCACTCCATTTACTGCATCATCCTCGAGAATTCTATCTTTGATCAAATTGATAATCACTTCATCGGGAACCAACTTTCCTGCATCCATATATCCTTTAGCTTCAATTCCAGTTGCAGTATTTGCTTTTACTGCTGCCCTGAGCATATCTCCCGTTGATACTTGTGGTAATCCTGTTACTTCCATTATTCGCGCCGCCTGAGTTCCCTTTCCTGCACCTGGAGGACCGAATAATACAATGCTGCTCATATCAGTAGCGAAAGAGCATTACTCTTTCAAGATATTTATTTGATAATGAAAGAATCGCGCTAAATAATTTGCCAATACATATTGACTAATGCAACTATATTGACTTTGAATATCATGCACTGCCGTTTCGCTCTAACCATTGATGGCCGTAGTGCGTCCATTGCTCCATTGTCCATCCAATAGGCAATCCCTCAGCCGGAACTGGTGGCGCACTAGGTAATGCGGTGGGATCAGCAACTGGCAAAGCCAATTCTGGTAATGTTGGTAGTTGCTTAGGTAAGTTGGCGGGAGGGAGTCCGATTGGTGGTAATCCTGCTGGAGGTTTTCCTTCTGGAAGCGCCCCTAACAATTTCATTGCAGATGGTGGAAGACCTGTTGGAACCTCCTTTTTCTCTTTTGGAATAATTATTGATTGTGCCAATGCAGCAGCGAGTTCATCAGATGTCACTTCACCACTTGTTAATTCATTTACTGCATAACCAATGTCGGTTGCTTCTTCTCTACGAATACCTAGATGGTCTGGATTGGCATGTGCATCAGGTGCAACTAACTCTTCACCGGAGTCAGATAATTCACCACTCTTCTTCATTTTTCTCGCATAAATTACTGCAACTGTAACTAGAATACCTATCAGTGGCATTGAAATCCACAATGGTAAAACATTTAGCAAACCGGCATTTCCAGTACCTGCTTGTACGCTTGATTCAATCACCAATTGTCCAACAACGGTGCCTTGTACAGTCATGTTCAAAGTCACCATTGCACGTTTTGAAGTTGCTGCCTCACTTGGAGTAATAGACACTTCAACAGTTACCGATTCGCCAATTGCCAAATTGTCAATAGATTGCGGTGAGAAACTAACTGACCAATCGTCACGAACTAGGCCTTCTTTATTCAGCAAATCAATTGATAAATCGCCACTAATAGGGACATTACCATCATTTCTAATAATGATATTTTGACTGATTGTCTCTTCCCTTGTCACGCCAAGAAATGGTCGCTTTGAATCGTCTTCAACAGAAATATTGGCGAATACGGATTGTACTACTGCAACATCTATTCTCACCGAATCCTCAACTATTCGTCCAGTATTAGATGCGGAAACTGAAACTAATAGGTCAAAGGCTGAATTGGTCGCCGGTGTATTTGCAGGAGGAATAAAACCTAACCGAATCGTTTTTACTTCTCTAGGTTCAAGCCATAGTGTAGGATTTGCATATCCAGCGGTCCATCCATCCGGAGTTAATCCATGACTCCATTCCAGTGCTAATCCTGTATTGCCAATATTTTCAACTTCAAATTCTCCGAATGAAAATTCTGAACTAATTCTTGTTTCAATCACTCCTGATTGTGGTGCTCTTAGTTCAATTCCCAATTCATCCCCTACGGTTAATGATGTCGAGTTAGATCTGAAATCTTGAGCAGTTCTCTCAGTTCTGATGGTAAAATAATTAGATTCTCCTTCAACTGCCACTACAGGTACTCCGAGGATAAAGTGTACTACTTTTGTCTGCCCTGGAATTAGTGTAAGTGATACTTTTCTAGAATCGCTTTGTTCATCCAGACTAACTTGTATGGCCCAATTAGGGTCAGCAGGTTGAATTGCAACATCTAAATCTACGTCCAAATTACCTGTGTTTTCAATTGACAAATTCAAATGTATTTGCTGTCCACCTTTTACAGCAATATTCTTCGCTATCGCACTTGGTCCAATCGGCCCATAATCATCAAACAAATCTGTTTTGAAATTGCGCTGGGGCAACACTTCAATTATAACGATCTCAGTATGATTCATGGATGCATCTGTCAAAGAAGTGACCCAGCAAGTGACTGTGTCAGTGGAGCCAGCCAAGGGAAAACCTTGTGCAACAGGTGGTACAATAATTCGAATTTGCATGGGCAAATATTCTCTAATATCTAGCGGTTCAAATTGCAATGAAGAAGAGTTAGAATCGCCAAGCATCAATTGCCATCTGTGTTCAGAAACGCAATCAACTTGATACTGAGACGGGGCATTTCCGGTATTCATTACGGATATTGAAAATGCCGTTGATTCACCAGGTTCAGCAGTTAACCCGTTGGTCCCTGCGGCGACAACATGGACATCATCTATTTTGTCAATAGTGATAGTCAAGCGTTGTGTGTGAGCAACCGTTGGTTGTAATTGATAACGAACTGTTACATCAACAACAAATACGCCATATCTAGCATATCTTGGTTCGTCTAAATCATCTAAATTTGCAGATTCGTCTTCAAGATGAAGTGTGACAGTAGTGCTATCATTAGCAGTTCCCTGTGCCGTTAACGGAAATGGTCCGAGAACCGACAACGATTTTGACCATATATCTGAAGGAGGTAATAATAAATCAGGCCGTTGTGGGTCTGGCATTTGCACATTTGTGACATAAAGAGAGACATTTTGGTTGCCAGTACCTTCGTGCAAAATAGTCAATGGAATGTCAATTCCAGTACTATTGGCTACATCAAAATCACGCATTGCAGAATTTTCCCTATCCTCTGCAGTAGTTGGAACTGTTCCATCAGAATTGTGTGCTACTACTCTTACACCCAGTGCCATTACTTCAATATCCTCAACCCAAATATTGTTATCAACTCCTGAATTTGCATCATTCATTTCAGAAACTTGGTCATTGGTATCGAGACTTAATTTTAATTGGTGGACACCTGTAGATGTGAATGAATGATAGATAGAAACTGAAGCCAATTCACCAGGGCCCAATTGAGAAGTATCGGATTGATACAGAATGTCTTGAGTTGTCAAATCCTCAAGGATAACATGCATTGAACCTGCATTGATTGTGCCTTGGTTATTCCAAGTAATTCTAAGTGTTATTAGATCATTTTTGAGAGGATTTGTTGAAGATGTTGCAATACTACCATCAAATGTTGTATAATCTGCCATAGGACTAGGTGATGCTTTTGCGCTCATTACCAAACCAAATGATTGTGCATTACCACCTCTATGCATTACCTTGACTAACCATTGTCCAGAATTTGATACAGTACCTGGTGCAATCTTTATCCTCTCAACATTGTTCACATCGTCAGATTGTCCGCCAGTTTGAGATAGTCCATTATTGAACACATTACCAAGCCATTCATTGCCTGATGGGTCAACTAATACTAAATCGAGGTCATTAACAAGGCGTGATTCACTCTGTGGGGAATTTGCACTACCGGCATCATCAGCCCATACTAGGGTAATATCAATTCCATTACTTGGGTCTAAATTGAATGCATATAGTAGCCCATATCCGGGATTTATTTCACTCCCTTGGTCAAAGTATGTGTCTAATACAGTACTACCATCCATCGGCAATACAGTGCCTTCAAGATTTACTTGTCCCCAACCTTCGGCAGAATTCGGAATATCGGCAACGCCTAAATCTGTTGCACCATT
>Ga0208879_1001195_pt1 | contig 24870 bp, 16 predicted proteins | sample Knorr_S15_td_Bot_FD_185605 | JGI IMG/M metagenome (GOLD analysis project Ga0208879, IMG submission 185605) | Marine microbial communities from Southern Atlantic Ocean transect - Knorr_S15_td_Bottom_ad_5009_LV_A (SPAdes) (version 2) | ecosystem: Environmental > Aquatic > Marine > Oceanic | place...
GTTTTTGGGTGATCAACCGAATGAGCGGGATGACAATCGGCGAAACGATCCGCAGCGTGTCGTTTTTAATGACGGTGATGGCGATTGACGGCTTGGTCGCCGTGATGCTGCTAGCGTGGCTTTTCCCGATGTCCGGGTAACCGCTTGGCCAAGCGCTTGGCTTACACCGTGAGATCCAAAAAATTCTGCATCATCGTGTGGCCGTGCTCGGTGAGGATGCTTTCGGGGTGGAACTGCACGCCCCAGATGGGGAGTTCCTTGTGCCGCAGCCCCATGATTTCGCCTTCCTCCGTTTCCGCAGTGACCTCCAGGCAATCCGGCAACGTCTCGCGTTTCACGACGAGCGAGTGGTAACGCGTGGTGACGTAGGGGGAGGGGATGCCTTTGAATAAATCCTTGCCGTTGTGGGTGATGGACGAGGTTTTGCCGTGCATCATCCGGTAGTTCACGACGACCTCACCGCCGAAGGCATGGCCGATGCATTGGTGCCCGAGGCAAACGCCCATGATCGGCAGCTTGCCGGCAAAGTGCTTGATGACGTCGTTGGACATGCCGGCTTCGCGCGGGGTGCACGGGCCGGGGGAGACGAGGATGCGCTCGGGGCTGTCGGCCTCGATCTGCTCGATGGTCACCTCGTCGTTCCGGTGCACGAGTACGTTGGCCTTCAACTCGCCAAGATACTGGACGAGGTTGAAGGTGAACGAATCGTAGTTGTCGAGGACGAGAACCATCGGCGGGCAAGGTACAATTCAAATCCAGCTTGGCCAAGCGCGGAGGGGAGATCAAAATTCGAATTTTACGTCACCCAAGCGGGAGGCGATTTCGTTGATCACGCGATCCTCATCGGCTTCGTCCTTCGCGTCGAACGTGACACTGAAGCGGATCGCCGACTCGGCGTCGTCCCACGGCACGGTAGAGATAAGTTTTTCGCGGATGAGCCACTGCGAAAGGGCTTCGCCGTTTTCGAAGTCTTCACGCTTGCCGTCGGCCTGGACCGCCGCCTTGGCCGCGCTCATGTAGAGGAAGAATGAGCCGCCGGATTTGCTGATCTGGAAGCCGGCGTTTTGCAGCACGCCGACGAGCTTGTCCATGCGGCGCGAGTACTTGGCGGCGATGGCTTCGGTGATCTCGGGATGATCGTAGCAGTAGGCGGCGGCGTTTTGGATGGCGAGGAACTGGCCGGAATCGCTGTTGTCCTTCACATCGCCGTATGCCTTGACGAGCAACGGGTTGCCGACCACGAAGCCGCAGCGCCAGCCGGTCATGTTGAAATTCTTGCTGGTGGAGTGCAACTCGATGCCGACATCTTTCGCACCCGGCGTGGCAAGGAAACTGAGAGGTTGGTTGCCGTCGTAAACCAAGCCGATGTAGGCGGCATCATGGACGACGATGAGATTGTTGGCCTTGGCGAAGTCGACGACCTTCACAAAAAACTCCGGAGTGGCGCTGGCACCGGTCGGGTTGTTCGGATAGTTCAGCACGAGCACCTTGGCTTTTGTCAGCACGTCGGCCGGGATGCTGTCGAGGTCCGGCAGGTACTTGTTCTCCGCCGTCAACGCGAGATTGTGCACTTTGCCGCCGTAATACTTGGCGTGCGTACCGAACACGGGATAACCCGGAATCGTCATGATGACGTAGTCGCCCGGGTTGATGAACGCCGCCGGCAAAATGGAGAGTGCCGCCTTGCTACCGATGGAGTGGAGCACCTCGGTGTCGGGGTCGGTGCCCCTGACGCCGCAGACTTTATCGAGGAAATTCACGGCGGCCTCTTTCAGCGCTTGGCCGCCGTTATCGGCGTAACCGCGGTTGGCCGGTTTTTGGGCCTCCTCGTGGAGTTTGGCGACGACCTCCGGAAAAGCCATTTCGTCCGGCTCGCCGACGCCCATGTCGATGATCTCGGCGCCGGGGTTGGCCTCAAGCACGGCATTTTTGGCGCGCTTGATCTTTTCAAACTTGTAGATGGCCGTGTCTTTTCCGTAGTCGACGCCGCCGATTCGTTCCGCGAACAGATTCTGAATGTAGCTTTCGGACATTGTTTATTTTGGAAAACAGCGCTTGGGCAAGCGGTGCCAAGCCGCGCAAAGCTTATTCGCGAACAAAGATTGTGCAAGCCAGTGCGATTCCAGCTTGGCCAATTGCGTACTTAAATGACACGAAACAAGTTGGTTAAGAACTGGCTGTCGTGGTGAAAAAACAAGGAAGTGGGACATTTTGACCTAGTTTCGTGGATTTGAGTTGCTTTGTGAATAATTGAGGGTAGAATCGCGCCAGTTTGTCCCTATTGGGGCTTGGATTTGAACGCTAAAGAACAGCAGGCTTATGGTGAGGTCATTCGTATTTACGACCGAAGGCAAGTTGCACAGCAAGGACATCGAGTTGTTCCTGATGCCCACGCTGTTGACGGATACCAAGCTGTTTCTGTGGGTTGACCTCGAGGATCCCACGCCTCAGGAAACCGATTTTCTTCTTAAAAACGTCTTCCATTTTCACCCTCTGTCCATTGAGGACAGTGTGACGGAGAGTCCGTCGCCGAAGGTCGAGGAATATCTGCCGAAGGAGCAGGACGAGTTTTCACCGTACCTTTTTATGGTGATCCACGCGGTGGATTACAGCCGCAAGGACGGGGTGTTTGCGACGTCGGAGTTGAGTTTTTATCTTGGCGAAAATTTCCTGGTGACTTTTCACAGCAAACCGTTGCGGCCGGTTGAGTTGGCTGGGGAGATGTGCTTTCGCAACACAGCGGACATCGCCACGGAACCGGGCCGGGTGGCCCACACGCTGCTGGATTTGATCGTCGAGAACTACAAACCGGCGCTTGACGAGCTCGCTATGGAGGTGGCGGAGGTGGAGCAGAAGGCGTTGGCTGATCCCGGCAAGGAGACTCTCAACACGATTTTGCAGATCAAGAAGGAAGTGCTGCAACTGCGGCAGATCATCGGGCCGCAAAAGGAAGTGCTGAGCCGGTTTGTCTGCGGCGAGTTCAAGCTCATTCGATCCCACCTGATACCGTACTATCGTGATGTTTATGACGGGCTTTACAATATCGGCGAGTTGGCGGCGCGGTATGCAGAGTCTCTGACAGGTGTGCTGCAGGTTTACCTCAATATGTCGTCGAACAAGACCGGCGAAATCGTAAAGTTGTTGACGGTATTCACCGTGATAACGACGCCGATGATGTTGGTGGGCACCTGGTACGGGATGAATTTTCAAGACAACATGCCTGTGATTGCATCGGGCAAAACCGGGTACTTTGTGGCTTTGGCGGTGACAGGTGTGTCCACGCTGGCGACCATTGTGTATTTCAAAATCAAAAAGTGGCTCTAAGCCGCATGCCCTCGACCAAGTCCAGTTTTATTGAAAAAGTTCTCGGACGCATTGACGTCTTGAACCCGGAGAACTTGCAGTCGTTTGTCGAGCGGCTTGCCCGGGACCGGTCGTTTCTGGAAACGCTGTTCAACACGATCGAGGACGGTGTACTCGTCGCCGACCGGGAAGGGAAGGTCATTTACCTTAACGCCGCTGCGAGTCAGTTGACCGGCTTTAACGAGGATGCGGCGATGGATCAGCCCGTGACGCGACTGCTCCCCGAGCTCGACTGGGCCTCCCTGCAGGCGGCGGATCACGAAGGCGGCCGGAGTGTCATGCGGCGGGAGTTCGAGCTGGATTATCCCCGGAAACGCTTCATCCGGCTTTACGCCGCGCCGCTCGATGGCGAGGCCAAGGGCAGCACCGGCATGGCGCTGATTCTGCACGACGCCACCGAGGCGCGGGAGCAAACCCACGAGGCGATCGAGAGCGAGCGTATCCAGGCCCTGACCCTGCTGGCGGCCAGCGTGGCGCACGAGCTTGGCAACCCGCTGAACGCCCTGAGCATTCATCTGCAGTTGATGGAGCGCGAAATCCGCAAGCTTGGCCAACCGGCGGTGGGCGTCGAGGGCGGCTTGGCCAAGCGCGAGGGCGACCCCGACGAAGTGAGCGACATCGCGGCCAAGCTGGAAAAATACATCGGCGTGGCCAAGGGCGAGGTCAACCGGCTCGACTACATCGTGACCCAGTTTTTGCAGGCCATCCGCCCGAGCAAGCCGAAGCTTAAAAAAAGCTCACTCAACGACACGATCGAGGAGACGATCGAGCTGCTGCGCCCGGAGTTCGACAACCGAGGCCAGGCGATCAAGCTGGAGTTCGCGAAGTCGCTGCCCTTGGCCGTGTTTGACGCCGCGCAGATCAAGCAATCGCTGATCAACCTGATGAAAAACTCGATGCACGCGATGAGCACCGGCGGCGAGTTGGTCATCAAGACCGGCGAAGCCGGCGGCGGAGTCTGGGTGAGCCTGACCGATACCGGCGGCGGGATTCCGCAGGAACAGATCAAGAGGATTTTTGAGCCGTACTACACGACGAAGGAAAAAGGCTCCGGGCTTGGCCTGATGATTGTGCAGCGAATCGTGCGCGACCACGACGGGCGGCTGGAGCTTGTGAGCCACGGCGGCAAGGGGACGACCTTCCGGATTTGGCTGCCGCAGGAGGAGCGCCGGCAGCACCTGCTCGAGACGGCAGCCAACGAGGCATGAATCCGAACCTGCTCATTGTTGACGACGAGAAGTCGACCCGCGACGGACTGCGGGCCGCGCTGGAGGATCGTTACGAGGTGTACGTGGCCGAGGATGCCGCCTCGGCGGCGAACCTGCTCGAGGCGGAGTCGTTCGAGGTGTTGCTGACTGACTTTCGGCTGCCGAACAACGAGGACGGGATGAAGCTGATCGCCCGAGCCAAGTCGCTGGCCAAGCCGCCGATCTGCATCCTGATGACCGCCTACGGCTCGGAGGAGCTGGCGGTCGAGGCGCTCAAGCAGGGTGCTGACGACTACTTGGCCAAGGGGCGGATGCAGATTGACGAGCTCGAGACCCGCATCGCCCGCGCGCTCAAGCTGCGCACCCTCGAGAGCGAAAACAAGACGCTCAAGCAGCAACTCAACAAAAAGTTCGGGCTCGAGAACATCATCGGCGAGTCGGAGCCGATGCAAAAGGTGATGGACATCGTTCGGCAGGTGGCGCCGTCGCGGGCGACTGTCTTGATCCAAGGCGAGAGCGGCACCGGCAAGGAGCTTTTAGCCAAGGCGATCCACCAGCTTAGCCCGCGCTCGAGGCGTCCGATGGTCACTGTGCACTGCGCTGCGCTGTCGCCGACGCTGCTTGAGAGCGAGTTGTTCGGCCACGAGAAGGGGGCATACACCGGCGCGCACGAGCGTCGCGTCGGGCGGTTCGAGCAGGCCGAGGGCGGCACGTTGTTCCTCGACGAGATCGGCGATATCGACGAGACGACGCAGGTCAAGTTGCTGCGGTTTCTCGGCGAGCGCACCTTCGAGCGGGTCGGCGGCAACAAGACGTTGACGGCGGACGTGCGAGTCGTCGCGGCGACGAACAAAAACCTGAAGGAGATGGTCGGCAACGGCGAGTTTCGCGAGGACCTCTATTTTCGGTTGAACGTGGTGGAACTTTGGGCGCCGCCCCTGCGTGAGCGCGCGTCGGACATCCCGATGTTGGCGCTGAGTTTTCTGCGCGAGTTCGCCGAGGAGAACGCCAAGCCGGTGAGCGACTTCACCGCCGAGGCGCTGGAGGCGATCATCCGTTACGCCTGGCCGGGGAACGTGCGGGAGTTGCGCACCGCCGTGGAGCACGCCGTGGTCCTGGGCAGGGGCGACATGATCGAGTTGGCCGGCCTCCCGCAGTCGGTGCAAAGCCGTGGCGTCATCCAACACGAAAAACAATTGACCCAACCGCTCGTCGACAAGGGCGTGACGCTGGAGGAGGCGGAGAAGCAGTTGATCATCCGCACGCTCAAGGAATGCCGCGGCAACCGGACGACGGCGGCCCGGAAAATCGGCATCAGCCGGCGGACGCTTCATCGCAAGCTCAACCGCTACGGCTTGGAGGGAATTTGAACGCGACGGGGCATCAGCGCATCCAAGGATGACCAAGCGTCGGCGTAACAACGGATGATCCGGGTTCAGGAAATCATACACAGCCTCGAGGAGGGCAAATGGGCCAAGCGCATTCGTGGCTTGGTTTTGCTGTTGCTGATCGGGAGCCTGGGGCTGGTTTACTACCTTAACCTCACGCGCAACTTCACCGCACCCGAGGCGATGGACGCCGCGCAACTGGCCCGCAACATCGCCGAGGGACGCGGCTACACCACGCAGTTCATCCGGCCGCTGAGCCTCGATATTTTGCGGCAGCAAGGCGCTGTCTCCGATGTGGAGCTTCGCAGTAAATTCCCCGACATCACCAACCCGCCGGTGTACCCGATGCTGTTGGCCGGGTTGATGAAAGTGTTGCCGTTTGAGTTTGAAATCGATCTCCAAAAGGCAAACGAGTTTAAGCGATATCAACCGGAATTTCTCATCTGGCTGCTAAATCAGGCGTTGTTTTTTGTGGCGGTGATTCAAGTCTTCCGGCTGGGCGAAAAGCTGTTCGACCCGTCGGTGGCCTGGTGTTCGGCACTGGTGTTTTTAGGGACGGAACTTTACTGGAAGTTCAGCACCTCCGGCCTCCCGACGATGCTGCTGCTGGTGCTGTTTCTGGCCTTGGCCAAGACGCTCGTGAGGCTGGAGGAGCGGGGGAATGACGTGGTGCCGCGAGGCGGCGGCTGGTTTGCCGGGATGGCGCTTTGGGCCGGCGCGCTGGCTGGCTTGGGCGGGTTGACCCGTTACGGCTTTGCCTGGGTGATCCTGCCGGTGTTGGTTTATCTCGGCTGGTTTATGGGCCGACATCGGGGCCGGACGGTGGCGATGGCGCTGCTTGGGTTTCTGCTCGTGATGTCGCCCTGGCTGGTGCGGAACGCGCAACTGAGCGGCAACCTGTTCGGCACGGCCGGCTTGGCCCTGTACTCGCAGACAGATACCTTCCCCGAAGACACGCTCGAGCGAACCTTGTTTTACGAGCCAAGCGATGCACCGGTGAACGGTCGGGATGAAATCAAGGTTAAGGTGGCGGATCATGTCGGGTTGTTGGACATCGCGAACAAGCTGAAACGCAACCTCCGCCATCTGCTGGTTCATGAGTTGCCGCAATTTTCCGGCAGTTGGTTCGCGGTGGTTTGCCTCGTCGGCTTGGTCGTGCCGTTTCGGAACCGCTCGCTGCGTCGGCTGCGGGTTTTTTTGTTGATGACACTCGCGGTATTTGCGCTAGGCCAAGCGCTTGGCCGCACACACCTCTCGGCAGCCAACGGCACGCTGGGTGAGTTGTTGGCGAGGTCGCTTGGCCAAGGCGCCCCGGTGACGGCTGCGTCGGGCGTGAATGGCGAAAACCTTTTGGCCATTCTTGGGCCGGTCTCTTTCCTGTTTGGGGCGGGGTTGTTTTTCTCGCTGTTGGATCAGTGGAGAGTGGGCCTGCCGGAAATGCGCTTGGCTGCATCCACCGGGATGGTCGTGGCCGCTTCGCTTCCGATGGCCTTGAGCTTCCTGCTGCCGCATCCGCATCCCGTGGCCGATCCGCCGTATCACCCGCCACGCGTGAAACACATTATTTCGCTGCCCGGGAGCACCATCAGCGCCGGGGACTTGTTGATGAGCGACATCCCATGGGCCGTGGCGTGGTACGGCGATCGGGATTGCTTATGGCTGACACGCAGCGTCCAGCCGGATTTTTACTCGCTCAATGACCAGTTTCGGCCTGTCAGCGCCCTTTATTTTACAGAAGCCACCACCGATCAACGGTATGTGAGCCGGGTGTTTTCCCCGATTGAGTCGAATTGGGAGCGATTTGTGTTGGCCATGCAACTTGAGGGGGATTTACCCGATGAATTCCCGTTGCAGGGGGTTTTGAACGATTTCTCGCCCGGTCAATGGCTGCTTTTTGCTGACCCGATAGAACAGCCATAGGTGCTTGATGGCGACAAGGTTGAGACAATGAAAAAAAATCAAAAAACTTTAACAATTGGGGTTGACAGGGCCGGATGAGTATCGACAATGCCCCTCCATTCAGCCCTGCTGACCGTTCGGGATGTTGAGTGTGGGTTTTCAAATAAGATTATGAACAGAAAAATTGTTACCTTGGGAGTCGCCGCGTTCAGCGCAGCCGGATTGCAGGCTGCTGACGCCGGTAAAGTCTGGGAAGTGACCGCTTCGCTGCGAGGCTTTTACGACGACAACTACACGACCTCGCCTGAGGCGCTCGCCGAGGAGAGTTGGGGCATCGAGGTCAGCCCCGGTTTCAACCTCACCATTGGGGAGGGAACGGACCTGGAGTTCAGCGCCGGGTACGCGTTCGGCATGCGGTACTACGAAGACCGGGAAAGCGACAATGAGGACTACGGCCACGAGTTGGGCATCAGCCTCAACAAGGCGTTCTCCGACACCTCGCTTTTGCAATTGTCGGATAGTTTTGTGATTGCCCAGGAACCTGAAATACTGAACGGGGGCACCCCGCTGCGTATCGAGGGTGACAACCTGCGCAACACGCTTTCAGCCAGTTACCGTCAGGTTCTTGCAGGGAACATTTTGGGGGAACTCGGATACGGAAACTCCATCTTTGATTATGAGGAGGCGTATCACTCTGCGCTGCTCGATAGATCCCACAACCAAGTGAACCTTGATGTGATTTACGACATGGGGCAGACTGAATACTTCGTAGGTTACAAGTTTGCTTCGACCGATTTTGACGGTGGCGAGTTGAAGGTGCCCGGTTTGGATTTCAAGTCGGATGCCCGCGATAACGACTCCCATTATGGGTATGTTGGCGTTCGCCACCAACTGAACAAGGAGTTTGTCGCCAGCGCACAGGTGGGTGCCCAGTACGTCGACTATTATAATTTCGACTTGATGCCCGGTTTGATACCGGAGGATGAGACCAGTCCGTATGTGAGTGCTGTCATGGAATGGGGGTATGCCGAGGGGAGTCAATTGGTGGCGGGGCTAAGTTTGGCGCGCGGTGCCACCGACTTGCAGGCTGCTGATCAGGAAATCAGCGCAGTCTATGCCCAGTTCCTCCACAAAGTCACAGCCAAAGTTCATGGGACTTTGACCGCTCGATATCAGGATTCGGAGATTAGCGGAGGTGGTGTGAAAGTGGACGGCAAGGAGGAGTCCCTACTGTTGTTGGGAGCCAGCCTCACCTACGCCATCGCCGACAACATCTGGGCCGAGTTGGCCTACAACTACGACGAGCTCGACTCGGACATCCCGCACCGTAGTTTCGAGCGGAACTACATGTCCATCGGCATCGGCACGAGTTATTGATTTCCTCGAACTAAAACTTTTCTTGGGAGGCCAGAAGTGCTTATCTGGCCTCCCTTTTTTTTTAGGTTGTAGAAAATGGATAAAACCCCAAGTACAGATCACTCCTCCGACAAGCTCCATATTCTGATTATTGGCGGATCATTCGCGTTCGGTTTGTAACCATCCTGCTCGTCTTTTTGCTCACCGCCGTGACGACCACTGTGGTGACACTCTTCCTGCCCAAGACCTACATGAGCCTCTCCCGGATATCCATCGAGAAGGATACATCGGATATTGCACCGTTGCTTGGCATGCAATCTGGGCCAACGGCATTCGACCCTTACTTCATCCAGACCGAGTTCGAGAAAATTCAGTCACAAAAGGTCCTGGACAAGGTGGTTGCCAAGTGCAATTTGACTGAAGATTGGAAACGCCTCAACGGCGGCAATCTGTTGTCTACCATCGAGGCCCGGAAAATCCTCAAAAAAGCGATAGATATTCGCCAGTTCCGGAACACCAGCATCATTGAGCTTCGGGCGTATGATCGGATACCGAGGAAGGCTCAAGAAATTGCCCAAGCCCTTGCAATGGTATACCAAAACCACAGGAAGGATGCCCAGACCGCACGTGTGAAAGAGGGAATCAAGGCGCTCGAAGGCAGGAAGGAAGAAACCGACAAACAGATTTTAGTCATGCAGGCCAACGTGGATAAACTGCGGACAGACTTGAACATATCCGATGCGGCCGGCGAGGATAGCTACTCCATCATCGAGCCGGAAATCGTGCGTCGTTATGAATCCGAGTTGATCGACGTGAAGGGGATTCACACGACGATGTCCACTTTGCTTGATGGACTCAAGGCGCTATCCGCCGAGGAGTTGCGTGCCTCCATACTGACTGCGCACCCGGATCCCCAGTTGGATGTTCTGATTCGCGAATTGCACACCGGCCAGCAAACGTTGGCCAATCTTAGCATCGACCTTGGGGAGGAGCACCCGAGGATCAAAGGGTTGAAAAAGGTGGTGGCCACGCTCGAGGAGCAGATAGATAACCGGATTCAGGGCATCCTTGCGGGACTGGGATTGCGGGTCAATTCTTCCCAGGCTCAGGTGGAGCAATTGAAGCGGGATGTCAATGCTGCAAAACAACGGGAATCCGCCATGCGAAAGACAGGCCGGCAATACTTCGACGCCAAGCGGGAACTCTCCAACACCACGCGCATCCGTGACACCATTTTGTTCCGGATCATGCAGGAGGAAGTGGACTTGGCGTTGCCCAAGGAATCCACCGTGGAAATCACCGACGATGCGGACAGGCCCTTGAAGGCAATTCGACCGAATGTACCCCTGAACATCACGCTGGGAGTTGTGGTCGGCCTGATTCTGGGTGTGGGGTTGGCATTCTTTATCGAGTATCTCGACACCAGCGTGAAGACCATTGACGACGTTGAGCGCGCCCTTGGGGCGGCCGTCCTCGGTGTCATCCCTCAAAACGTCGGATCCCTCCTGGACGAAGGGGACGAAAGCCCCCACGCGGAGGCGTACCGGGTGCTGCGCACCAACATTCTTTTTGCTGGGCGCAAGGACGAGAGCCAAACCACGTTCAGCGTGGTGAGTGGCGGTGCGGGCGAGGGCAAGACAACGACCATGTTCAATCTCGCAGTGGTCTTTGCGCAGATGGGGGATAGAATTCTGATTGTGGATTCCGACCTGCGTCGGCCCTCGATGCACCGTTACCTCAAGGTGTCCAACAACATTGGCCTGACCAACTACCTGCTGGGACAGGCCACCATCGACGAGGTCATCCAGACCACGGAAATACCGTCGCTCCATTTCATCCCCAGCGGCAAGCTGCCCAGCAGTTCCATGGGCATCCTTAGTTCGGCCAAGATGAAGGAGTTCGTGGCCGAAATGAAGAGCCGGTACGACTACGTGTTTTTGGACGCTCCACCCATCATGGGAGTGAGTGATGCCACGGTTCTGGCCAGCATGGTGGACATGTGTGTGCTGGTGGTGCAGTACCGCAAATACCCGCAAATGATGACCCAGCGGGCCAAGGAAATGGTGACCAAGGTTGGAGGCGAACTTGTGGGTGTCGTTCTCAACAACATCAATATTTCCCAGGATTCCTACTACTACTATTACAGCGGTTATTATTACGATTACTATTACAAGAGCCGTGAAAAGGAGGAGTCCGCCGAGGATGATGCCAGGAGCAGGAAGGAAACCAAGCTTCTGGCGAGTGCCAAAACCGGCGGGGAGGATGAGAAGCCCAAGTACTGATTGGGCGGGAGAACTCAGTTCGAGGGTTAATATAAAATGGGTTTTGTTGATAGCTTGATGAAATATGTTTGCAGAGGTTTATTGGTTGCGACCGTGCTGATGGCCGCCGGTTGCGAGACAACACGCCCACGGCCCGTGAATCCGGTCGCCGGGACGAATGACGTGCCGCTTACCGTCAACTCCACGGACAGCCTTGAGCCCGGAAATCAAATCACCATCACTTTCAGCGGCCTGAGTACGATCCCGATTCCCTACAGTTGCCGCATCCGTGAGGATGGCACCATCAGTCCGCCATACCTGAAAGCACTCATCATTGCCGCCGGGAAAACAATCGGTGAACTCGAGCGGGAACTCGAGAAGGAGTACGTGCCCGGCATCTACAAGACCATCAACGTTACCATCAGGACAGCCGACCGGTTCTTTTACGTGGGAGGGGAGGTTCGGCAGCCCAGTCGCCAGATTTTCATCGGTCGGATTACGGTTACCCAGGCGATTCAATCCGCGGGCGACTTCACCGATTTCGCGGATCAACGGGAGGTGCGAGTGATACGGGCCACCGGCAAAGTGGACATCATCGACTGCAAGGCGGCTCTGGATGACCCAACAAGGGATCTGCCCGTTTATCCGGGTGATAACATCGTCGTGGGACGAAGGCTTTTTTGAAGATTCGACTTGAGAGAGTTGACGGCACCGCGGCGGGCGACTCAATAGAGGCCCGCCGTTTTCCTTTTACGCTTGGCCAAGCGAAGAGTTGCGATCTCCAGATCGTAGCCAAGGGCGTTTGGGACACACACCTGATCCTGGACAATGCCGGCGAAAAAGGGATTACAGCTACCCCCTGCTCCGACGCATTGATTATCATCAACGGCGTCTCCCAAGGCAAAACTGTTCGATTGAAACACGGCGACCTAGTAGGACTGGGCGCGGCCAAGCTCCGATTCTGGCTCGCGCCGCTTGGCCAAGCCGACCGCTCAGCGTCTGAAGCCTTGATTTGGGTCGCCTTGCTCCTGCTGGGCCTGGGTCAGGTGGCAGCGATTGCCTGGCTCCTGAGATAAAACTTCCAAGCCTTTGGCTTCCATTGGGTTAAGCCTAATTAAATAATGAACAAACGGCGGCGTTACACTAAAAAACGAATAGTCGATTGACAGGTGAATTTAATTGTGAAACAATTAAGGGCTGTCCTGCGTATCCTGCAGGACTTCTTCTTGAGGCATGAGGTGGAGTGCGTCTTCACCTGATCGAGATTAACGGAATGGCAAAAGCACAAACCAAAAAAAACGTAGTCAAAAAAACAGCCACAAAAAAGGCACCGGCCAAAAAGGCCAAAAAACCCGCGCAATCCAAGGTGACTGGCGCGAAGAAAAAAACAGTCGCCAAAAAAACAGCAAAACCACCGGCCAAAAAACCGGTCAGCAAGGTAGTCAAAAAACCGGCAGCCAAAAAGGCATCGCCGAAAAAAACCGCTGTAAAAGCGACCACAAAAAAGAAGACACCGGCCAAGAAAGCAGTAGCCAAAAAGGCTCCCGCCAAGAAACCGGTGGCCAAAAAAACGGCCAAGCCGGCTTCCAAGGCTCCGTCGAAAAAAACCGCGCCCAAGAAAGCGCCCAAGAAACCCACGCCCAAGAAACCCACGCCCAAGAAACCCACGCCCAAGAAACCCACGCCCAAGAAACCCACGCCCAAGAAACCCACGACCAAGGAAACCAAAGCCAGGAAAAAGGTAACCCCGCCGCCCGCTGGTGAAAAGAAGGAGGGTGCCAATGGAGCAGGGTTGGTCGATGGGCTGCCTCCGGAGCCGGATTTCTCCAAGGACGAGGAATTCAACTTAAAGGAAAAAATCAAGGAGTTGGTGCGCTTGGGCCAGAACCAGGGTCACCTGACCATTTCCGACGTCAACGAGGCTCTACCCAAGGAGTTGGTGAGCCCCGAGAAACTGGATGAGGTTTTCGCCAAGTTGAAAAGTCTTGAAGTGGAGATTGTTGAGCAGTTGGACTCGGCACCCCGCCAAAAGCCGGTCGAGTCGGCGAGCGAGGCCGAAAAAAGCCGGCTGGACATTCTGGACGATCCGGTTCGCATGTACCTCAAGCAGATGGGGCAGGTGCCGCTGTTGACCCGTGAGCAGGAGGTGGAGATTTCCAAGCGAATCGAGGCTGCCGAACTTGAGGTCAAGCGCATCCTGTACAGCTTGGGCTTCACCGCCAAGGAGCATATTGCCCTGGCCGAAAAGCTGACAGCCGATCCCCCCAAGGAGCGGTTCGACCGGGTTACGATCGACAAGGTCATCGAGACCCGCGAGAAACACATCAAGGCGCTTCATCGTCTCATCAAAAAGGTGAGGGGGGAGGACGCCGAGGTGGACAAAAAATATCTGGCTTGGCGCCGCGCCGCCAAGGCCAAGTCGAAGAAGGCCTGCGCAGCCTTCGAGCAACTGAACGACAAGTTGCAGAAACACTTCCCGAAGTTTTTGTTCAAACAAAAGGTCATCGAGGAAATGGGACTGGTCGCGGACAACATCCACGACAAAATGCAGCAGAACCTCCGAGCCATCGAGGAGTTGCAAAAGGCTTCAAAGTCGTCCCAAACCGACATGATGCTCAGGGGCGAGGAAGGCAAGCTCACCGCCCTCGAGGCATTCGTCCGGAAGCCGGCCGAGGACTACCTCACGACCTACGAGGAACTCCAGCACTTCGCCCGCAAGGCGCATCAGGCCAAGAGCGAAATGATCGAGGCCAACCTGCGCCTCGTCATTTCCATCGCCAAGAAATACACCAACCGCGGACTGTCCTTCCTCGATCTCATCCAGGAGGGCAACGTCGGCTTGATGAAGGCGGTCGAGAAGTTCGAATACCGCCGCGGCTACAAGTTCTCCACCTACGCCACGTGGTGGATCCGGCAGGCGATCACCCGCTCGATCGCCGACCAGGCGCGCACCATCCGCATCCCGGTGCACATGATCGAGACGATCAACAAGCTGATGCGCGTGCAGAAGCAGCTCGTGCAGCAATTCGGCCGCGAAGCCACCCCGGAGGAAATCGCCGACGAGATGGAACTGACCGTCGAGCGCGTGCGTCAGATCATGAAAATGGCGCAGCAGCCCATCTCGCTGCAGGCGCCGGTCGGCGACAGCGAGGACACGAGCTTCGGCGACTTCATCGAGGACAAGAGCGCCGAGAACCCGACCGATATGGCGAGCTACGCCCTGCTAAAGGATCGGCTTGGCGACGTGCTGACCTCGCTCACCGAGCGCGAGCGCAAAGTGCTCGAGCTGCGCTTCGGCCTGGCCGACGGCTACTCCCGCACCCTCGAGGAGGTGGGCAAACAGTTCAAGGTCACCCGCGAGCGCATCCGGCAAATCGAGGCCAAGGCCCTGCGAAAAATGCGCCACCCAACGCGTATCCGGCAGTTGTCCGGCTTTCTCGAGCGGGAGGAGTTTCTCACCACATAGGCTGAAATTACAAAAAGCCCTTCCACTGGAAGGGTTTTTTTGTTTCCCCTTGGCCAAGCGCACGTGGAGAACGTAACCGACATCCCCCGATCCGAAGACCTGTTTGACCTTGGCCAAACGGAGCACGCGAGCCTGTTCGACTCGCTTGGCCAACCGTGGGAGGTGCTGCCGCGCATCAGCGGCTATCTGCGCGACACGCTCGAGCCACGGCAGCTTGGCCAGGCGCACAGCCAGGCGGTGATCGAGGGCGACGTGTTCATCGGCGAAGGCACGTTGATCGAGGCCGGTGCGCTGATCCGCGGCCCAGTTTGGATCGGGCGCAACTGCCGCATCGGCCACGGCGCAACGCTGCGCGGCAACGTCATTGTCGGCGACGACTGCGTGGTCGGCCACGCCGCCGAGCTGAAAAACTCGCTGCTCTTCAACGGCTGCGACGTGCCGCACTTCAACTACGTCGGCGACTCGGTGCTGGGCCACCGCGTCCATCTTGGCGCCGGAGTGATGCTCTCCAACTACCGGCTCATCCGGGGCAACGTCAACGTCCGCCTGGCTTCCGGGCCGCTCGACAGCGGCTTGGCCAAGTTCGGCGCGTTGATCGGCGACCGAACCGAGATCGGCTGCAACACGGTTCTCAACCCCGGCGCGATCATTGGCCGTGACTGCGTGCTGTACCCGAACGTCAACTTCACCGGCGTGCTGCCGGCCAGGCGCTTGGTCAAAAACAAAACCGAGCTGGCCGTCGTCGAAAAACGGGAGATGGTCGAGTGATCAGTTTCGTGGACGAGGAACAGGGCACCGGCTTGGACTTGGTCGCCGCGACCGAGACGTTTTTTTCCGACAGCGGCCTATTGTCGAAGGCCAGGAATTTCGAGTTCCGCCCCGAGCAACAGCAGATGGCCGTGGCCGTGGCCAAGGCGTTGAAGGGCAGCGAGCATCTCATCGTCGAGGCCGGCACCGGCGTCGGTAAAAGCCTGGCCTACCTCACCCCGGCCATCCTTCACGCGGTCGGCCAAAACAAAAAAGCCGTCATCTCCACGCACACGATCAATTTGCAGGAGCAGTTGACCGAGAAGGATCTGCCGATGCTCAAGCAGGTGTTGCCGGTCGAGTTTTCGTTCACGATGCTCAAGGGCCGGGGCAACTACCTTTGCACGCGGCGACTCCAGCGCGCGCGGCAACAGGCGGCGACGCTGCTGACCTCCTCCGAGATGGAGGAACTCAAGCGCATCACCGAGTGGGCGAAGGAGACGACCGACGGCAGCCTTTCGGATTTCGACATCACGCCCGACCCGAAGGTGTGGGACTTGGTCAACTCGGAGCGAGGGCTTTGCTCGACGAAGCTCTGCGGCCATAGCTCCGACATCGCCAAGATGGGCCAGACCTGTTTTTTCCAGCGCGCCCGAAGCCGGGTTCTTTCCGCCGATGTGCTGGTCCTGAATCACTCGCTGTTTTTCAGTTTGCTCGAAGACAACGGCGGTGATGACGATGAACCGAACAAGGACGAGGGTGTGCTGTTCAAAAACGACTTCGTGATTCTCGATGAGGCGCACAACATTGGACCGGTGGCGTCGAGGCATATGGGCTTGAGCGTTTCGAGTGGCCAGGTGCAGTTCAACCTGCAGCGGCTTTGGAATCCAAAAACTGGGAAAGGATTGCTCGGCCTGCTGCGCGAAGGCAAGGCGACCCGGAACGTGGAGGACGCCTCGGCGGCGATGGAGCAATTCTTCGGCGAACTCGAGGTGGCCTGTGACGAACTCAACGAAGAGCAGTCCAAAACGAGGAAATTCGGCGGGAACAAAGTCCGCGCTTGGAAGGAACTGCGCGTGCGCAACGCCGGCCTGATCGACGACACGCTGACACTGCCGCTGCAGCGTGTGCGCGAGGCGCTGGTGCAGGTGCGCGACGACACGGACGATGCCGACACCGGGCAGGAGTTGGCGGAGTTCAACCGGCGCGTCGGCGAGCTTCGCGAGGGGGTGAAGCTGTTCCTCTCGCAGGAGTCGGACGACCATGTTTACTGGGTGGAAAAATCCGGCAAGGCCGGGACGATCCTGTCGTTGAACGCCGCGCCGGTGGACGTCGCGGTGCATTTGCGTCGGCGTTTGTTCCGCTGCAACTCGCCGGTGGTGCTCACAAGCGCCACGCTCGCCTTGAGCGATTCCACCTCGGCCAAGGCCAAGGGCGGGCTCGACTATTTCGCCACCCAAGTCGGCGCGGAAAAAGTGAATGCGTTGCAGGTCGGTTCGCCGTTCGACTACGAGCGGCAGATGAAACTGTTCATCGCCGGCAAGATGCCCGACCCGCGCGAGCCGGAGTACCGCGACGCCTTGGCCAAGCAGCTACGACACTTTATCGAGTTGAGCGAAGGCCGCGCCTTTGTACTGTTCACCAACTTCAAACTGATGCGCGAGGTGGCGGAGGAACTCGAGGGCTTCTTCGCCGGTCACGGCTGGGACTGTTTGGTGCAGGGCGCCGGTGTGCCGCGCTCGACGATGCTCGAGCGGTTCAAGCGCGACGAGCACTCGGTGTTGTTCGGCACGGACAGCTTTTGGCAGGGCGTCGATGTGCCGGGCGACGCGCTGCAAAATGTCATCATCACGCGGCTGCCGTTTGCCGTGCCGGATCATCCGCTGGTCGAGGCGAAAATCGAGGCGATCGAGGCCCGAAACGGCAATGCGTTCATGGAGTTTTCCCTGCCGGTGGCGGTGCTGAAATTCCGGCAGGGCGTCGGCCGACTCATCCGCACCAAGAGCGACGAGGGCATCGTCGTGGTACTCGACAGCCGAGTATTGACCAAGCGCTACGGCCAAATCTTCATCGATTCCCTCCCCAATTGCCCAACCGAAATCATGTGATTTTTCCAGATTGGCTCGTTCGGGAATTGAACAGGCCGAAGGCCGGAGGCATCCTAAACCGCGATGAGGGTCTGTTTTCTTGGTTTTACTTTTCTGCTGACATTTGTCGGCGACCTCAACGCGCAGTTTGACGATCCGTTCGGCGGTGGCCAAGCGGGTGTGGCCAAGCCGGCGACTACGGTCAAGTTGCTGTTGTCGCACGACGCGGCCAAGCCGGGCACGACGGTGATGGCCGGGCTGGCGTTGACGATGGCCGACGACTGGCACACGTACTGGATCAACCCCGGCACAGCCGGTATCGCGACCGACGTCGAATGGACGCTGCCCAAGGGCGTGAGCGCCGGGCCGATCCAGTGGCCAACGCCGGATAAGTTTAACGCGCTTGGCTCGATCGGCTACGGTTACCACGACAAAACAATCCTGCTCGTGCCGCTTACCATTGCGACCGACGCCGCGCTTGGCCGAGCGACGATCTCCGGCAAAGTCAGTTGGCTCGAGTGCAAGGAAAGCTGCATCCCGCGCGACCAGCAAGTGAGTGCAACGCTGACGATCGCCGGGACGGACACGCCCTCGGCGAATGCAGCCAAGCTCGACGCCGCCAAAACGGAACTGCCAAAAACCGATGCCAACTTGGCCGTCAAGGCGTGGTGGGATGGCGCGGCCAAGGAAGACGAGCGGACGCTGTTGATCGAGTTTGACGCCGGCCAATCGGGCACCGACGCCGATTTTTTCGCGCTGCTGTTCGAGTCGTTTGAAGTCTCGCCGGAGAGCGAAGTGACGGCCTCCGGCGCTGCAAAAGTTCGCATCAAAAAAACGGTGATGAAGTTTGAGGGCGCTTGGCCAAGCGAGCTCGCCGGCTTGGCCGTCCGCAACTTGAAAGATCACGGCAAGACGGAAGCGTTCGAGGTCAAGTTCCCGATCTTGGCTTCCGCATCGGGCGCGGCCGCAACGACCACAACACAAGCCCCGCCGCCCGCCACCGCCGACAAGTCGCTCTGGCGGATGCTGTTGTACGCTTTCATCGGCGGTCTGATTTTGAATGTCATGCCGTGTGTGCTGCCGGTGATCTCGCTGAAAATTCTCGGCTTTGTCAACCAAAGCAAGGAGTCGCCGGCGCGCGTGCGGCTGCTCGGGATGCTCTACGGCGCGGGCGTGGTCGTTTCGTTCTTGGTGCTGGCCGGCGTGGTGATCGGCGTGAAAAGTGCAGGCGAACTGGCAAGCTGGGGCATGCAGATGTCCAACCCGCAGTTCGTCGTTTTGCTGACCGTTCTCATCATGCTGGTGGCGTTGAATCTGTTCGGGCTGTTCGAGGTGACGCTGGGCTCGGTGGGCGCTGCGGCCGGCTCGGTGGCGACTCGGGAGGGTGTGGGTGGCGCGTTTTTCAACGGCGTCCTGGCCACGGTGTTGGCGACGCCCTGCACGGCGCCGTTCCTCGCGCCGGCGCTTGGCTTTGCCTTCACGCAAACCGCCGCCGTGATCGTGCTGATGTTTGTCACCGTCGCGCTTGGCCTCGCGTTTCCGTATGTCGCGCTGAGCTGGAATCCGAAGCTGCTGCGTTTCCTGCCCAAGCCGGGGCTGTGGATGGAGAAATTCAAAGTGGCGATGGGCTTCCCAATGCTGGCCACGGGCGTTTGGCTTTTCACCGTGAGCATCGAATATTACGGCGGCCGAATCTTGTGGTTCGGCATTTTTCTGATCGTGATCGCCATGGCGGCCTGGGTGTTCGGCGAGTTTTTTCAGCGTGGAACCGGGCGGCGTGGTTTGGCCCTGGGCATCGCCGGGGCGCTTGCGCTGGGCGGAGTCGTGTTCGGCCTCGAGGGGCAGATGCAATGGCGCACCCCGACCGACCCGTCGGAGGCCAAGGCCGGCGTGGTGCAGGATTTCCCCGGCGGAATCCGCTGGCACCGCTGGTCGCCGGAAGCGGTGGCCAAGGCGCGCGAGGCGGGTCAACCGGTGCTGGTGGACTTCACGGCCAAGTGGTGTGCCACCTGTATTTGGAACAAAAAAACAAGCATCGACATCAAGTCGGTGCGCGCAGTGCTGGCCGACAAAAATTTCAAAACATTCCGGGCGGACTACACGCGCCGGCCGGATTACATCACCGAGGAGTTGAAACTCTGGGGCATGGCGGGCGTACCGCTCGTGTTGGTTTTCCCGGCGGACAAAACAAGGGAGCCCGAAATGCTCCCCGAGTTGCTGACCGCCGACACCGTCCTCACCGCCCTTAAAAAAGCCGCCGGCTAAGCCGCTTGGCCAGGCACTATTCGTCTAAGATCCCGAGGTCTTGGAGGAACGGTTTCAGCGAGCGGGGGCGGCCGAGGAATTCCTCGATCGACTCGCTGACGTCGCGCGAGTCGCCCACCTCGTAAATCTCCCGCCGCAGGCGCTGCCCCGCTGCGCTGTCGAAGTAGCGGTCGGGCGCGTTTTCAAAAACCGTGGCCATGTCGGCGGAGATCGAGTCGGCCCAGGCGTAGCCGTAGTAGCCGGCGTCGTAGCCCATGAGATGGCCGAAGTAGCCGACGAATGACGTGTTCTCCTGCGGCTTGAGATAGACCGCCTCGGTGATTTGGTTGGACAGCGCCACAGGGTCGACGATCCGGGCCTCGTCCACCGTCAGCGAGTGCAGGCTCAGGTCAACAAGCCCGTACGAAAGCTGGCCGCGATAGTGCCGGGCGATCGTGGCTTTCTTTGCTTCCTTGAGTTTTGCGATGACGGCTTCCGGGATTTTTTTCGACGAGTCGCGATAGTCGGCGGCGAAGGAGTCGAGCACGGTCTTGTCCCAAATCCAGTTCTCGAGCATCTGCGACGGCGCCTCGACGAAGTCACGCGGCACGCTTGTGCCGGCGAAACGTGTGAACCGCGTCTGCGTGAGAATGCCGTGCAGCGCGTGGCCGAACTCGTGAAACAATGTCTCGACGTTGTCGTGCGAGAGCAGCGACGGCTTGTCCTTGCCGGGCGTGGGGAAGTTGCAGATCAGCGCGACGGTGGGCCGCTGGTAGGTGCCGTCCGGCAGGCGTTTGCCGGAGATCAGCGGGAACATCGCGAAGTGGTTGTACTTGCCGTCACGCGGGAACATGTCGAGGTACAACGCGCCGAGCGGGTTGCCGGTGGCGTCGTCGTAAACGAGGTGCAGCGTCACTTGGTCGTGCCATTTGTACGGCGCAGTGGACGCCACGATCTTCAGGCCGAAGATGCGTTCGTACACGCGGAACATCCCGTGCAGCGTCTGTTCGTACGGGAAAAACACGCGGAGTTGCTCGGTGTCCACGGAGTACTTTTCCTTCTTCAACAGGTTCATGTAATAGAAGGCGTCCCACATTTTGAGGGTGGCGTTAGCGTTGCCGGTTTCGCGGCGCTTCAGCTCGGTGAACTGCTCGAGTTCGGCCTGCCACTTCGGCTCGAGGCCGCGCTTGAGGTTCATCAAAAACTCGCGCGCGGTGGTGCCGTCGCCGGCCATCTTGACTTCGCACTTGTAGTCGGCCCACGTCTTGTAGCCGAGCTTGGCGGCGATGTTGGCGCGGAGTTGCAGGACGGTTTTTAGCAGCGGGATGTTTTTCTCGCGGGCAAGCCGTTTTCGCTCGCCGGAGATGCGTTTGCGTGTGGCTTCCGGCTTGGCGTTGCGCATGACGTTGAGATAGTGAAACGTCACGTTGGCTTGGAGCGTGTACTCGTCGCCGCCAGTCTTGACCTGCTCGAGGAAACTTTCCGGCAACCCCTCGAGTTGCGCAGCCGTGAATTTTAGCTCCTTTTTCGCGTTTGTGATGTTGGTGCGAAACTCGGTCGTCGCAGCGGAGAGTTGTTTGCGGAGTCGCTCGACTTCGTCGCGCTCGGCCTTGGCCAAGTGCAGGCCGGCCCGGCGATAATCGCGCAGCGTCTGCTCGAGCAACCGCTTGGCCTCGCCGCTCAGCTTGGGTGACGAGTCGGCGTACGCCTTGACCAGGCGATAAACGTCCTCGCGATAATCGAGGCCGACGGCCCACTCGTCGAACTGCTTGATCGCCTCGGTGGCTTGGGCGCGGTGCTCGGCGTTCACGCTGGTTTCCTTGAGCATGTAAGTGCGGTTGGCCACCAGCGACAGGTCAAACGCCAGATCGTCGAGCGCGGCGATCGTGTTGTCGAAAGTCGCCTCGCTTGGCTTGATTTTGCCAATGGCGTCGAGCCGTTTGTCGGCTGCTGCGATGGCTGCGTTGACGGCGTCGAGCGAGGCCTGCGGCGTGGTCTCAAACGGTGGCAGCGCGACGCGCGTGCGGTTGAGCTTGGCCAAGCGCTCGAAGTCCGCCCAGTCGCCGGAGAACCCGGCGGGGGTGCTGCTAGTTTTTGTGGTGGAACAGGCGGCGAGAGTGCCGGCGACAACAATCAGTGCGATGCGAAAAAACATGGCCGCCAAGCTACCGTTGGCCGGTGGTGCGGCCAAGCAGATTCACGGAAGGACGATGCCGCCCGCCGCTTGGCCAAGCGCGGGGGTGGCAACGCGGCGCGCCTTGATGGCAACGTACGGCGGGATGAATTGGCTGCGATGCCGGAACGTCCCCGGCTCGGCGGCGGGATCGCCGTGCTTCGGCTCGGCGAGATCCTCGATCACGAAGCCGGCGCGGCACAGTCCGCCGACAAGTTCCTCCCAGCGATGCACGAACTCGAGCGCGCCTTTCTCTCGATGCTCGAACTCGCCATGCAGCGGTGGCACCGGCCCCTTGGCATAATAATCCTCGGTGACGGCGTAGCCATTCGGGAACGGCGTCGGCGCAGCTTGGAGGTTGGCCGGCTGTTTGTGCTGGCTGAGGTACTGCCCGCCGACGCGCAGCACGCGGGCGATCTCGTCGTAAACTTTTGCGAGATTCGGCACGTAGCAAGTGCTGACCGGCTGGGTGACGAGGTCGAACGACGCGTCGGCGAGCATCGGCAAATCATCCATCGACGTGGCGAGGGTTCGCAACTCGAGACCGCGCTCGTCGGCGACTTGCCGATCCCGCTCGAGCATCTCCGGGCTGATGTCCACCACCGTGACCTTGGCCCCGGCGGCGGCGTAGAGCGGCGCCTGCAAACCGCCGCCACCGGCGAGACAGAGAACGTGTTTGCCGTCGAGTCCGCCATCAAGCCAGCCCCAGCCATTGATGGCTTTGAGCGGGTCGGCGAACTCGTCGTCGCGCGCGGTGCGAGTGTGCAACAGGCCTTGGCGGACGCGCTCGTCCCACACACGGCGGTTGTGATCCTGGGCAATTTCCACGCCGCCGTTTTAGCCTTGGCCAAGCGCTAGGCCAAGCGCGATCGGCGATTTGCGTTTCCCATCGGCTGCGTTTCTGTTACACCCCCCCGCCATGTCTTTCAGTTCACTGGGGCTTTCCGACAACATTCTCAAGGGGATTCGTGCGATGGGTTACGAGGACCCGACACCGATTCAGCTCCGGGGCATCCCGCTGTTTCTCGAGGGTCGCGACTTGATTGGCAGCGCCCAGACCGGCACCGGCAAAACGGCGGCGTTCGGCCTGCCGATCCTCACGAAGCTCGACAAGCCGGCGGATACGCCGCGCGCGCTGATCGTCGAGCCGACTCGCGAGCTGGCCTCGCAGGTCGAGACGGCGTTCCGGGATTTTTCACGGTACTCCGACCTGCGAACAACCGTTCTTTACGGCGGCGTGAAGTACGGCAAGCAGAACGATGAGTTGGAACGAGGAACCGACATCATCGTCGCCACGCCCGGGCGATTGCTCGATCACGTCTCCCAGAAAAATTTGACGCTGAAAAACATCGAGTACCTCGTGCTCGACGAGGCCGACCGGATGCTCGACATGGGCTTCATGCCGGACGTCAAGAAAATCATCCAGCATTGCCCAGAGAAAAGGCACACGTCCCTCTTCTCAGCGACCATCCCGCCGATCATCGAGACGATCATCCAATGGGCGATGACCGATCCGGAGACGGTGGAAATTGGGATGCGCCGTTCGGTCGCTGAAACCGTTTCGCACGCGGTTTACCCGGTCGCATTCGACCAGAAAAACGACCTCGTACTCGCGCTGCTCGGTAAGGTGGACTACGACTCGGTCATCGTTTTTTGCCGAACCAAGGTGGGTGCCGACAGGTTGGGCGGCCTGCTGAAACGAGAGAATCATTCCGTGGCAATCCTTCATTCAAACCGGACCCAGTCCGAACGCGAACGCTCACTCAAGGGATTCCGGGACGGGAAGTACGAGGTGCTCGTTGCCACCGACATCGCCTCGCGCGGACTGGACATTGCCAACGTCAGCCACGTTGTCAATTTCGACGTGCCACAGCATCCCGAGGATTACGTGCATCGTATCGGCCGGACCGGCCGCGCGGCTGCATCCGGGGACGCCTTCACCATCATGGTGGCCGAGGATCGCCAACACATGGAGGCGATCGAGCGGTTCATCGGCAAGAAAATCAACCGGGAAAAAATGGAGGGCTTCGATTACAAATACACGTCGCTGTTCGACGACGGAAAGCACGCATCGCCGCCACGCTTCCGGGGTGGCTCAGTGGGTCGCGGCTACTCCTTCGGCATGTCCTCCCGCAAAGGCGGCGGCCGCCGAAAACGCCGCTAATTCTCCCGGAAGGGACGAGTTCCACCTCGTCCCAAATTAACTTTGAAATGGGGCTAGGTGGAACTTGCCCCTCCCGTGCCCAAGGCGGCACGCGGGCGCTCCCCGCTTGGCTCCCTCTCCCAGCGATAGAGGGCCGGGGAGAGGGAGGAATCGTACATCTTAACATACGTCAGCGCTTGGCCTAGATCCAACCCCGCAGCTTGTAGTAGAGCCACCCGACCTGCTCATGCAGGTAAATACCAAGTGCCTGAAAACCGCCTAAGCCGGGAACTATACTGTATATTCTGAAATCTGTCTCGAGCGAACTTAGTCCCTCGAAATCTGACCCGACAGCAACCACCTCCAACCCGGTTTTTTTGAATAGTGCTTCAGCTCTTCTCATATGGTAAGCGGAAGTCACAAGGATGATTTTTTTCCACCCATTCTTTTCTGCCAATATTTTTGTCTGATCAGCTTCATCTTTGGTGTTACTGGAGTAATCCAATACGTGAATGGGTGAATCGAACGGTTTCCA
>Ga0208879_1001196_pt1 | contig 24853 bp, 22 predicted proteins | sample Knorr_S15_td_Bot_FD_185605 | JGI IMG/M metagenome (GOLD analysis project Ga0208879, IMG submission 185605) | Marine microbial communities from Southern Atlantic Ocean transect - Knorr_S15_td_Bottom_ad_5009_LV_A (SPAdes) (version 2) | ecosystem: Environmental > Aquatic > Marine > Oceanic | place...
CCTCAACCCGCGCGCGAGCACTTCTCGCACGGTTCCCAAGTCCTCCGCCCACTCATCCTGAGTTACGTCGACCTCCAGGTCAGCTCCACCGCACTCTGTCGAGGCGCTAATCAGGGAAGCGGCGAGTCGCAACCGTACATCGCCGAGCGTCTGTCGCTCGAGGCGTTGGACGACGGCCCGCAGGCGAGCACTCAGTCGGCCAAGGAAGAGAGCGCTGAAGGCACTGTTGCTGCTCACCACACCCCGCACGGTCGCCGGCGGTAGCACGAGGCATTGTGCCCGGGTGGCCGCGATCGCGGTCGCGGGGTAGGGCCGCCCGTCGAAGAGCGGAACCTCCCCCATCGACGCCCCAACTTCGCTCACGTGCACGAGGTGCTGCCGGCCGTTACGGGTGCGCAGGACCCTGATGCGGCCCTTGGTCACCACGTGTAGCCCTATGCACTCCGAGCCCGCCGTCCAGAGCACATCTCCTCGTCGGTAGTCCTTGAGCGCCGCGAAGCGCACGAGTTCCCTGTGCGCCTCGTCGGTGAGGGCGCCCGCGAGCCCCGAACCTTCGAGCCAGCCGTCGAGCGCGTCTTCGCGTGCGACTTGGTCACAGTCCGATTGTCGTCCCGTTCGTAGCGTAGATCACGTACACCCTAAGCCACGGAGTTCGCACGAGACCGTTCCTTGCCGCCGCCATGTCCCTGCTCTGCCTCCAGAGCCCTCTGGTGGCTCAGCACGACCACGCCGGCTCACCCTATGCGCATACACAGAGCGCGGAGATTCCTACGCTCACCGACGAAGAGATCGCTCAGCTTCGAAACGGGGACGGCATGGGGTTGGCCCGTGCAGCCGAACTGAACCGGTACCCCGGGCCCAAACACACGCTCGAGCTGGGCGAGCAACTCGCTCTCGGTGGGGAGTAGCGCGGGGAGTTGGCGACCATCCGCTCCACGATGGCCGACACGGCCATCGCAAAAGGAGAGGAAATCCTGAGGGCCGAGCAGCAACTCGCCGAGATCCTCGAGTCTGGTACGGCCACTCGGGGCACCGTCGTCCGACTCACCCAGCATCTCGGTGCCCTGCGCGGCGACCTCCAGGCGATTCACTTGAACGCTCACATCGAGACGACCCGGGTCTTGACCCCGCGACAGATCAGCGAGTACGCCGAGCTACGCGGGTACGTCGAAGTCGGGAGGCCTCCAGGCAGCTAGGCCGGCTTCTGCAATGCGCCGTCGTCGTCAGCCTCTACTCGCGGCGCGATCTGGAAGACCAGTGGATCGCCGAAATCTTCCAGGATCCACCGTCCCGGACGAGCACCACGAGCTCAGCTCCCTGGGAGTTGATCTCCCGGTCGCCCATGCGGCCCTGGGTGAGGCTGGTCGACGACGCCCAGGCGACGTCACCGACGATACGGACGTCGATGTCTCCACGCTCGCGAGGCACCGCCTGCGCGAAACGCATGTCACCCGAGACATGACCGTTCCGGTAGTGGTCCTTGTCCTCCGTGCCACCACTCTCGAGGATGACTACATCGTCGGAGAGCATGGACAACGCCGTGGTCGAGTCCCCCGCCGCCAGCGCCGCGTGGAACGCCTCGATCACCTGGGCGACCGCCCCAGTGTCCTGCGCTTGCAGCGGCGCAGCGGCGCAGCCGAGGGTGGCAGTCCCCAGCGTCAGCAACGCGAAATACTTGGTCCTCATAACCTTCTCCTGGATAACACATTTAGGTGGGCACGGTCGAGCGACGCCTAAGTGTAGGAGTGGGACGCACGTCGGGCGAGGAGGGACCTCTGGCCTTCGTTGAGGAAGCCCGCTAGGGTTGCCGACGCCCGGTCGACACCTGAATCGTGACTTGGGTGTTCGTCGCTTTCATCGTGTTCTCCGTGAGGCGTTCCATGCTCTCTCGTGCACCACGTGGCCAACGGCTGCCGCAAACGGCAGTCCTTTTCCTTTTCGCCTTGGCGCCGTGCGTTGCCCCGGTTTCTGGCCAAGCTCAGTCGACCACCGAGAAGCGAACACTGGAGATCGCCGACTACGCGCAGTGGCGTACGGTCTCAGGCTCGCAAATTTCGGCCGACGGCCGGTGGGTCGCGTGGGCGTACTCGCGCGTGCGTGGTGACGATACGCTGCACGTCGAGGCGTTGGACTCGGACGCGGCGCACGTGATCGCGTCGGCCTCGGGGGCGGAGCTATCCGACGACGGCGCGTGGGTTGCCTACTTCGTTTCGCCGCCGTTCCTCGAGGCGGAGAAGCTCCGCCGCGATGGAGAAACAGTGACGCGGCAGGCTGGCCTGCTCGAGCTGGCGACCGGCCAGAGCTTCACCTGGGACGACGCCTCGTCCTTCGGCTTCTCCGAGGGATCGAGCCACTTCTTCGTGAGGAAGAGGAAGACGAACGAGGAGGCGGAACACGACGGAACCGACCTCATTCTGCGCAACCTCCACCAAGGATTCGAGGAGCTCGTCGGCAGCGTCGGGGAGGCCGAATTCAACGATGGCGGGACTCACCTAGCCTTCACAGTGGACGCCGAAGGCAAGGACGGAAACGGGCTGTACTTGCTCGACCTCGCCACGAATTCCCGCAGGGGGCTGGACAACGCGAAGGAACGCTACGCCCGGATGGTCTGGTCCGAAAAGGGCGATGCGCTCGCGGTTCTGCGTGGCGACACGCCGGAGAAAAAGACCGAGCGAGAGAACGCACTGATCGCGTTCCAGGGCGTTTCAGACCGCTCGCCACAGCGAATCGACGTCGATGCAACGGGCAATGGCGGCCTCGGCGACGGCGTGGTTCTGAGCGAGAAAGGCCGCCTCGCGTGGAATGAAGACGCCACTATGCTCTTCGTCGCGACCAAGCAGCAGGACGAGGAATTGGAGGACTGGCCGGACGACGGGCTGCCGTTGGCAGACGTCAATATCTGGCACTGGGCCGATGACCGGATTCAGGCCCAGCAGGAGCAGGCGGCTTCGCGGGACCGGGACAGGACCTACGTAGCGGCGGTGAACCTGGAGCGCGGCACGGTCATACAGCTCACGAATGAAAGCATGCGCACGGTCGAGATCACGCGGGACGGGCTGTGGGCGATCGCACGGGACGAGACCGAGTACGTCTCCGATTGGCGGCCCGACCAGGCCGACTTCTACCGCGTGGATCTGCGGACCGGAGAGCGAGCGACCGTGCTCGAGGGGCAGCTGCGAACCCTCGGGCTCTCCCCGGACAGCAAGCACTATCTCTACTGGAAAGAGGGCCACTTCTGGGACTACAGGATCGAGGACGGCGTGCATGTGAACCTCACGGAGTCCGCCCCGGTCGACTTCACGAACCAGGAGTACGACCGCTTCGGGGAGAAGCCTCCGCACGGTGTCGCAGGATGGACCGAAGACGGTGACGGAGTCGTGCTCTACGATCGCTACGACATCTGGCTCCAGCCGCTCGACGGAAGCTCCGCGAGAAACTTGACGGGAGGCCGCGGCGGCGCGGACGAAATGCGACTCCGCTACATCCGCACCGACGCGGAAGCCCGGACCATCGATCTCGGCGAACCGCTCTTGATCGACGCGTATGGGGAGTGGACGAAGAAGGAAGGCTTCTTCGAGTTGGACGGCGACGAGCTCGAGCAGCTGACCTGGGAGGACCGCCGCTTCGACACACCGAGAAAAGCTGCCGACGCCGAGCGGTATCTGTTCTCGGCACAGACGTTCCAGGAGTATCCCGATCTATACGTGAGCGCCGGCGATTTCGCAGACCGGACCCGCATCACGGACGCGAATCCGCAGCAGAACGAGTTCCTGTGGGGTCATCGCATCCTCTTCGACTATACGAACGACGACGGCGTGCCCCTGCAAGGTACGCTCGCCATCCCAGACGACTACGAAGCCGGGCAGCGCCTGCCGATGCTCGTCCGCTTCTACGAGAAATACTCCCAGGATCTGCACCTGTACCCGACGCCGACGTTCCGGCATTCGCCGAATTTCGCGGGCTACGTGAGCAATGGATACCTCGTCATGCAGCCCGACGTGCACTTCCGAATCGGCAGCTCTCACAGCGACATGCTCGAATCCGTCGAGGCGGCCGTGCGCAAGGTCGTAGAAATGGGATACGCGGACCCCGACGCGGTGGGGCTCAGCGGCCATTCGTACAGCGGAGGGGGCAGCGCCTACATCGCGACCCGCTCGGACATGTTCTCGGCGATCGCGCACGGGGCCGCCCCGATCAACCTCGTGAGCGAGTTCAACCAACTCTTCGTGGGCAGCGGTCAGAACAACCACTCCTACGACATCTACGGTCAGGGCCGGTACGCGACGAATCCATACGACGACTTCCAACGGTACTGGGATCAGTCCCCGATCTCCGGCGTGCAGAACATGAACACACCTGTCCTCTACCTGCACGGCGAGGCCGACCCGACCGTGAACTGGGAGCAAGGACTCGAGTGGTACAATGCCCTTCGTTTCTTAGGGAAGCCGATTATCTGGCTTTCCTATCCCGACGAGGGACACGGATTGCGCAAGCTCCAGAATCGTGTCGACTTCCAGTACCGGCTGCGCCAGTTCATGGAACACCACCTCAAAGGAGCGCCCGCTCCGAGTTGGATGACCGATGGCGTCCCATATCTGGACAAAGAACGGCGCATGAGGGAGTTCGCCCCCGGCATCTTCCGCTCGGACAGCACCCGCACCCGCATCATCAGCGAACCCCAAGCCCCACAAAAGCCAAAGGGCCCCACCCCGTGAGCAGCCTTTTCCGGTCGACCCTCACAGCCGCGACCGCGATCGCCTTTCTGGCATCCGCGGGAACCGCTCAAGCCCCCTCCCCAGAGTCCGTGCTGGGCTTCGTCCCGGGCGCCGACTTCCACCTCGCGACCTACGAAGAGTCCGTGGATTATTTCCAACGGCTCGCGGCGGCCTCGGATCGCATCACCATGGTGCGTACCGGACAGACATCGGAAGGCAGAGACTGGTGGATCGCGCTGATCTCGACGCCCGAGAATCTCGCGCAGGCCGAGCACTACCGGGACATCGCCGACCAACTCGCGCACCCGAATGAACTGACCGACGAGGCGGCGAGGGCCCTCGCGGTGAGCGGCAAGGCGATCGTCGACGTCAACGGCGGACTGCACGCGTCTGAAGTAGCCGGCGCGCAGCACACGATCCAGCTCGCGTACGAGCTCGTGACCAGCGACGAGCCACGGGTGGCGGCAATCCGCGAGAACGTGATCACGGTGCTCTGGCCGTCACTCAATCCGGACGGCCAGACGATGATCGCGGACTGGTACATGTCCAATGTCGGCACACAGTTCGAAGTGGCGCCCATGCCGTGGCTGTATCAGAAGTACGTTGGGCACGACAACAATCGCGATGCGTACATGCTGAACATGGTCGAGTCGCGGGTGCTCGCGCGGACCTGGCAGGAGTGGGATCCGCAGATCATCTACGTGCATCATCAGAGCTCTCCGTTTCCTACCCGCATTTGGTTGCCGCCCTTCGCTGAGCCGATCGCCACCTTCGCGCCACCGCTCATGTCGCGAACCGTGAACACGATCGGCATGACCATCGCGCAGATGCTCGAGTCCCGGGGCATGCCCGGCTCCGTGCATATGGGTACCGGGTTCGACTCATGGTATCCCGGCTACGTCGACTACATGCCGATGATGCAGAACCAGGCCGCGTTCTGGACGGAGACCGCGCTCTGGCGGTACGCCACACCGCACTTCTACACGCTCTCGGACTTCCCGGCGAACCGACGGGATCTCAGGGCGGAATCGCTCTACCCGAGCCCGTGGGAAGGCGGGTGGTGGCGGCTGGGCGATGCGGTCGACTACATGCGGGTCGCCTCGCTGGCCGTACTGGACTACGCGGCCAAGTATCGAGAAGACCTACTGTTCAATCGGTACCAATCGGGGCGTGACGTCATCCGGAAGTACACGACTGCGCCACCCTTCGCGTATTTCGTCCCCAGGGCTCAGCGCGACCCCGTGGGACCGGTGGATCTCCTGCGCCGCCTCGCATTCAACGGACTGCGCGTATACGAGTTGGCCTCTGACGTGACGCACGAAGGCATCACGCACCCGGCGGGCACTTGGGTGCTACCGCTGGATCAGGAGTTCGGTGAGCTCGCGAGGCAGGTCATGGAGGTACAGACCTATCCCGACCTACGCGAGTACCCGCAGGGCCCGCCCGAACAGCCGTACGACGCGGCGGGCTGGACCCTCCCGTACCAGATGGACGTGGAGGTGATCGAGGCGCGGCAGCCGCTGGGCGACGACGTACGGGCCGCCATGACGCCACTGTCAGCAGAACCGACCGCTTGGGACTCGGAGGTCACGAACACATCCGGATTCGACGCGATACCAGGCGTCGGGTTCGACTCCCATCCGGTCGCCGCCGCGATCCAGCCGGCCCCCGGACGAATATCGGGCTCCGGCTCGGCGTTGATCCTAGACCCGGCCCAGAACAACAGCTTCCGCGCGTTGAACGAGGCCTGGCGGGCGGGCGCCAACGTTCGCTTCGCGGACGGCCGCTACGTGGTCTCGGGCCTCGCCGGCAGTGTCGTCGAGCGGCTGGTGCGCGACCTCGCGCTACAGACCAGCCGCGGATCCAACGTCGGAACGCCGTTGGCGCAGGCGCGGGTCGGCCTCTATCGGCCGTGGTCTCCGAGCATGGACGAGGGTTGGTCGCGTTGGCTCTTCGAGCAGCACGGTTTCGCGTTCCGCAATGTCCGGCCCGGAGACGTGCGGGCGGGCAACCTGCGCGATCGATACGACGTGCTGCTCCTGCCTTCGGACCGGCCCGGCGACCTCATGAACGGATTCGCGAAGGGTTCGGCCCCGCCGCAGTATGTCGGAGGACTCGGCGCCGAGGGCATCCGGACACTCGACGCCTTCGTGCGCGCGGGCGGGACCCTGGTATGCACGAGCGCGTCGAGCGATCTGTGCATCGACGAGCTGCACCTGCCGGTGAGCAATGTCGTGCGCGGCCTCGGCCGGGATGAGTTCTTCTCGTCCGGCTCGATCCTCGAGGTGCGGATCGACACGGCTCACCCGGTGATGTCCGGCATGCCGGCACGCGCGAAGGTCTTTTTCGACCGCAGCCCCGTCTTCACGACCGAAGAAGGCTTCGAGGGCGCCGTGATCGCGTCCTACGGACCAGACGGCTCCCCACTGCTGTCCGGTTATCTGCTCGGTGAGCAGCACCTCCAGGGGCAGGCCGCCGCCCTGGACGTCCGGCACGGCGAAGGCCATGTAATCCTCCTGGGCTTCCGGCCGCAGTGGCGCGGTCAGCCGCGCGGCACGTTCCGGGTCCTCTTCAACGCGGTGCTCTTCCATGGCGCGCTTGCGTCGGAGTCTACGGGCACCGACGGGTTTTGGGAGAAGCCCGAGCAAAAGGAGCCCGATGACGAAGGAAAGGGGGAAGGCGATTCGCGGCGCGGATCCGTGATGGCGACTATGCTGTCGCATGTCCGATCCGCCCACCCGGCACTTAACACAGCCTAAGGTCGTTCAGCTGCCGCACGCCTGCATGTAACCCTCCTCGAAGATCGTCCCCCAGGAAGAGCCGTAGCCGCCACGCATGTCTCCGGCCAAGTCACCGTACGCTTCCCAATTGCTGTGGGTGAGCACGACGCGAGTGCGATCGGCTCCCAGGGCAGTGAACCACACCTCGACCACACTCGCGGTCGCTGGCTTGGGCAAGCCGATATGAAAGTCCATCGTGAGCGAATCGAAAGGGTCGTACGAGATGACCGTGCCCCACAGGTGCGCCATGGAGTCGTGCCCGATCTCCACGATCCTTCCGCCGGGCCTCTTTTCGATGCTCACCGATTTGGCGACGCCTCCTTTCATCGCAGACACGGAACGTTTGCCCAGCAGCCACCAAGTGTCGATTTCGTCCACAAAGACGACGAACGCCTTTTCTCGACTGCAGGGGACCACGATCGTCTTGATGACCTGAGCGAGCTTGGAACCCAACCGCACCGGAAGGAACTGAATGAGAGCGATCGACCAGACCACCCGGCCCGCCGGCCCCGCGGACCCCTCGAATTTCGTGCTGCCCGCACACTTTCAGCGTCTGCTCGGTCCAGCTGACGGTCTTCCCGTTCGACTGTATCGGGTCGCGTTCGACGAGGGCGCCCAGACGCACTGGCACACGCACGACGACGTGCAGCTCCTCTACGGGCTGAGCGGCCGGTGCGTCGTCGTCACCCGTGCCGGAGAGAAGGTCGTCCTCAATCCGGGAGACGTGGTGGCGATCGATCCGGGTGAAGAGCACTGGCACGGGGCCGCCCCCGGTACCGCCGGAGAACACCTGGCGATCAACACAGGAAAAGCGACCACCTGGCTCGGAATGGACGACTAGCGCGCTATTGAGGTCCCGGGAGAGATCTCAGGCCGGATGGCTCATCTTCGACCACATCTCCGACAGCTGGAACGACACATCCTGCATGGCCTGGATGGCGATCGCATCGAGCTTGTGAGCCACCCCGGGCCCGATGAGCCTTCGCAGGAAGCGAACCGGATAGTCCAGGTCCCAGTCGAGGAACGCCCCGGGGCCCTTTTCCAGATTCTCCAGGATGCGAAGGACCAGGTACGAGTCGTCGAGCAAGCCCGCGAGTCCCATGGTCATCTCGGGAATCAGATCCATCGGCTGCAGATAGTAGTTGACCGCGTGATCCAGCAGCGGGTTGACGATCGACGCGAGTTTCCGGGTCTCCGCCTCCTGTCGGGCGCGGGCCAAGAATACCGGGACCGACTCGATGATCTCGAGGGCGACCTCCGCGACCTCGGTGATCTCGGCCTCTTCGGAGTCGGGTAGCGCCTTCGTGAGATACTTTTCCAGCGCCCCGATACCGCCCCGAGCCTTGGCACTCTCGATGATCGCGAGGATGTCGGGAAGAGAGCTGGGGGCTCGGTCATTGTCGTTCCCAGCTTGATCGTGCTGCATGGATTCTCACTTCGCCGCGAAAGAGGGCGTCGATCAGGGGAGGGGAGCTTACTGTCCCCCACGCCGATAGACCACCTCTCCACCCACGATCGTGTACACCACTTCCGTATCCGGGATTTCCTCTTCGGCGACCGTCATGATGTCCAGCGACAGCACGGTCACGTCCGCGAACCTGCCGACGGTGAGCGATCCCTTGATGTCTTCCTCGAAGGCCCCGAAGGCTGCGTTGATCGTATACGACTGCAGGCCCTCGAGACGGCTCATGCGCTGATCCGCGAAAAACACTCCTCCGTTGTTCATGGTTCTGGACACGGTGGCGTAGTAGCTCGCCAGTGGGTCCACGTCCTCCACGGGCGCGTCGGTGCCATTCATGATGACCGCGCCGGACGCCATGAGCTTCTGCCAGACATAAGCGCCTTCCCGTGCCCGCTGCGCACCGAGCTTCGGCTCGACCCAAGGTCCGTCCGAGGTCGCATGCACACCTTGCATCGAGGCGATCACACCGAGCGCGCCGAATCGAGGGATGTCGTCGGGATGCAGGTGTTGGGCGTGCTCGACGCGCCAACGGTAGTCGCCGTCGCCCTGGGCCGAATAGGCCTCCTCGAAGATGTCGAGTGTCTCGCGGTTCGCCCGGTCACCGATCGCGTGAACATTGAGTTGATAACCGTTCTCCATCGCGAGGCGCGCGGTTTCGCGGATGTCCTCCGGCGAAGTGGTATTGAGACCGGTACTGGTAGGCAGGTCGTCATACGGTTCGAGCAGCCACGCCCCGTGCGAGCCGAGCGCACCGTCGATCGACTTCTTAATCGCGCGAACCGTCAGACGATCTCCATGCCCGACCATACGGTAGGCGGCGAGATTCTCCGCGAGCGACTCGTTTCCGGCGCGAATCATGACCCAGAGCCGGATCTTCAGACTGCCGTCGTCGACCATCTCCTTCCAGAGATCCACGGTGCGGAAGCTGGAGCCGGCGTCCTGGAACGAGGTGATCCCCTTCGAGAAGGCCTCCTCCTGCGCGAGAAGGGCCACGCGGCGCGCGTCCGGCGCGGCGGCGCCACGGCGGGCGGGTCCAAGCAAGCCACTCGCTGTCTCGCGGAACGCGCCGATGGCGTTTCCGTCCGGATCCCGAACGATCTCGCCGCCGGTCGGGTCCGGCGTGTCACGATCGATGCCGGCCAGCTCCATGGCCCTCGCATTGGCATAGGTCGCGTGACCACTCGCGTGGGTGAGCAGCACCGGGTTGTCGGGCGACACCGCGCTCAACGAACGATGGTGCGGTAGCCCGTCCACATTCGGCTCGGGTCTCCGGTCCCATTTCTCCTGGTGCCAGCCGCGCCCTGTGATCACCTCGCCGGGTTGCGACTGCGCAACGGCGGCTTCCACCATCGCCACGACCTCGTCCCAATTGGCAACGGTCATGAGATTGAGTTGGAGCGTCGAGCGGCCTACTCCCATATAGTGGCCATGCCCCTCGATGAAACCCGGGATCGCGAGGTTGCCATCGAGTTCCAGGACCTCCGTCCCCTCGCCGATGTAGTCTGCGATCTCGGCATTGGATCCGACGGCTACGATGCGACCGTCCCGAGCGGCAAGTGCCTGAGCCTCAGGCACTTGCTCATCGACGGTGACGATCTTGCCACCCCGCAGCACGAGGTCGGCGGCTTCGGGCGTCGGACCGGAGTCGCACGCGGCGAGCGCAACCGTCAGGGTGGCGAAGAGACACAACACGCGAGAATGCGAGGACAACACCATGGGAACGCTCCTACGACTCAACCTCAAGAACTCGACGGAGGCGTAGAATCGCTACTGCGGGAGCGGCCGGCTAGTGCGGAGTCTCAGGCGTCCTGGTAGCTCAGGGAAGCCAATCGCTTCGCTAGATCGTTGCGCTCGACGAGGACGCGGCGCATGGCAAGCGCAGCCCGAGAAAGAGGCCGAGGCCACCGCTCAGTGCGAAGGCGGAGAACACGCCCACCACGATTCGCTTCTGCCGCTTCTTGCTGCCACGTCGCTCGCGGCGCGCTGAAGCCCGTTCCTCGATCTGCTCGACGCGTGGAAGACGGGCGGGAGCCGTGCGCTCCGCGGCTGGGATGCTCTTTCGAGGCCCCCGGGGGAATGTGCCACGCATCGTTGCTTCCATTCGCCGCTCCTGCGTGCTCGCAGTGACATTGCAACCTTGGCGGACTCCGCCCCACGCATGAGCGGTCCACATCTTTAATGATCGACCACCCGCTCGAAAGCTTGACCTTCGTCCCACCATTTTCCGTGCTTCATGGTTGCCGCGAGGACCCCCGACGCAGACCTTCCGGGGGTGAATATTCCGCTTCGGCATGAAAATCCATGCCCCCCAGCGCAGCCCGCCGTTTCGCGATGGTGAGCCTCTGACCACCCGAGTCACGTCTTGAGCAGGCTCGCGAGGGCACTCGACCTGCGGGAGGGAGAGGGACACACCCTCGGGGTGATGGCGGCGTTTCTGTTCCTGAACACCGCCACCACCACGGTCATCTCCGCTGCCAAGAACGGACTGTTCCTGTCCGAGTATCAGAGCGACCAGATTCCGTACGCGATCATTTCGGCCGCGCTCCTCACGGCCGTCGTCGCGGTCTTCTTCGCGGGCATGATCTCCGGTTCCGCACGCCGCAGGTTCGCGGTCGGGCTGACCGGCGTGCTGAGCACGTCGCTCATCGGCTCCCGGATCCTCTTCGAAGTCGAGCCGCTCAGCGCGTTCGCGTTGTACCTGTGGCTCTCCGCGGTTCAGGTCCTGATCGTCACACATACGTGGGATTTCGTCGGTGGTCTGCTCACGGGCAGGCGAGCCAAGCGGCTGCTCCCGCTCATCGGCATGGGGGCTTCCGCCGGGGCCATCGTCAGCGGCGCGAGCGTGGCGCCCGCCGTTTTCTTTTTGGGGACCTCGAACCTGTTGGTCATTGCCGCATTCCTATTGGTGCTCGCACTTCCCTTACTGTTGTCGGTGCCAGAACCGGGTCGCGATGAAGAAGACGAGGTAGTCGGTGATGTCGGGGCGGTTCGCACCTTTCTGTTGGGAGCGGGTCTCGGTTTTCGATCCATTCGCCGCGAGCGGCTGCTTCGGCTTCTCGCCTTCGGCATCGTCGCACTGACGCTCGCGGGCACGCTCATTGACCTACAGCTCAAGGTGGCGCTGCAGGGCGCGTTCGAGATCGACCGCATCACGGCCATCTATGGATACATGGCGGTCGCGGTTGGATCCGGGACTCTGCTGTTGCAGCTCTGGGCGTCTCGGGTCTTGTTCCCGACGCTGGGTGTCTCGGTCGCCGCGATGGCACAAGGCGGCACCCTGGCCATCGCCTCCGGCGGCGTAGCCGTAGCCGGCGGCGTATGGGCGCTCGCGGGGCTGCAGTCGCTCGATGACATCCTCCAGCACAGCTTGCAAAAACCGGTGGAGCAGGTGTCGCTGCTGCCGTTCCCTCGGAAGGTGAAGAGCGCTGCGATCGCGACGCTCGGGGGCGTGCTTCGTCCGCTGGCGAAGGCCACTGCAGGCGGCATCGCCATCGTGTTGGCCTCGCGGGCCGACCTGCTGCCGATCGTGACTGCTCTTGCGGCTGCCAGTGCGTTCTTGATCTACACGCGGCACCGCAAGACCTACATGAATGCGCTGGAAGCGGCATTGGCTAGGCACTCGGTCGACTTCGGCGCGACGGGAAGCAGTCCCCTCATCATCGGGCGTGAAGCACTCGCGGTGATCGATAGCGCGTTGCAGGACCCGGAGCCGACAGTGGTCGTCTTCGCCGCTTCGCTGCTCGAACAGCTCCCGGTAGAGGACGCGGCCCCACGAGCCACGGGGCTCCTGATGCACGAGGTCCCGGAAGTACGAGCGGAGGCGGCCCGGGTACTCGGACGCATGGACCACAAGGATGACGATTTCGCGGGCGTGGCAATCGGAGAGCGCTTGGTTCGCGAGGAGTCACCGATCGTCGTGGCGGCCATGCTCACCGCCGCGGGAACCGTCCCGGGAGTCGAGCCGAACCTGCTGGAAGCGTTTCTTGGCCACGAAGACCCGGGGGTGCGGCGCGCATGCCTCGTAGCCCTGGGGCAGTTGGGACCGGAGATCCATCTGCAATTGACCGAATTGCTGACATCGGACGTGTCCGAGGACCGGGCGGTGGCCGCGGGGGCTGTCGGCGACCTCGGACTAGAAGAACTCATGGCCGAGGTCGCGGACGTCGTCGAGGATCACCAGGCGCGGCCCGCGGCGCTCGAGGCGCTGGCCCAGTTGGGCCGGCCCGCGGTCATCGCGATGTCGGCGTTGCTCGACCGCCGCGAACTACCGCTGCCGACGCGGCGATCTGTGATTACGGCGCTCTCCAATATCGACGGCCACGAGGCACGGGACGCATTGCTCAAGCTCGTGGAAGAACCGGCACTCGGCCCTGCGGCGCTGACGTCTCTGCGACGCATGCGCGCGGCAGGGAAGATCGAAGCGATCGATCCGATACGACTGCAGCGGGTCTTGAACCACGAGATGCAAGGCGGCCTCCGCTATTCGTTGGTGGCGAGCGCGTTGAGGAAGGACACGAGTGGCCCGAGAAATGCCTTCGTGGCCGAGGAACTCGAGGGCCTCCGCATTCGCTCGGTACTGCGGGTGCTGCGCATTCTCTCGCTCTCCTATGACCCCGCCCGCCTCGCGACCGTGGCCTCGGCGATCTTGAGCGAGGGTAGCGCGGGGCGTAGCAACGCGCTCGAACTCCTGGAAGGCACCATTTCGAGCGAGAGCGGCGGCGCAGTGATGCCGTTCATGGAAGTGATCGCGGACGACTTCGCGATCGACCGTGTGGCCGATCTCCTGCCTGACGCCCCCGACCTGCTCGTGGACCCCGGCGAGACACTGGCTCACGAGGCCGATTGGTGGCCGCGCGCGCTCGGCCTGCACGTGCTCGGACGGGACGACGAGATCCGACCGCCGGGTCGACGCAAAGATTCTGAAACTGAGGAGGAAAGAATGATTCCTTTGATCGAGAAAGTGATGATCCTCAAGGGATCCCAGCTCTTTCAAAACTTCCCCGGACCGGACCTGGCCGGAATTGCGTCCCTCGCCGAGGTGGTTCATCTGCAGGGCGACGAAATCGTGTTCGAGCAGGGCGAGCAGGGCGATGCGTTCTACATGGTTGTGCGTGGGGGCATCCGGATCACGCGCGGTACCACCGAACTGGCGCTGCTCGGTTCACGCGAGGGCTTCGGAGAGATGGCGATTCTGGACCACGAGACGCGCTCCGCGACGGCCACGGCCGCGGAAGCGACCACCCTGCTGCGCATCGACCAGGACTCTTTCGATCGCCTGATCGAGCAGAATCCGGCGGTGGCGCGGGGAATCTACCGTGTGCTCACGCAGCGCCTGAGGAATACACTCGCGCAGTTAGCCGCTGGTTAGCAGAAGACGCCCGGCTGTGTCCGGAGCAGGCTTCTAGATCTTTCCGATTATCCAACTCAGTACGAGTCGGGCGAGTCGTCTCAGGATGATTATCATGCGGTCTCCTACGGCGAGGCGTGGCCGAAGGTTTCCGACTTCAGAGTCGGGCGCGACGCAGCCGCAGGCTGTTCCCCACCACGCTGACCGAACTGAACGCCATGGCGAAGGCCGCGAGGATCGGATGCAGCGTGCGTAGCATCATCGGCAAGAAAGCCAGCGAATACAGGGCCCCCGCGGCCACCGGGATCAGGACCACGTTGTAGAAGAACGCCCAGAACAGATTCTGTTCGATGGTGCGCATGGTCGCTCGACTCAACGCGAACGCCACCGGCACAGACCTCAGGTCACCCCGCATGAGCGTTACGTCCGCCGTTTCCATGGCCACATCCGTGCCGGTCCCGATCGCCATGCCGACGTCGGCCTGGGCGAGCGCTGGTGCATCGTTGATTCCGTCCCCCACCATCGCCACGACGGCGTCCTCCTGGAGTTCTTTGACCGCCCCGACTTTTTGCTCGGGCAGTAGCTCGGCGCGAACCTCGGTTATTCCGACCTCCGCCGCGATGGCACGGGCAGTCGCCTCACGGTCGCCGGTGAGCATCACCACGCGCAGGCCAGCGTTCTGGAGCTCGCGCACCGCTTCACCGGAGCCCTCCTTCACCGAGTCGGCAACCGAAATCAGGCCGAACAGCCGGTCGTCGGACGCGACCCAGAGCGGCGTCTGAGCGGCCGACTCCATTTGGGTCGCACGCCCGGCCAGCGCGGAGGTCTCGACGCCACGCTCTTCGAGGAACGACCGGGTACCCACCAGCACTCGAGCGTCATCGACCCAAGCGCTCACCCCGCGACCCGGGAAGGATTGGAACCGCTCGGCCTCTGAGGGCCTCAGGCCCCGACGCCTGGCTTCGTCCAGGACGGCCACCGCCAGGGGATGTTCGCTTCTCAGCTCCGCGGAGGCGGCGACGCTCAGTAACCTCGCTTCGTCCCCGTCGACCGAGGCGACCCCGCGCACCACCGGTTCCCCTCGCGTGATCGTACCTGTCTTGTCGAGCACGACCACGTCCACCTGTTTGGAGCGCTCGAGCGCTTCAGAGCTACGAAAGAGGATACCGAGCCGAGCACCGCGCCCGGTTCCTACCATTACCGCGGTCGGGGTAGCCAGTCCGAGCGCGCAGGGGCACGCGATGACGAGCACCGCAACCAGCCGGATGAGCGCATCCGCGAAACCCGCTCCCACGACCAGCCACCACGTGAGGAACGTCGCCAGGGCGAGCGCGATAACGACCGGAACGAAAATGCTCGCAACTCGGTCCGCCAGCCGCTGGATGGGTGCCTTGCTACCCTGAGCCTGGCGCACGAGGCGAATGACTTGGGCGAGCGCGGTCTCGGCCCCCACTTTCGTGGCCCGGAATTGAAACGCCCCCGACCGGTTGATGGTGGCCCCGATCACATGGTCACCGGGGCCCTTGTCGACAGGCATGCTCTCCCCCGTGAGCATGCTCTCGTCTACGGACGACTCCCCGGCCAGGATGACTCCGTCTACCGGTACGCGCCCTCCTGGCCGGACCAGGACGATGTCACCCACCAGGACCTCGTCCAACGGCACTTCCTGCTCTTCCTCACCACGGATGACGCGCGCCGTGTCCGGACGAAGGCTCATGAGCTCTCGGATCGCCCTACCTGTTTCTCCCTTCGCTCTAGCCTCGAGCAGCTTTCCGAGCTTGATGAGCGTGATGATCAACGCGGCGGTTTCGAAGTAGACGTGCTCTCCGGCGGCGGCGCTGCCCAGACTGAGCGCGAGCGCCACGAAAACGGAGTAGACGAACGCGACGGACGAGCCCAATGCGACGAGCACGTCCATATTCGCGGCTCGATTTCGCAGCGACTTCCAGCTGCCCACATAATAGTCCCACCCCACGTAGAACTGCACCGGCGCCGCGAGCGCAAACATGAGCCAGTTCACCCACGGCTCGTGCGCCCAGGGGCCCAGCCAGGAAAAGTCTCTCGCCATGCTGAGGCCAAAAAGCGGCCCCGCAAACAGGACACCGGTCCAGAACATCCGGGACTGCCTGCGCAGCTCCGAGTGACGGGCCTGCGCCTCGGCGTCGTCGAGCCTCGATTCTTCGGCTTGAACGACTCCGAAGCCGACCCGCTCCACCGCGGCCGCAAGCTCGTCCAACCCGGTGGTCGACGCGTCGAGATGCACCGTCGCCCGCTCGGTCGCGAAGTTGACGGACGCCTCCGTCACTCCCTCGGTCTTTCGCAACGCGCGCTCCACGGTCGCCGCACAATTGGCGCAGGTCATCCCGGTGATGGGCAGGACGAGTTCGCGCTCCTTCAAGGCCTCAGCAGGCATGGTGCGTCGCGACTCAGCCTGACGGGGGATGGTCGATCTCTTTCATGAGACCCTCGATCACGACCCAATCTGTGGCCTCCGGGTCCCACGTTATGGTCACGTTCTTGGAGACCTGTTCGGCCTTCACCTCGGAGACGCCAGACATCTCCGAGACTTCGCGCTCGATAGTCGCCACGCAGTGTCCGCAGCTGATGCTGGGCACCTTCACCGTCTTGCTCGTCATGTTCCCTCCTCAAAAAGTCGGTCTACGCTTTACCGGTCGCCTCGAATACCTGAAGCAGTTCACCGAGCACCTGCTCCTTTTCCGCATCGTCGGTCCCCTGGATCGCGGTCGTCACGCAATGATGAAGGTGCTTGTCGAGCAAGAGGCTGCTGACCTTCTTCAGCGCCCGCTGGATCGCCAACACCTGATTCACGATGTCGATGCAATACGCGTCGTCCTGGACCATGCGCTCGACACCCCTCACATGGCCCTCGACGCTCTTCAACCGTCGTACGATGGCGAACTTTTTCTCATCACCCATGCCGAGATCCTTTCTGACTCGAGGCTCGATCCCAACCCCCCAGGGGGGGGATATGCACTACCGAAGCTATTCAAGACTCCGAGCGTGTCAAGCCACGTTCGGCAGGTCCTTGTGGCGTGCCGCGCGACCGAACACCTTCCCGACATGTCACTGAAATCATCCATCAAGACCGTGCTCACGCTGGGCCAGGGCGTGGCTGGCGGCCTGCCCGGTGCCGCGTCGGACATGGAGCCGATCGCGCTGTTCAGGGATTGGTTACGAGCCGCGGAGGAGTCCGGAATCCTGTTGCCGGAGTCGGTCACGCTCGCCACCGCAACGAGCGCTGGCGTCCCGTCCGCCCGCATGGTCCTGTTGAAAGAAGTGGACGAGCGGGGCTTCGTCTTCTATACGAACTACGGTAGCAGGAAGGCGGCCGAACTCGATAGCAATCCCAACGCCGCCCTGTGCTTTCACTGGGCGGTCCTCCATCGACAGGTCCGGGTAACGGGGACCGTCGAACGAGTGTCCCAAAAAGAGAACGCCGAGTATTTCTCCTCCCGTCCGAGGGGCACGCGCCTGGGGGCCTGGGCGTCGAAACAGAGCCAGACGCTGGATTCGCGGGCCGAGTTGGAGGCGCGCCTGAGTGAAGCCCAGGAGAGGTTCGCCGAAGACGACGTGCCCCTCCCCACATTCTGGGGGGGGTATCGACTCAGCCCGCGCCGGATCGAGTTTTGGCAGGGCCGTGCCGATCGGCTCCACGACCGCCTCGTCTTCACGCGGTCCGACGACGGTTGGGATACGGAACGGCTCTATCCGTGAGCAGGAAGCCGGCCGGGCCTCGACAACCCCGGTCAGGTAGCTCCGATAGCCCCGGACCGACACGACAGGAGAAGCTAGGCCGCCTCGTTGCGCTCTTTCGGGAGGGACAACTCGAGGAAGCCGAGTTGCTCGCACGAGCTCTGACGGAGGATCTCCCCGACGAGGCTACGGTCTGGAAAGTCCTGCTGGGCAGCCTGCGCGGGCTCGGAAGGGGCGAGGAAGCGGTAGCCGCTGCACGCAGAATCGTCGCCCTTACGCCCGGTGACGTTGCGGCCCACCAGAACCTGGCCGTATTGCTGGCTCAAGGCGGGCAGATGCCGCAAGCTGAGCAAGCGTGTGCGAAGGCGCTCCAAGTCGACCCGACGGCTCCCGGGCTGCATCACCTTTACGCCACGGTCCTCGACGCGCTGGGGCGCAAGCAAGCGATGATCTCGGCGCTGCGGTCCGCTCTCTCGCTGCAGCCGGAGAGGGCCCTCGCTTGGAGCAATCTCGGCATGACGCTCCATGACCTCGGACGCTTGGAGGAGGCGGCACAGGCGTGCAAGAGGACTCTGGACTTCGATCCCGCGAGCGTGGCCGCCCTGAACAACCTCGGAAACACCCTGCTCGCTCTCGGGAGACCCGATGAGGCGAAAGCCCGCGTTCGAGCGGGCCCTCGGCCACGAGCCGGGCAGCCCCAGCGCCATCTTGGGTCTCACCTCTCTCCAGGAGAACACCCAGGACGAATCCGCGCGCGACGAACTGCTGGCCCTCGCACAAGACCGCGACGCGACCCCCGGCGAGCAGATGTTGTCGCGATTCGCGCTGGGGAGGATGGCGGCCGGCGCCGGAGACCACACAACCGCTTTCGGTCACATCGCTGCGGCGCCTCGGGCCCGAGCGAAGCACCTCGGCCACACCTACGACCGACGAGACGCGGAGCGCAGGCTCGATGACTTCCGGTCGCAGCTCGGGCCCGAATTCTTCCTCGAAGGCGGGACTGGGCGCTCGATACCACGGCTCCCATCTTCGTCGTCGGTATGCCCAGGTCGGGAACGAGCCTGATCGAGCAAATCCTGGCCAACCACTCTCTCGTCTATGGCGCTGGGGAAATGGGGGAGTTGGGCGTGCTCGTGAGAGACCTCTACCAATCGACACCCGTCTCTGGAGACTGGCGGAACCTGGCGAGCTTGAGGAGGGCGGACGCCATGGCGGGTGGGCGATCGTACCTGAAAGGCCTGGCGAGGCGATCGGGCGGCGCCGCCCGAGTCGTCGACAAGATGCCGCACAACTTCGAGAGCCTATGGATCGTCGCGCTTCTCTTTCCACGCGCGACCATCTTGCACGCCGCGCGATCGCCGCTCGACACCTGCCTGTCTTGTTACTTCCAGAACTTCACTCGCGGGCATGCCTATACGGACGACCTGGAGTCGCTGGCGCCTCACTACAACTACTACCGTGACTTGATGGCACACTGGAAGGCGGCCCTCCCGATCAGCATCCATGACATCGTCTATGAGCAGTTGGTCAGCGATCCCGAGCAGCGAATTCCGCAACTGGTCGAGACATGCGGCCTCATGTTCGAGGCCCAATGCCTGGAGTTCCACGAGACCGGCCGCTCCGTGCGAACCGCGAGCGTGACCGAGGTGCGCAGGGCGGTCTACACCTCTTCCGTGGACAAATGGAATCGGTCAGGCACTGCTGGGCCTGATGCCCTGGAACGTGGACCCCGCCGCCCGACACGCGATTCGCACGGGCGAGGTGGTGCAGGAGTTGTTGAGACCGGTCGAGATCTACCGCATGTGGTTCGCGCGGGCGCTGGCGTGGCGAACGGTGCGCACGACGCTGCGCTTCGTGCCGATGCTCGTCCTGGCCATGCTCGCGTTCCCGTTGATCGGGCTGGGTACCTACGCCTGGCCCCTTCCCATCTCGGCCGCGACGCTCGCGCTGTTCTCCGTGGCCGTGGTACTGAGCGCGCTCCTGAGCACAGCGATTAACCTGCTGATACAAGTGGCGATGCCCTGATGGTATCGCCGGACGGGGTGCTGCGAATCGTACCGGCGATCGTGATCTTCCTCTCGGGCGGTGTAGTGCCACTCCCTCTCTTCCCCGAGTGGATGCACCCGTTTCTGGCGAGCCAACCGTTGCGGGGACTGGTGGACACGCCCACACGCGTGTACAGCGGGGACCTGATCGGAGCCGAAGCGTTCAGCGCAGTGGCAGGGACCCTGTTGTGGGTCGTGGTGCTCGTGCTCATCGGTCGCTGGGCGCTCGCCCGCGGGCTCGAGAAGCTGGTGATCGCCGGTGGCTGACGCCCTGCGCCTGTGGTTCGTATACGCGGGGGCCTCGATGCGCAGCCAGATGCAGTACCGCACATCGTTCGTGCTCGGGGTCGTCGGCCAATTCCTCGTTACCGGCATCGACTTCGTGGCGGTCTGGACGCTTTTCGACCGGTTCGGGGCGCTGGAGGCTTGGACGCTCGCCGGGGTCGCGGTGTTCTACGGGACCGCGCACATGGCCATCGCGCTCACCGACATGTTGGCGACTGGATTCGACAAGGCGGGGGATCTGATCCGAAACGGCACTCTGGACCGCCTTCTTCTCCGCCCGCGGACCACAGCGCTTCAGCTCGTCGGCTACGACTTCTCCCTACGGAGAGTGGGACGTTTCGGGCAGGGGGCGCTCGTCTTCACCTGGCCGCTAGCGCACGTCGATGTAGGCTGGACGCTGCCCTCGCTCCTCCTGCTCGGCGCCACGATCTTCAGCGGGGCCTGTCTTTTTCTGGGCCTCTTTGCGCTGCAGGCGACGCTCGCGATCTGGACCGTGGAGTCGGTCGAGTTGGCCAACGCCACTACGTACGGTGGTGTGGCGGCCGCTCAGTAGCCTCTGAGCATCTACGAGCGGTGGTTTCGTTGGTTCTTCATGTTCCTGATCCCGATCGCCTTCGTCGCCTACTTCCCCGTGGTCACAGCACTCGGGAAGCCAGACCCGCTCGGCTTCCCACCTTGGATCGGAGCTGTCAGCTGGGTCGTGGGCCCCGTGTTTCTAGCGATGTGCTTGGCGGTCTGCAACTGGGGCGTTCGTCACTACACGTCTACGGGCAGCTGAGCGCGCATTCAACGGCCACGCTGCACGTCGCACATGCGTCTGATCCCATCGCTCCGTTGTCGACTCGTGGAGTCGATGATCACCAACAATCTCTGCCCTGGCACCACGTAGACCGTCCTGGTGAAGCAGCGGTCGCTGGCGAGAATGTCGATCTCGAATCTGAGTTGGTCCCCGCTGAGCCACGGCATGGTGAACTCGCCGTCGGACGCACCTTGAACCCGCCCCAGGCGCCGTCGAGTGCCGGGCCTGACGGCGTAGATGACGCTCTCATTGAAGTTGGAGTTGCGCACAGCAATTCGAATCTCAGCGGCACCACCGCCGGATCGCGGCCTCGCGGACGAGCCGCCAAAGGGATCCCGAACCGTGGTACGCCCGACGGCGCACGCCGACGAAGTGATCAACAATGCTAAGACGGCGACGGCCAAGGCCAAACGGCGTGGGGCTGCGGAGTAGGCCACTGAGACCTCCCGTTGGGTGTATCGACGAGCGCGGCAGGAGAGGAACTTGGGACCGTAGCATACGAACGCGCCACGCCTCACTTTCAGTAGCCCCATCTTGAGAGGAGCGCCACCGTGGCCGGCAAGAAGCACTTCACGCGCAAGACGTTCAAGTTCATGGCCGACCTCGCGGACAACAACGACCGCGAATGGTTCGCCGAGAACAAGCATCGGTACGAGGCCGACGTCAAAGACGCCTCGCTCGGCTTCATCGAAGACTTCGCTGCAGAGCTTCAGAAACTCAGTCCGCATTTCATGGCGACGAACCGCTCGCTCTTCCGTATCTACCGCGACGTGCGCTTTTCGAAAGACAAGAGCCCCTACAAGACGCACGCCGGGATCCACTTCCGTCACGAGCAGTCCAAGAACGCGTACGCCCCGGGGTACTACCTGCACCTCGAGCCTGGTTCTGTCTTCGCGGGCATGGGAATCTGGCATCCCGAGGGGAAGGCGCTGCGGGCGATCCGGGACCACATTGTCGCGGAACCCGCCGCGTGGAAGAAGGCCTCGCGTGGGAAGAAGTTTAGGGATACCGTACAGTTTGAAGGGGATCGCTTGAGTCGCCCACCCAAAGGGTTCGATCCCGAGCATTCGCTCATCGAGGACCTGAAATGGAAGGACTTCATCGGCGTGAAGCGCCTGACCCAGTCTTTCGCGACGAGCCCCGATCTGCCGAAGGAGCTCGCCAAGGTTTTCAAGACCGGCACACCGTTCATGCGCTTCTTGTGCGACGCGTTGAGCGTTCCATTCTAGTGGTGGCCCACTCGTGAGCCCCGGCCTACAGGCAGCACTCGCGCTCTTCCCCATCGCCCTGGGCGGTGTCTTGCTGGTGGGCTTCCGTGTACCTGCCAAGAAAGCCATGCCCGCGGCGTATGCCGCGGCCGCGGTCGTCGCGTACTACGCGTGGGACATGGACGGGTTTCGGATCGTTGCGGCTTCAGTGCAGGGTCTCTTCCTGAGCTTCGACCTGCTCTTCATCATCTTCGGCGCCATCCTGCTGCTGCACACCCTCGAGCGATCCGGAGGCGTCGGTGCGATCCGCCGGAGCTTCAACGGCATCAGCGACGACCGGCGGGTCCAGGTGGTCATCGTAGCGTGGCTGTTCGGCTCGTTCATCGAGGGAGCCGCAGGGTTCGGTACGCCGGCAGCCGTCGCGGCCCCTCTACTGGTTGCGCTTGGGTTCCCGGCGGCTACCGCCGTCATGTTGGGCATGATGGTGCAGAGCACAGCGGTCACGTTCGGCGCCGTCGGCACGCCGATTCTCGTAGGCATACAGGGGGGATTGGGTGGTGGGGCATTTGCGGCCGATCTCGCCGCTGCCGGCATGACCATGCCCGACTTCCTCCAGGCGGTCACGGCCAAGGCGGTCTTGTTGCACGCGACCGCGGGTGTGCTCATGCCGACTTGGATGGTCGTCATGATGACACGCTTCTTCGGCAAGAACAAATCGTGGACCGAGGGACTGTCGATTCTGCCGTTTACGCTGCTTGGAGGCCTCGCGTTCACGCTGCCCTACGTGCTCTTCGGCACTTTCTTGGGACCCGAGTTCCCATCGCTGCTCGGGGCGCCGGTCGGACTCGCGATCGTGGTGTCCATCGCGCGCAAAGGTTGGCTGCTTCCCAAAGACACGTGGGACTTCCCCGCCCGTGACTCTTGGGAGGACGATTGGGTAAGCGGCATCGAGGACGAACTCGCTGATGTTCCCGAGGGAAAGAACATCTCTACCCCGCTGGCCTGGGCGCCTTACGCGATCCTCGGGGCCCTCCTCGTCTGGACCAGGGCCCCGGAACCGGGCATACAGTTTTTCCGCGGTGGGGAGACATTACCCCTGGGTGATTGGCTACGCGGGTTCCAGGTCGAGTGGGCAAGCATCCTCGACTCGGGCATCACCGCGACGACGACTCCGATGTATCTGCCCGGCTTCGTCCTGCTCGTCGTGGTGGCGATCACCGCGGTTCTCCACCGCATGAAGGGAAGCGACGTGGCCGACGCCGTGCGCTCCTCGAGCAAAGTTCTTGTGGGCGCGGGTATCGTGCTCGTGTTCACGGTCCCGATGGTCCGCGTCTACATCAATTCCGATGTGAATGGCGCCGGCCTGCTCTCGATGCCGCTCGCCATGGCGGACTGGGTCGCCAGCAACGTGGGTCAGGTCTGGCCATTCTTCGCTGGTTGGACCGGCGCTCTGGGCGCCTTCATCGCGGGATCCAATACGGTGAGCAATCTGATGTTCTCCGCCTTCCAGTACGGCGTGGCCGAGCGCTTGGCGATGTCGACCGTGATGATCGTTTCGTTGCAGGCCGTCGGCGCGGCCGCCGGCAACATGATCGCGATCCACAACGTGGTCGCGGCTTCGGCGACCGTGGGTCTGCTCGGGAAGGAAGGAGCGACGCTTCGCAAGACCGTGCTGCCCGCCATCTACTACTTGTTGGTAGTCGGGGTTCTGGGGCTCATCGCCGTGCACTGGCTGGGTGTCACGGATCCATTGATGGGGTGAGGGGAGCTGGCGTCACGTCTCCCCCGAGGCGCTTTTTCCTTTCATGACACCCACCACGACACGCGCCACCTGGTCCGCACCACCGCCCGTGTGCGGCCGCCTCGGCAGCCTCAGCAACTCCGGTATCCGGTCGATCCACCCACCTCCCTCAAAGTCTTCAGGAGGGACCTCGAATCCGAGTAATTCGCGTCGGACGAAGGCCTCGAGCGGCGGCATCTCTCGGAAGTCGCGGCGGCTTACGTAGGCATAGGGGAGGCCTTCGCTCCACGCCTCGGCCGTGATGCCGTATCCCAGTTTCGCCACCAGCGCGTCGGAAGCACGTAGCAGATCCGGCATGAAGATCGGAATCTGGTTGCTGAACAGCCTCAAGTTCGCTTCGCGAGTCGTCGCATTCGCACCGGTCACGATGAAAACGAGGTCGGGCATCGAGAGAAGGCGGTCGAGGAAGTGCATCTCCTCTGCATAGCCGCCCATCGTGATCACGACGACCTCTTGATCAGGAGAGACACCCAGGCGGGCACGCACTTCGTCGCGATCCATCCTCGGCTCCCGACTGATCGGGTCCATTAGAGTCTCTACTCCGGGGTCGCGCCAACAGAGTGGCTCGGTCTGCAAGTGCATCGTGGCTCTTGTCCACCAATGGTCGAGTTCGTCGCTCAGGCGCTCGAGCTCGGGCGCTCGTTGGTAGAGCGGCTCGTACAGCCACGGCCACGAAAAGCTCTCGATCAGAACAGAC
>Ga0208879_1001199_pt1 | contig 24821 bp, 11 predicted proteins | sample Knorr_S15_td_Bot_FD_185605 | JGI IMG/M metagenome (GOLD analysis project Ga0208879, IMG submission 185605) | Marine microbial communities from Southern Atlantic Ocean transect - Knorr_S15_td_Bottom_ad_5009_LV_A (SPAdes) (version 2) | ecosystem: Environmental > Aquatic > Marine > Oceanic | place...
GCCAAGCGAGTGTTCTTTCTGTGTAGATTGGAAGCGATATCATCGAATTCATCGATTAGGTCATTGGTATACCAGTACTCTCCAATGATGTGGTGAGTGGTTTCTTCCACAGTATCCCCGTCTTTTACGGTCTTTTGACTGTATCTTACACTTGCTTGTTCTTCAGAAGCATAATCTTCACCTACACAACTGTTTGGTTCTTCACAAGCAACGGTGTCGACACCATCGTAGATTCGCCATACAATTCCTGCAGACTTATCGAGAACTCCATCAATCATAACTCCTCCACTCGCCAAAATAATGTCTGAATTATGAAACTCAACAGTAAAAGTACGTTGCTTAGCATCGGCAGAACCCATTTCAGTTTGAATGAAAATGTATTCCTCTAGTTCAGCATCGCTTAGATGGTTGGCCAGTATTCTGTTGAATGGTGTTGATAATTCATATTCTCCTGAATTCATATTAGTGTATGCAAGGTCACCTTCTGTTAATTGCCAGATAAACAACCCAACCAAGTCCTCTTGTGAACGAGATAACAACATGTTACCAGTTGCAGGGATTCCAGATTGGAAGTTGTCTGATACAGATGGGTGTTGACCTTGAGCCAAGGCTTGGAATCCATAATCCCACCATGACACGAATGCGGGGCGGTCTCCAAACCTCTGATGGCAAACGTCATCCTTCCAAATTCCATCTATTTGTTCACAACTTTGTTGAGTCGATTCATCATGAGTCAAATCTTGATTTGCCAGCCAATCATAGGCTGTATTCCAACCCCATCCATTGAAACCTGGTCCAAAAGCCCCCATATACCATGATGAGCCATCCTCATAAGGTGTATTATCCATCACAGAGAAATCCCAGATGTCAAATCGGAACATATCGGGAGTAAGGTGGAAAATTGTTGAGTCAATCTCGTCCTTGGCATCGCTGCCTCGAGGAATTCCTGCATCCACTCCATATGTCGCATGTTGGGAGATAAGCATTAGCATGACTAAACCAAGAGCACTGAAAGCCGGAGTGCGCCATATTGCCTTTCGGGCAGAAGTGAATCTATCTCCAGGGGTGCGGATACCGATTCGACGCCATTCCTTGGTGACATTTCCAGCCCCACTGCCTTTCCATACTCCGACGATTGCCCACGAACCGAGAACGGTCATTGCAGGGGTTGCATTGAAGATAAAACGACCTGCTTGCCAAGCCATATAGGCACCGAGAAGCACCCAAAGTCCTAGAACTAAATGGGTCTGTTTCTTATGTCGTACTCCTTGCCAAAGAGCCCACATTCCAGCTGCCAATGCTGCTATGAACACAAGCGGCCCAAAGGATGCAAAGAGTGTGCCACGGCTTGGAGCCTGTGCTTCAGCAATGGTTCCAAATATCTTGTTCTTGCTGAAGTAATAACCGCCAGTGAATAGAACGTCCCAACCATTGTAAACATTGAGGACGAATTGAAGTACTGCTAGTACTGATAAAACACCGAGAACCATTGCAATTCCTGTTCCAAATACCATCAACCATGGTTTATCACGGAATGCAACTACAACAAATGCTGCCAATAGAGTGAAACCAAAGATGTAGAACATCGGTTGGAACCCGCTTGCATCCCAAACTAATCCAAGTTGCGGGTGTGCATAGAAAGGCATTGGAAGTAAGAACACAACGCTGAGCATGATGATGTTCAGAGTCGCAAGAATTGTACTATCACGGCGACGGAATAGATTCAGCAGTAATTGCAGAGCAAATGCTGCGAAGATGATTGCAGGACCGTAAACGAATCCCTTCCAACCGAGTGCAACTGTTGCGATTGCCACTCCAGCAAGAATTGAGTAACCCACAGCAGTAGGCTTAGCCTTACAAACAGCCTTCATCCCTTCAAAGAGGTGTGATGGCCTCCAAGAAATGGTCTTCACCATTCTCTCGCTACCACCGTGTTGAACCGCTTTCAGATAGTAATGCATTCCCAGAGATAAGAATAACAACACAAAGGCATCGTGGTCAGCCAAAGCAAAAGTGCTGTGGCTAACGTGTCCTGGCATCAATGCTATCAACCAAGCAGAAATAACTCCAGCGCCCTTGCCAATTTGATTTCTAGCGATGGCTGCCAATGGGAAGACTGTCAAGGCACCATAGAGTGCTGGAAGTCCTGCAACGGACCACCATACTGCTTCACTTGGGACAACTCCGACAAATGGTGCTATCATCATTCCGCCAAGAGCGAGGCTCCAAGCGAATAGCGGAGGCCTTGGATTGATTCCACCGATTGGATAAGCGCGGTCTGCATCAAAGATAAAATGTGCATGTTGCGCCAAAATATAATCCACGGCTCGCTTCATGTACCAAGGGTCAGACCCACCTGTCATATCCCATCCAAGAGTACCGGATGCAGCCATTGCTGGGATGATATTCCAGGTAGTACGAACTACTAATGCAACTGCAAATGCTGCAAAGGTCAGACATACTGCCCAATTATCCTGCCACCATTGGCGGGCCTTGCTTGGATCAGTAATTCCCCTATTATCCCAGCCACCCCATTTATCATGGCCAGCGATGTAGAATACACCGACGAATATGAAGAAGGTGATTCCAGCCCAGATAAACAATCCTTGGGTGCCTTCTAGCATTTCTGCTTGTATCCACCCTGCTTCTTGCCATCCTCCAACAGTATAGAGAATCCAAGTGACTCCAACCAACATGGCTCGAGTGAACCAGCGTTCTGAGACGCAGAAGCCAATGAACATGATTGCAACTCCTGTAAAGAATGCCCACCAATATGACATGTGGGAATTAGCTTCGTTCATGACTGTCAGTTCTAGCCTTGTAATTATATCACTACTTGCGAAATGATAGAGGGTTGCCAGATGAGCCAAAGCCCATGTACCCATGACTGCAATCATTGTCCATTCCGAAGCATTTGGCTTTCGGCCTTCTCTGCTTGGCATGAATGACCACCAGCGGCCAACGCCCGCTGGGAACAAGACACCTCTTTGCAGGGTTGCAAAAACAGCTCCTAAAAGCAAAGAAACTGTCCAAACGCTAAAGAACAGGAATCCAGTTGCTTCACGATGTTCGTTTAGATAACTCTCATCCCAACCATCTCCACCGATTGTCCCATCTTGAATTTCATCAGATGGATTGTTGTTAATCAAATCCTGTGTTACCCCAGCCCATGTATCTGCCGCACCAGCAATTACCAATGCTACCATGAAACCGATGATAACGAAAGTGAGGATAGTTTGCTCTTCGTGCCTACCTCGAATATCGAAAATATGCCCTCCCACTGCAAGCAGAAGGAATAACAAGGCTGCGAGTGAACCAACAGGGGTGAAATTAGCGAGTATCCAAGTCAAGACCAAGATGACTCCTAGGAATGCGAGAGAGAGCATAGAAGAAGACATCTGAATTTTGCCGGAATCCCGAAGTGCACGGGGTACGGTTGCCAGAATAGCAGCGGCGATAAGGGCGCCAAAAACCATTCCCGACTCTGCGGTCATAAAATCCAGATCAAATATCTGGCTCGTTGCAAAGGACAACAGCACAGCAAGGGGGGCGATTAGCCATCCCAAGGCAAGTGCTGGTCCACTTTTTCCTTTATTTTCTATGTTCTCCATTTGGGACCATCTCTCTCAGTTTCTGCAGCCGCAAGGCTGGAGCGCCCTCGCCACTTATGGGGTCTTTTTAGTGGTTGCTGTTTAATCACATCCCGAGATGCGGTGCAGTATAACGAATAGAAGATATTTCCTTTATCAATAATTAGGTTCTTGTGGGAGCCGTTCAGAGGGCCCTCCAGCCGATATCAAGGCGATATTGGGATTCTGCCAATTCAATTCCCTCCATCAAACGATAGGCAGCCTGTGCTGCCTGCTTCAAGTTTCGACCCATACCCGTGGCTGAGAGAACCCTGCCTCCGGTGGCAATTAATTTCCCCCCTTGAAGTGAAGTTCCTGCATGATTAACCCAGGCCGCGAGTTCATTCTGAGAGTTTCCTTCGCGAGAACTTGGAAGCGAAATAAATCCTCCCTTTTCAGGAGAAAAAGGATAACCTCTTGTTGCTAAAACCACCGTTAAGCAATGGCAATCAAGGAATGAAATTCGTTCATCTTTCAAACGACCTTCTGCTACTGCTAACAAATGGGAAGCCAAATCTGAATCAATTAGTGGCAGAGTTATCTGGCACTCGGGGTCTCCAAATCGGACATTGTATTCAACCACATAAGGGTCGTTATTTTCATCTATCATTAAACCTACATATAAAACTCCGCGATATGGTATTTTAGTAGATTTTAGATAATTGTGCATGGGCTTGACAATTCGTTCAATAGTTTTTGATTTAACCTCTTCATCAACCACTGGAGCAGGGGCATAGGCCCCCATTCCACCGGTATTTGGGCCGCTATCCCCTTCATTCAATCGCTTGTGATCTTGACTTGCCGGAAGACAAACAAATCCGGATTCATCCATCAACACTAGCATGCTTGCTTCTTCGCCTGGCAAGAATGCTTCAAGTAAGACCTTACCATCGATTTCAATAGCGTCGAGTATTGCATTGGTTGCCTGCTCTCTATCTTCAGTGACAACAACTCCCTTGCCACCTGCAAGTACGTCTCTTTTGACCACCCATGGATTGCCTGAAAAATCATTCAGTGCAGCATCGATTTGGCTTTTATCAGAAATTATTCGGAAATCCGCAGTTGGAACTCCATTCTCTTTCATTACATTCTTAGCCACTAATTTACTTCCTTCCAGCATTGAATTTTTTGAATCCGGTCCGAAACAGGGGATATCTTTGCTACGAAGTCGGTCTGCTAATCCTTCAACGAGAGGCCCTTCTGGGCCAACAACTACCAACGATGCCGATAAATCAACTGCGAGTTGAGTTATAGATTCAACATCAGAAGCAATCTCTGGATGATTTGTTGCAATCATTGCTGTACCAGCATTTCCTGGACTAACATGTATTGCAGATACAATTGGCGAGGCAACCAATGCCATAGTCAACGCATGCTCCCTGCCGCCACCACCAATAATCAGGATGACTAGGTCATTCTGCCTCGACATGCTTTGCTCACAATAACCTTAGCAATAATCATTGAGATGAGAACTTCCGGTATATTGAACAGCCTAATGCGCACAGGTCCTTGTATGGAGGGAGATGTTGGCAGCATTCACATGGGGCTTTTGATACTCACAGTGCTATGGCTCTATCTTCCCGGGTTCTTGGTCAATACATGGGCAATGATGTGGGGCAAATGGTTCCCAAAGACTGGCTATGGCCCTTGGCCTATTGACGGGGGTAAAATTCACCAAGACGGGAATAGAATTCTTGGCGATGGAAAAACTTGGAATGGCTTGATTGGGGGTGCAATGACCAGTGGACTACAAGCCATGTTGATGGTCAAACTCGTCTCAGGAAATGGTACTGACTCAGCGCCATTTGTTGATTTTTTGTACGGGATTGGACCGGAAGATTGGTTCTGGATGGGCGGGAGTATGGCAACTGCATTCTTCGTTGGTTCAATGCTAGGTCTTTCATCTCTAATTGGCGATAGTACAGGTTCCTATATCAAACGCCGTAGAGGAATGAAGCGAGAAGGTGATGTCAGCAGCAAAGCACCAATTCTTGACACCTTGCCTTTTGCAATTGCAACCTTTGCCTTTGGGACAATTTTTCTACAGGGCTCAGCGATTGGAGATCCAGACAATCTTATTGCAATGTTTATTCTAATCATCATTACACCTTTTCTGCATAGAATGTTCAATTTGATTGGCTACCGGCTCGGCTGGAAAGATGTCCCATACTGAATATTTCTCAGTCAAACAGGGAATCTGTTTTTTGATGATGAGCACCCGTCATATTCCATGCGCAGCCGAAACAGCATGATATGTGTCCTGATATTACTCCTAACGAGTGCCGCACCAAGCCTTGCAGATGCTCCAACTGATGGCTCAACTATCACCATCACTTCTAATGAATCATGGAGCTCATCTCCCACTTTGAATGGCAGCGTTACCATTGCATCAGGAGCCACTCTAACAATAGATTCAAACATCGATATTGCTACTTCATCAAGTATTACCGTTTCAGATGGTGCGCATTTAATAATCGATTCGAGTAGTATTAACGCCCAAGAACAGATGGTCTGGTTGGCGATGGATGATATAAGCGCCCAAATCATAATACCTCTCCAAGGGACAGGAGGAGATGTAACAATCAAGTTCACATTCAAGGATTCTTTGGGAGAAAACAACCTAAAGGCAGGATTCACTGGCTCTGAATTAACAACTCAGAGCGGCGAGGATGCACAATTCACAACAAATTTGGCACAGGGTGTGACTGAAGTTTCAATCAACCTCTCAGCAGCAGGATGGTTAGCCGTAAAAATCAGCGAGGTGGATATCGTTGAATCAGGCACAGGAAGTAATGTTGAAGATATCAGAAGCCTCCAATATACAGGGCTTAAGGCCGGTGCAGAAGCAACTTGGAGTTTGAATGTCATGGAAGGTGGAAGTCTTTTGAGCAGCCAATCATCCATCAGTGATGTTGACCTTGTGTGCTTTGGAACATGCACATTAAACCAAACTACCATGCAGTCCTTTGAACCGATTGACCTTTCGAACTCTGGGATAATCACCTTGATAGATTCAAACCTAAATGGCAGCATTACTGATGAAGATATCAAAAGGCTTCCTGGAGCAGAAGTCAATTGGGATGAAACAACAACTGGTTCTGGAGGTTATACCGATAGATGGGTAATTGAAAGGAGTGGGCAAAAAATCAACACTACTCTACCAGGTGTTATGATTCAATTAATTGAATTAGGTTATTGGAATGAAAGTAAAACTGTAACCACCGATTCAAATGGGATGACTACGCTACCTACCCGAATTATCCAATGGATGGATTCATCAGGCGAGGTGCACAATGAGTCGGCAAGAATTGAGAATATTAGTTTCAACGGGGCTTCGGCATGGGGGGCCTTCACTGGTCCTTTGGGATTACTTGGAAGTGATGATATTACTTTGTCTCTTGATTTACCAATGATTAGCGTTATGTCAGTTGAAATTGACGACGAGAGTGATGCAAATGTTGGCGATTCTGTTAGCGTCACTGCCAAGGTAAAGAATGATGGAGCAGCAGCAACCATCAAGTTAACTTGTACAGATTCAAGTGGTGCTGATGTCAGGACCTCGCCAAGTTACATCCCAGTTGAAGCAGGAGCGCAATCTACAACCACAGTTCAATTCACATGGATTCAAGATTCATCAGGCGAGGAATCTATAACTTGTTCACCACTCATTCCATCTGCCTTCGAAAATTTTCAAAACCTTGTGTTAACAGAGCAAAGTTCTGCCAATAGTAGCAGCATGAAATGGATTGCCCCCGCTGATTCAGGAACAAATATGGCCATGTGGCTGATGGCAGCAGTAATCGTAGGAATAGGGGCCCTACTCGCTTTCACCAAGAAAGGAGGAGAAGTGGAAGAAGAAGCAGAGGAATCCTTACAGGAAACTGAAGAAGCAGAGGAACCAGAAACAGCAGAATCCGAAGAGGAAGTTGAAGAAGAAGATAGTTAATCAGCATTTTACAGCTGCTTTGTAATCATCTTCATCACTTCTATTCTCATTTTCTTCCCAGAAGTATTCGAAGCCATTGGTAGAGGAGAATGCATCAAATGAATCTCCTCCAGGTACGATATGAGTTATCGTGATAGTTGTCTTGTAGCATCCATCTCCATCATAAAAATCACTTCTAGGGATGTAATAAACCTCTTGGCCATTGATATTTTCCTTTGTCTCCATTCCATTCAATTCTAAGTCAAGCCAACCATAACTAATGGATTTTGAGCCTTTCGAAGAGGTCATAGAATCGCCATTAACAGAGAATGTTGTTCCACCATTCCACACTTCTGAGCCATCATTACTAATCGTTATTGTAAAGGTATAGTCACTTGAAATTTCTTGAATATAGGCATCCCATTCCCCTTCCGCTGGGTTTGATGAGCGCTGCAAATCCGAGTTTTCTTTACCAAGCCCTAACTTCATTTGAATGCCAAGATGATTAGTATCGGTATTATTTCCATTTTCATATTGTTCGGTTACCGGCAGCATATCTGCACCAACCGCAGTGATAGTTCTGTCAAGAAGTTCAGGAGTGATTTCCCCTTCCCATGAGTACTCTCCAGCACTAATACTCAAGGTGTAGGTCAAGGCTGAATGGTCATTTGCATCAATAGTACTTCCTCGATAAATATCCGCTAATGGAACTTCAACCGTCGAGATGCCTTCATTATTGGCTTCAATTCCATCCTTTGTCCATACTTCCTCTCCCTTGACACTGATACTCGCAGTAGCCTCTCCGCCAGCGGTATTGTAGAGAGTGAAGGACAGTATATCATTGGCCTCATCTATCTCAAATAGGGAGGCACGAACATTTCCGCCTTGCCAAGAAAATGCAGCAAAATATGGAATCGCTGTTATTACCAAGAAAGTGATTCCAACCGCCACCATTGTATTCTTATTCCATTCACCTTTCTGTTGTTTGAAACCCCATGAGGTTAAACCCCACGCAAGTAATAATAATCCTAAAGGTATAATCCCTTCCCAGTTGGCCAAATCCCAGACAAAGTAAACTGCGAGAACGAGAGAAATAGAACCTAAAATAAAGCCAATCTTGGCATTTAGGTCATTTCCTGCGCTCGGAACTGAAGACTTTTTGGTGGGTTTTTTCTTTGGGACTTTCTCTTTAGAAGCGCTTCCACCTTTCCCCGCTAATGTGGCAGTCTTCAGTAAACTGCCAGTTTCTGCAGATAGTTTTGCATCTTCGGGGGTGCCAACATAATTGTGAATACCTTCCAACTCTCTGTCTTTTGCGACGTCCTTGGCTTTATCTAGTAGACCTGCCATTTCCCTCACCTATCTTCAGCGTGCTCTCCATGGCTCATCAAGGCTTTGCCTTTTGGTGTGCAAAGGGGAGTAGTATTAGCCGAGAGCATTTTTTGCGGTTCAGAACAATCCCATGGGGAGTTCATCTTCCTCATCAGTGTTGAGATAGCGCCTACCGATTACTGCAGCAGCTAGTACAACCATTGAAAGGGTTGGAATTATTTCAAAGCCGGGAAGGTAGACACCACGAACATAAATTGTGATTATCTGAGATTCAGTGGTCATACAATCATCATCTCGGCATGAGAAATCGCTCTGAGACTGGAATTCCAACTGGTAGTACTCATCGGTCCATCCCTGAATCTTTGGAGTGCGGATGTTGACTTTCACCTTAGTCGGTGTATCGGTTGATGGCACTTGCAAACTAACTGCAGGTAGAGTGACCTGAAATCCCTTGTCTCTTAGGGTGTTGTCTGGATCTTGATCGATGATTGTGAAGCGGAATTTGTCCTCGAAGTTTCCATGGTTGTAGACATCGAATACAAAGGTGTAGTCTTGCTTCTGCTTTAGTTGAGTGAAAGAGTTTTGAGCAACGATTTGCATCATTGCGAACTGCTTGATTGAAACGATCATATTTGTTGACTGCTCGGCGGTAGTTGGGCTGCTCACTCCATTGATATGAGTCACTGAGGCTCTAACGGTCACACCGTGATCAGCCATTTCTGCCTTCGAAGGGGCTAGAATTCCAATTGGGAAATCCGCACTCCTTCCAGCACCAATTGCCAAGGAACCAGGAGCAGCAACTGCGATACCTGGTGTTGAGATAATATCTATTCTGACATTCTCATCATAAGCAGTTGGGTTCTGGATAGAACACATGGTTGAACCACTGCGGTCTTTACCTGGCGCGACATCGATTTCGATTGTCAGCGAGTTGCAGGTAAGGGTTATCATCGGGGTCGGGGATTGGGCATCTACAACAGGTAATGGGGCCATAGCCACCATCAACGAGCCTAGGTAGAGCATCATCACCATCAGGGGGGTATGCTTCCTCATTCTGTTCACCGTGTTGTTTTCCACCTGCGACTCATTCATAACCATTATGGGTGAAAGCGTTGACGAATGGCTACCTATATTGTGTTATTTTCAGATATCTCAAGCGTAATGTTTGTTGATGTGATGCTCGCGCCTTGGGGTCAAGAGGGCCTGTAGCTTAGTTTGGTTTGAGCCCCCGGCTCATAACCGGGTGGTCGTCGGTTCAAATCCGGCCGGGCCCACTAAAAGTGGCTAAAAGTGCCGGTCCGGCCGGATTTTAGCCTAATATTCAACCTGAGCAAAAAAAATCACCGCCGCGGCAACGCGAAAATTGCGCGCCTCGCGGCAGATGCCTAAATTTGGGTTTTTCACGTTGAAGTCAATTTAAACATCAAGCCGTGACTGAACTGGCCTAACAATATCCCGCGCTTTCAATTCAGCCTCATCCCGAATCGACTCCGGAACAAATACCAAGACGCGACTATCCAACTCAATCAAAGAACGAATTAATGGGCTCGCCTCACTAACATCACGACCATCAGGTAACAATATTCCCTCACTATATGGTAAATATCCACGCTTGGAGATAGATGCAATAATCAAATCATCAGCAGGGATAAATCCAGCACCTTCTAGCATTCTTGACAATGGTTCAATCAATTTTTGGGCCATCTCATCAGTCATGCCATCAATACGTAAAGACTTGTGGAATCCTCTTCGAGATAACATCTTACTAGCCAAGCCAGATAACTCACTATCCTCATGCTCAGCCCAATGAACCATCGCCACCTGAACATCAGCATCAGTCAACCTACTATAGGACAACACATCCAAATTAGAATTCGTCAACATATCCTTCAAACCGGTGTCCAATTCTAATTGACCTGATTGATACAAAACTCTAGCACGAGACAACATTCTAGTTAGGTATGATTGAGTTAGTAAATTCACCTTGTGGAAGTAGACTTGTTGATACATATGGAAACGGCAGACCAAGTATGCCTCTATTGCAGGTAGGCCCCAACTCATGATGTACAAATGCCCGTTGTCGTCTACCCTCATTGCTCGAAGGACTCTATCTATATCGAAACCACCAATTTGTGCACCACTATTTGCTTGATCACGCAATAGATAATCCATTCTGTCGACATCTAATTGACTGGAAACCATCTCTTTTAGAAAAGGTTCAATTCGGTGACCATCATATTGTGAATCACCATTCATTATTGCAAGCAATCTTCCAAATCTCGCTTCGCCCAAAACTGCGCGGGTTGCTTGTCCAACTTCTGTTTTAGTAGATTCAAGCATCATCCCCCCCCACTTCTCATGGCTATGAAATGTGGCAAAAACCTCGGGGTTTTCTAATAAGTGTGAGTAGGGCGGGTGGCCAATGTCGTGAAGTAAGGCTGCAATTTGTACTAATTCTGAATCATCATCACTCAGCCTGCCTGGGTGCACGTCCTGCAATTGTTGTGCTAATCTACCTGCTAAATGGTACGCTCCAAGACTATGAATAAAGCGACTATGATTTGCTGCTGGAAAAACATAATAGCAAGTAGAAAGTTGTTGAATGAAGCGCAGTCTCTGAAGTTCTCTTGTGTCAATGATGGTGACAATGTGAGCAGGAACAAGGATATCTTTGTGGATTTCATCCCTGATTACGCGGTCCCTCAATACATCCCCTCCGCTTTGGCGGCCAACTTGGCTGCCTTCAAACCCACCTATCGGCGTCGATGATTCAATAGGTATGTCAGATTACCCGCTGGTGATGGGTGATGAGGAGAAGGCCAAGGCCAAGGTCGTGGACAAGCCCAAAACTAAGGCTAAGGATAAGGACAAGGCCCCAGAAATGGCCGGTGGTCTTATTGAAAACAAGGTATTTCTCTCTGGTGCCGATGGCAAATTGTGGCCTATGTTCTTCTTCTCAGTATTATTAGTCTCAGCTCTAAACTTCTATGCCGTTAGCCGTGAACCTGATGTAATATCCATCGCCGAAATTCACGAACATGAAAATGAAGTAGTCAAGATTGAGGGTATTATGATTTCATGGGTTGAGGACCCTTATTCAGATGGTTCCGAGAGATTGGATATCATCCTTCAAGATGATAGTGGTGTTGCTGAAGTACGTTGGTTCAAATTTGGAGAACTGCCTACGATTGGCTCAAAAATATCTGCAGTTGGAGATGTACGCCAATGGGAAGGGCGCTTTTGGATTCAATCACTCGGAAATGGAGCCTTGCAATGGGATTCTAGCGATATCGTTCAACCAGAAGGTGTGCCATTAGCAATAATTGGTCAAGATCCTGAGCCATATTTGGGTGAGGTAATCTCAGTTGAAGGATACATCACCAAGACCATTCACCCCGACACAGTTTGGACTTCGGCCTATATTGCAGACCACCCTAATTATGCTAATTCAAAACACCAACTTCGTCTATTCATCAGTAGTGCAAGTGGGGCATGGATTGAAGCAGGTTCAAAAATAACTGTGACTGGTCAAATTCGCTTTGAAGAGCGTGAATTCAGATTCGTCATGTACATACAGGGCCCAGAAATCTTGGTCGATTATACCGTGATGCCAAGTATTTCAGTGCTTGAATGGGGAGAGAAAAACACTTGGGGTTATGAGATGAATAAATTGGTTCAAATTCAAGGTATTCCATATCAAGATGAAAATGAGGATTGGTGGATTCAAGGCCCTGCACCTCATCAACGATTATGTATTCTTCCAAGTGATAGGCTACTCGAAAATAATGCCTCTGCCTTCAATGATGTAGATGGACTATGGACTGGCAGACTAGTTTGGTTAGCAAGCATAGATGATGTCTGTATTGATGATGGCGGAGATGTTTCATCAGAACCAATTCTTGGAGTTGAAGACCTCTTGGTGGAAATTGTTTCTCATCCTTCATCTTACTTAGATGACCCAGCCAAGCAATGGAATGTCACTGGCTATCTTGCTGAATCATTAGCACCCGATGATAGCAGTGCTTCGGTTAGAGATGCGCAATCATGGCGAGATGACAAGGTTAGCGTCTATGTTGACTTCCCATCCTCCCGAAGTCTGTGGATTGAGGAAGGCCAAAGAATGGAGATGGTAGTTACTGTTGTCTGGAATCCACAGTATGGGAGTATGAACCTAGTAGCAGTAGAATGGGAACTTCAAGGTGAAGCCTTACCCGCCGACACATTGTCATGGGATAGCGATGTTGTAATCTGGGGTTATTCCGAGAATAACTTGGTCTATATCGAAGGGCAATTAATGCCAGCAAATGGGTCAGGTGAAACATGGTTGATAAGGCCGCAAACTAATGATCGTATTTGTGCTGAAACTCAGGGCCTAGGCAGCCTAAACCTTGAAGCTATGAACCATAGTCAACCTTGGTATGGGCGCTTAATCGAAAAACAAGATATCGATAATCGAAGTACCTACCTCTGCTTATCAGGAGCAAGTTCTGATGATAGTGATGGTGATGGCCTTTCAGACTGGTCAGAAAGAGAAGTTTACAACACAGATATCGACGCCGCAGATTCCGATTCTGATGGGTATGAAGATGCTTTTGAAGTTCTTGCAGGCTCAGACCCTAATGATTCATCATCTACCCCAACAGAAACCTGAGGTGACTAAATGTCTTGGGAAATGGATCTAGCATGGTTACTAGGCTCAATGTTTGCCGGTATTCTGATGGGTTCTCTAACCGGTTTAATTCCTGGATTTCACGTTAATAATGTGGCCTTGATTTTGCTTGCGCTTTCTGGTACCATGGTTGCGTGGGGAATTCCATTATCGGCAGTGGCCACATTGATTGTAGCATGTGGAACTGTTCACACTTTCTTAAATTATATTCCTTCAGCACTGATAGGCGCACCTGATGGTGATACTGCGTTATCCCTACTACCAGGTCATCGTATGTTACTTGCTGGAAATGCTGCAAAAGGCGTAGCATATTCTGCCCGGGGCTCACAACTCGGTTTGCTTTTCAGCCTACCACTAATCGTCGTAGCAAGGATTCTTTTCGGCCCTGAAATGGGGTTGTATCAAGAGATGAGGAATTATTTGCCATGGATTTTATTGGCTATATCAAGCATGCTTTTGATTACCGAAACTACCCGCTTGGCTTGGCCAAATTGGCTGCGGAAATTAACAGGAGGTAAGTTAGGAGAAGATTCTCGCTTTGCAGGTTTCCTCGCTGCTACTGCTTTCTTCCTTCTTGCTGGAATGTATGGCTGGGCGGTATTCGCCCTCCCTGCTCGCTCACCTGTCGGGATGCCTAATGCTAGTTTGTTATTGCCGGCTTTGGCCGGATTATTCGGAGTCGCTAATCTAATCGATATTTACACCACAACTAGTGAATTACCACCGCAAAAAGACGATTGGGACTTACCTCCTACTGGACCTCTCTTAGTCCCCTGTTTCTGGTCCGCTGTTGCTGGTGGTTGCATGGGAGTATTGCCCGGGATGACAGCAGCACAAGCCACAGTCTTGGTAATGGGTGGACGTAATGTTGTCGCTAAAGTTCAAGGCAAAGAAGGCTACGGAATGGATTTTGAAAGTGGAATGCTTCCCGTTTTAACCCACGAAGAAATCCTTGAACGTGTCCGAGCAGAAGCAGCTGGCGAAGAAATTGATGATGCCCATTCAGAACAAGATTTGGAAATTATCGCTATTCTATCAGCAGTTAATACAGCGGTAACTGTGATGGTTCTTGGATTCCTATACATCATCGGCCGCTCTCGTTCTGGTGCCACTCTTGCCTTAAAAATGATGTACCCAATCGACAAGTGGGTTGAGGGAGAACCGACTGCTGACTTCATCAGATTATTGGTAGTCTGTATTGCCTCTGGGTTGATTGCAGTGCCATTGATGTTTAAGGTGGCTAAAGGATTGTTAAAATTGCACGAAGTGATACCTCTGCAAACTATGGTTTTGTCAGTGATAATCTTCGTCACTATTCTAGTATATTTATCGACTGGCTGGATAGGTATTGGAGTGTTAATAGTTGGAGTAGTAATGGGATTGATGCCGCCTAGAATGGGAATCCGTAGAAGCCATGGGATGGGGATAATTCTGGTGCCGATAATGCTCTATACTTTTGCTCAAAAATTCGATGCGTTCGGCTTTATTTGAATAGAGAAGCACGGGAATGCTTCTTGACCATTGACTTGGACGGTAGGCCGGTACTAGTGCCACGGGTGTGCAGTTATGACTTCGCAAATCAAATCCTTTAGCCTCATATTGATTTTTCTAATGTCCTCTTTTTTGGCATTTATTCCAACTCCTGAATTGGAAAAACAGGATTTTGAATTAACTTCGGGACGCGCAAGCCCCTGCACGGGGAATATTTGCCTAAACGAGGCGATGCCCAATCCGAATGGCTATGATAATGATACTTGGCCTAATGGCGAATGGTTTGAATTAACCAATGCCGGAACCTCCAATATCGATATTTCAGGTTGGTATGCAAATAACAAAAATGGCAAACAGATTACCTTTGACAGTGCAAGTATCGTCGGCTATAATTCCAGCAATTCTGCAACTTGGACGATTGCACCGGGTGGATATCTGGTAATTGCTCGAAATGGAAGTGCCAACTTTTACTTGACTAATTCCGCTGAGACCTTGGAACTGTTTGATTCATCATCCTCAAAACAAGATGAGGCCTCATGGACTACTGCTTCATCAGGTGCATCTTATGTGGAAGACCCTGCGGATGCATATGCTGATTGGATAACAACAGCAGGTCCAACTCCCGGCTCTAACAACAGTGGTGCAACAGCACCAACCTATTTTGCAAGCGACCTAATTATTTCGGAAGTCATGCCAAATCCTTGGCCATCAGCCGATAATGATACTTGGCCTGGTGGCGAATGGGTTGAAGTCTACAATAATGGAAGTAGCAATTTTGATGTAAGCGGTTGGAACCTAACTGATTCGGCTGGTAACATCATCGGTCTTGACCAATACCACATGATTGGCTATGATGCCAGTGTGCCCTCTACTTGGCTTATCGAGGCTGGTGGATACCGAATCGTGGCAGTCAATTCAACAGGTAGTTATGGAGTTTTGAACAATGGTCAAGAAGAATTATTCCTAAAATGGCCAAATGGCACAATTTCTGAGAAGGTCTCTTGGAACAAAGCCTATTCAGGAATGAGCCTCAACAGAAATGCAATTGGCATGATGGAAACTTCAGTATTCCCAACGGCTGGCATGGAAAACGCTCAACCCATTGCAAGTATTATCAATGCATCATCTGATATCTCATTCAACGAAGTTTTACCAAATGCAACTGCAGATGGCAATACCTACGATAGTGGAGGTGAATGGTTAGAACTGTTCAATTCAGGAAGTTTAGACCTCGACCTTTCAGGCTGGAGTATCAAAGATGGAATGGGCAATATCACCTCATTCGATGACTCATTAGTAAATTCTGGAACAAGCATCCTAGCAGATGGCTATAGGCTCGTAGAATTTGTTGGCGGCACTCAATTATGGGAGGATTGGAATTACCTCACCCTATTCAATCCGAGTGGAGAAATCGTCGATGTACTCCATTGGGATGCAAACCACGGCGAAAATAATTCCCTGATTAACCAATCTGATTTCACCCTCCCTTGGCAACCCTCTCCCTTCAATACTCCCGGAGAACAAAATCCTTCAACTGGGGTATCCAACGAAACTTTGGTCATCATCAATGAAGTCATGTCTGACCCATCAGGGGCAGATACCTCCGCATGGCCAGGCGGAGAGTGGATCGAGTTGCTGAACATCGGCAATGATAGTATCGACTTAGATGGTTGGAAATTACAAGCGGGTGGAAACAAAAATTACGCCTTGACATCTGAGAGAATCCTGAATAAGGAGAATACAAGTATTGAACCTGGGGAATATCTCGTTGTCTTTATGAACGGTTCATCTTCCTTTTATCTAAGAAATACAAACGGCGATAGTGTCTCTCTTCTCAATGCAGATGGGGATTCAATGCATACAATCCTTTGGAATTTCAATGTCACTGAAGGAGAATCATTGGTGGCCCACCCTTCGTCAGCGGTAACAGAATGGATTCATTCGCTGTGGCCAACTCCTGGCTCTGAAAACCCCTCATTTGGAGATTATACTGGCCCAACAACGATTTTGATGAATGAAGTACTTCCTCATTGTTACGATGACTCCGTTAACCCTGTAGATGATTGGGTAGAATTGTACAATAGTGGCACAGAAGCAGTTAACCTATCTCGCTTCTCTTTGGTTGCAAGTGATGGTGATACAATCATTATCAGAGATGACAAAATGTGGAATGTAAGTACCGAAGATGGTACGATTCTTCAAGCGGGAGGATATGCTGTTATCCTCGGCCCAACTAATTTTGCTCTCGGCTACGGGGATAGCATCGACCTACTTGACCCCAATGGAAATAACTTGCAATCCATGAGTTGGACCACAACCGTAGACTGTAGGACTGTTGGACCTGACCTTGATGATGTAAATGCAGAATGGGAAGTAATGCTATGGCCAACTCCAGGAGAAATTAATCCAGACCCCGCTAATTACAACTTCGATGTTGAGGTATTATTCACTCGCTTAATGGTTGAAGAAACATCCTATTCCGCTAGAAATAATGAATTCTTTGAGTTAACCAACGTCGGAGAATCAACCGTTGACCTAACAAATTACATCATCAGAAGAACAAAATTAGCCGGTGACCCATATGATGGGAAATTCAGTAGCCTATTCCTCCAAGCTGGAGAATCAATCATCCTAACACCCGATGCAACTCACTTGGCAGAGGATTCTGGGATGCAAGTTGTACAAGCAAATACAGTCATGGATAATACCGTTTTCCTAACAAATAGCGGTGCTTCATTGCAATTAATTTCACCAACTGACGAAGTCATTGACAGCCTAGTATATGGAAATGCGGACCCAGCAATCGAAGGATGGAGTGGAGCCTCACTAAGCGAGCCAAATGGCTCCACTGATGGCCATATCTACATCAGAGGAGATGGCTGTAATAATCTTCCAGATACCAATACTAGCGAGGATTGGAAAATGCGATGGAGCAGAATAGGGGCCAGTCAGGGCTGTAATGTTCCAACCTTTTCAACAACAGGAAGCATTACTCCAACTATTTCTCCAGCAGGTTCCTTAGCACAAATAATTCAATGGCTAGATTCAGCCCAAACCAGCATTCATGTTCACATCTACGAATTACACAGCCCAGAGATTTCCTTTGCCTTACGCCAAGCCGCTCAGAGAGGAGTCGAGGTCACCATTGTTCTCGATGAAGGAGATTATTGGTGGGATGATAATGCACTGCGATGGCAGCGTGGCCATGCAAGCGATTTGGCTGCTGCCGGTGCGACAGTCTATTGGTTTGGAGAACCTTCTGATAGCGACGCTCCCGCAGGACCCTATGCCTTCCTCCACAGCAAGGTTGCTGTTGTTGATGATAGCAGCGTCTGGATTGGTTCAGGAAATTGGAAACGCAGTACGATGCCAGTAGATGGCCAAGCAGGAAATGTCGATTGGGGAGTCATAATTGAAGCCCCTGATGTTGCTCAACAAGTTTTGGAAAGAATCGCTTGGGACGAAAACCCTGCAAACCCTCACGTCAAATTGCATGACCCGCTCTCTCCAAGCCAAGGTACTCCAAATGGCTGGGCCACTCCTACCCAAGCAGACGAGCCACCTACTCTACCAACTAACACCCTAACTACTACAGGCATTGTAGAAGGCCGATTGCTAACATGCCCAGATGATTGCATGGATGGTCTGACTTGGCTAATCGATGAAGCGGATGAAGAATTATTACTTTCTCTTCAAAGTCTCGATATGGATTGGTATTGGGGCTGGGGAGTTAGCCCATTATGGCAATCCTTGGAAAATGCCGCCCAAAGAGGTGTAAAAGTCCGCCTCATCATTAACGGTTATTATTGGGATGATGAAATCCAAGATGCGGTAAACACTTTCAATCACGAATGGAATGAAACCAATGGTTGGGATACATCTGCAATCATCATGTCAACCTCTGATAACATCACCAAATTACACAATAAAGGAGTTATCGTAGATGGTGAGTTAACATTATTCTCATCAATAAATTTCGGAGCAAGTGCAATAATTCGCAACCGCGAAATGGGAGTCGTTATCGATTCGGTTGAGATTGCAGAATTCATGAGAGCATCATGGTTAGAAGACTGGAATAGAGTCGATGCTACCACTGATAGCGATGGCGATGGCCTTCCTGATGGATGGGAAATGGCCAATGGCCTGAACAGAACAAATGCAAATTCACCAGCCGGTGTGTATGGTGAGGAAATGATGGATAATGATGGCGATAATCTAAGTAACCTTCACGAATACCTCTATGATTCCGACCCATTATCTGTTGACACAGATGGAGATTGTATCCCAGATGAAATCGAAATCAGTATCGCAATAAGTCTATCATCTGGAGCATCTCAAGAAGTGGTAAATCAAACAATTCGAAATGCTATGCGCTCAACAGACGTGGACGCTGATGGAGTTAATGATGGAGTGTTTTGGAATTGTGGAGAAGGAATTGCCAAGGACAGCGACCATGATGGTGTTGCCGATGACCTTGATAACTGTGCCAATACAAGCACTGGAAAAGCCGTTGACTCTGTTGGATGTTCTGTCGAACAACTCGCAAACAACGATGCTGATGAAGACGGAGTTGAGGATACAGTGGATAATTGCCCAGACACACCCTTTTCAGAAATAGCACTCGGCTCGGGTGGGAATTCTGTTGCAGAAGAATACTATCGGGGTTGTAGCCCGACTCAACTCGATGCTGATAGGGATGGAATATTCAATGACAGAGATGATTGCCCTGAAACTCCAGCAGATCTGCAAGTAAATATCAATGGCTGTTCTGCCGAACAATTGACTGAAAAAGCAAAGTCTCAATCAAATGAAGAAGAGAAAGGGTCAGCAGGAATGGTTTTCACGATAATAATGGTCATATCAGGAATCGGACTATCGGGTTGGTTGCTAGTAAATATAATGAAAAACAAAAACTCACTTGAAGAATTTGAGAATATGGATGCAGAGATTCCTGCTAACCTCGGCTCGATGCCAATTCTCGATGGCGGTGGCGCTCCTGTCCTAGATGGAAGTACAACACCTACTGTAGACCTCTCTCTTTTCCCAGGATGGGAAGAAGAAACTGTACAAACTTACCTCGATCAAGGTTGGACTGTTGAGCAGTTGAAAGAATGGTATGACAATGCTCAGAAGTGATGCAAATGACTGTCAGTGAACGTGAAATCACAATATGCGACATGAGCGACTTTCTTTCAAATGACACAAATAAACAACAACAATTCATCAGTAGAATGGGTGATGCCCTCAAAGACATAGGCTTCTTTGCCCTATCAAACCATGGAATCCCACTTTCTGAAATCACCTTGGCATATTCTGAATCTGAAAAATTCTTTTCCCACGGTCATGAGGTTAAGTTAGGTTATGAACAGAGAGCAATCAACCGCCAAAGAGGATTTACAAGTTTTGGAATTGAACACGCCAAAGGTAATGATGCTCCAGACCTCAAAGAATTCTGGCAAACGGGACGTACTCTTTCACCTGATCATAAGAATTTTGAAACTTACCCAGAAAATATTTGGCCAAAAAAGGAATGTCCTGAATTTGAAGGTGCAATCGATGGGCTTTATCTGAAAATGGAAAGTCTATCGAGGAAATTACTCGACGCAGCCTCCCTATATTTAGGCAGAGAAGAGAGTTGGTTATCCAACATGGCAATTGATGGAAATACAATAATGCGAATGATTCACTATCCAGAAATTCCCGATGACGCAGACCCAGCCAGTGTTAGGAGCGCAGAACATGAGGATATCAACCTCATCACATTACTTGTTGGAGCCAGCGCAGATGGTTTGCAAGTAATGGATCACGATGGCAGTTGGATAAGTGTTGCAGCCAATCATGATCATATCATCGTAGATTCAGGAGACATGCTTCAAAACATCACCAACGGCCTGTTCAAGAGTACTACTCATAGAGTCATCAATCCCGATGATTCAAGAGATGCGAGATATTCTATGCCGATGTTTGTACACCCAAGAGATGAGGTTGATTTGACCCCTGACCCCGACTTTGTTGCACTAACAGGTGGTGCTCCACTTTACGAATCGATAACTGCAGGTGAATATCTGCTACAACGGCTCAGAGAAATAGGCTTGACTTCCTGAGGTGAATAGATGCTAATGACTGAGATCATAGCCAATAAGCGGGATGGTAAGGAATTATCAGAAAATGAACTAGCATTCGTTGTAGATGGTGCCTGCGATGGTAGTATACGCGCTGAGCAATTAGGAGCATGGTTGATGGCCGTTTACAATAATTCAATGAGTATGAAAGAGAGAATCACATTGACAAAATTAATGCGCGATTCCGGTGAAGTTATCGATTGGCAGGACCTTACTCCAATCATTGTTGACAAACACTCAACCGGTGGTGTCGGCGATAAGATGAGTCTTGCCCTTGCACCGGCCTTGGCTGCCTGTAGCCTCAAAGTTCCAATGATTGCAGGACGAGGGCTTGCTCATACTGGTGGTACAATTGACAAATTAGAATCGATTCCTGGATATACAACATCCGGTAATGAACGTGATATTCGCCGCACCATAGGATTTGCGGGGTGTTGTATTTATTCCCAAAGTACTAACATCGCTCCCGCAGATAGCATCCTCTATGCAATTCGCGATGTAACTGCCACAGTTTCCTCAATACCTCTAATCACCGCGTCAATCATTTCAAAGAAATCCGCCGAAGGATTATCCTGTTTAGTTCTAGACATCAAAGTTGGGAGCGCTGCCTTCATGCAGAATCTAGAAGAGGCCAGAGCCCTTGCTAAATCAATGATTGAAGTTGGTGAAGGAGTAGGAATTGAAGTTAGGGCATTGCTAACTAGAATGGAAAAACCAATTGGCAGCCATATAGGAAATGCCCACGAAGTTTTGGAAATATTGGATATCCTCGAAGGTTCTGGTTCTTGGGACACTATCTCACTGATAGCCATGCAAGGTGGGCACTTACTACAGATGGCCGGCCTAGTCGATACGGTAGAAGCAGGTCAAATGAAGATACTCAGTACCTTCAGTGATGGCTCAGCGAAACATCATTGGGATTTGATGTGCGAATCTCAAGGTGTAACTAATGAAGTAATCAATCAAATGCGGGATTACTTAGATACTGGAGAGAATAAATTCACATTACATTCCAATATCGATGGTTGGGTCGAGGATATAGACGCCATGGAATTGGCCAAAGTATTGTCTGAACTTGGAGCGGGAAGAAGCGAAATTGGTCAAGAAATCGACCATTCAGTTGGGGCAATTATCCATGCAAAAGTTGGCGCTCAAGTCTCTGAAGGGGACCTGATATTGGCAGTTGAACATCAAAACGACGAATTAAGCGAAGAAATCATGACTCGACTTGAATCATGTATTGCGGTATCTGCATCTCCAGTTACTGTCCTCGATAGGCTAATTGAGGTCATCAAATAACCATAGCCGTCAAGCGTAGCGGTGATAAGGGGGATGCGATTCGGCCGACTCGTGCCGCTTTAGCTTAGTTGGTGGAGCGTGGGACTGTTAATCCCAAGGTCACAGGTTCAAGCCCTGTAAGCGGCGCCATTAAAATTATCAAACAACAATGGTGCTGCGTCAGGGTTCGAAGCCAAGCGTGTGCTGAACACCAAGAAGCAATGCAGCCGCACACGCGCAGGGTCAGAAATTCCTTCACTCCAAGCATGATTTAAGAAGGGGGTTCTGATTCATTCGACCTTGTAAGCGGCGCCATTAAAATTATCAAACAACAATGGTGCTGCGTCAGGGTTCGAAGCCAAGCGTGCGCTGAACACCAAGAAGCAATGCAGCCGCACACGCGCAGGGTCGCAGCCGCACACGCGCAGGGTCAGAAATTCCTTCACTCCAAGCATGATTTAAGAAGGGGATTCTGATTCATTCGACCTTGTAAGCGACGCTTTGTTTTTTTTTGTTAGCGCCCCTGCTTGCGCCTTCAACCATGTATCTCCTCACCCACAAATTCGATGCCTTCAAAGCAGTGAGGTGGCAGCCCCAATTGATGAAGATAGCCACGCTAACAGGCACCCTCTTCGTCCTTGGATGCTTATTAGCATCTTCTGCAACCCCTTTTGTGGATTCAAGATCAGTTCAAGATAATGAAAATGAATCAAAGCAAACTCAACCTAACCTCCTCATCTCAGACCCAATAGACCCAGCCCTCAAACACATCCTCTCAACCACTTCAGAAGCAACAATCCTCGAAGTCATCATCCAATTCGATGACCGAACTGCAACCTCAGAAAAAATAGAATGGCTCGCGGAAAAAGGAGTCACTGGCCTGCACTTGACCACAGTTGTACCGAGTATTTTCGCCCGCGGGCCAGCCTTTGCAATCGCTGAATTATCCAGTCAACCAGAGATCCTCTGGGTCGAATGGAATGCCCCTCTGCAACAATATATGAATAATACAGTTGATGTAATCAAAGCCCGAGATGTATGGGACCGAGAACTCCTCACTAAGGCAGGAGGAAAACACTCCAGCCATCCTACTATCAAAGGCGATGGAGTCACTGTGGTAGTTCTCGATTCGGGAATTGATGCAACTCATCCGGACCTTGATTATAATCCACAAAACCCCAATAGTCCAAGCAAACCACAAGCCGGTGACAAGGTTATTTACAATGCGAAATTAGACCAAGGTTCTGGTTCCACTACCCCTGCTTTTGCATGGATTCCATTACAGAATTCAGACACGTCAAGTGGCCATGGAACCCACGTTGCTGGTACTGTAGCAGGCAATGGTGATGCTAGTGCCGGTGATAAATTAGGGGTTGCTCCAAATGCTTGGCTGATTGGGTTATCAATGGGAGAGGCCGTATTTACAATCGATGAATACTCCGGACTGGAGCGAACTTACGAATTATCCGCGCCTGGTTCCGATACTCAGGAAGCGTGGAATATCAAAGTGGTTACCAATTCATGGGGGCCCGGATTCCCCTTCGATTCCTATGACCGCAACGATGTCACAGTGCAGGTTATTGAGAAATTGTCCTATGATAATAATGTGGCAGTAATATTCGCCAATGGCAATGATGGCGGCACAGGTGAAGATGATCGTTCCAATATCTTCGCCAAGGTTCCAAGCGCTATAGGAGTTGCAGCCTCAAACCGTAATGGAATCGGTATGGCTGATTTTTCCAGTAGGGGGATGGAGAGTGATATATCCACATGGCCAGATATTGCCGCTCCAGGTGTTGATATCTGGAGTGCTGCTGCTCGAACAACGATGATTGGCGGCGGCACAGGTGTAGGAGATACAGCCAGTGGCGACCTAGACTACTACTATCTAGCAATTAGTGGTACAAGTATGGCTACACCACATGTGGCAGGTCTTGTTGCTTTGATGTTTCAAGCCGCTCCTTCCTTGAAGATGAGTGATGTCGATGAAGACCTTTCTGAGGAAGGTGATGTGGAGTTGCATGACCCATCAGGTCTCTCTCCACCTGTGATGGCTAAACGCTTTATCCATGAAGTTGAATTGATTTTAAAATTGACATCAAACCGAATTACAGAAGGTGAAAACTTAGCCTCATCAAGTCTTAATGGATTGGATGGAAAGGAATTCGATTTTGTTCAGGGCTACGGTTTAATTGATGCCCAAACCGCAGTTGAATTGGCCTTGAAGGTGGAACAATTGCGTGAAGTTGACCCTGAAATAAGTGTCTGGGAGGCCTATAACGACTCTGCAACAATCCTCCATGATGAAGTTGATGTTGATGAGGGCGACCAATTGAATGCTTTTTGGGATGGTGAATTTGCAGTATTCTCTTCGG
>Ga0208879_1001204_pt1 | contig 24796 bp, 14 predicted proteins | sample Knorr_S15_td_Bot_FD_185605 | JGI IMG/M metagenome (GOLD analysis project Ga0208879, IMG submission 185605) | Marine microbial communities from Southern Atlantic Ocean transect - Knorr_S15_td_Bottom_ad_5009_LV_A (SPAdes) (version 2) | ecosystem: Environmental > Aquatic > Marine > Oceanic | place...
GTGATAGACCTCGGGCCCATCCTTCATTCCGTCAGGGCAGTGTGAGCCGTCTGGGCAGATGTCGGAGTCGTCCCAGACCGGGTTTGTGCCGTTGAGCATCTCTTCGTAGTTGGTGAAGTTCTCAAGGTCGTTGTAGAACTTGGCTCCTTCGGGGTCGAGAGGGTCGATGTGACAGAGTGAGGAACTCGGGTCATCCCATCCTGGGCAGAACCTGTTTAGCAACATGGTCCTGTTCAGTCCATCATGGTCGAAGTCCTCTTCGCCATCGGGAATCCCGTCAAGGTCACTGTCCTCCATTGAGGGGTCCATCGGTCCACGGGCTCCAAGAGCTTCGAGAGAGTTGTTGTCAATGAGCCCCTCAGCAATCGCCATTGCGCTGTACTTGACCTCCCATCCATCGGGAAGCCTGTCGCCATCGGTGTCGTCATTGACTGGATTTGTGTTCCAGCGGTCGGGGCCCTCCATGTCATTCTCGAGGGTGTCGTTATCAATGTCGAAGTCGGAGTCCGGCAAACTGCCAATCGCTGGGTCGAGGGCCCATCGGCCGCCAGTCTGAGGCAGCGTGAATCCTGTGATGTTCATTTCCCAAAGGAAGTACTTGGGGTCTGGCTGACCATCGTTGTTCTTGTCACCACCAGACTCGAATCCGCTAAGCCAGCTGCTCCACAGCCAACCACCCGGACCTCTCGTGCAGCCAACATCATCACATCCCGGGGGTTGCCAATTTTGGGTGGTGATCCAGAGACTGTGAGAGCGAGTGTTGTCCATGGTCGACTCGACCTGCATCTCCCAGCCGTCGAGCATCCCGTCGGCGTCTGTATCGTTGACCAATGGGTTGGTTGCCGCTTGCCACGGCCGTGGCACATAGAGAACCTCATTTCCGTCTCTCAGACCATCGTCGTCGGTGTCGGAGTCATTGGCGTGGGTGACATAGAGATCCATTCCCTCTACGACCTCTTCACCATCCTCCAAGCCATCTATGTCAGTATCGAACATGCTGGCGTTGGTGAAGTATGGCTCACCATCAAATGTGAACCCCACAACCGCCTCGATATAGTCCTCAAGACCATCCGAGTCCGTGTCTCGGTTGGAGGCGTTGGTGTAGGTCTCGCTAAACTCCTTCCAGTCAGTTAGCCCATCATCGTCAGTGTCAACATCCCCAGGGTCGCTGGTCACCAAGATGTCGTGTACACCGCGGCTGACTACAAGGATGTGCCAACCACCGACCTCGATTCCGTCAATCAATCCATCACCATCTGTGTCGGGGTTGAGTGGGTCGGTCGAGCGGCCATCGATAATGCCGTCATGGTCACGGTCCCTGGCTTGATATTCCATCAGGTTCGTGAACCTCTCATCCTCTGCAACGATGACCATCCAAACATAGTTTCGACTGGTCACCTCATTCTCAATCGCTGGACCATTGAGCAATGAGAGTGCCGGGATTGAGTAGATATATCCCGCACTGGGTGCCTTCAACGGAACCGTCTCTTGGGCGCCACCTGCGTGAGTGATTCTCGCGTAGGCAACGGTCTGGTTATCCTCGACATACTCCCTCAACTCGACAGGTATCGAATAGACTCTGGCAATTCCGACCAAGTCCGAGTAGACGACTTTGCCATCTCCGTTAGCGTCCCATCCGTCGAGGTCAGGGTCGTCGTAAGCGTTGCCGCCATCGACTGGATTGAGTCCGTTGCTCGCCTCCCAGCCGTCGGGCATCCCATCTTCGTCAGTGTCAGCCTTGAGAGGTGAGGTGAAGTTCTCCGGACCCCATGTGCGCGCAACGTCATACTCGGCACGGTTGCTCAGCCCATCCTCGTCATAGTCGCCAAAGGCGTCGGAGGAATTGGCTGCGTTGAGTAGTGTGTCGAAACAGTACTCGAATCCGTCGGGCATCTGGTCGCCGTCGGTGTCCCAATCGCCCGGTCCATTGTTGCGTCCGTCACCATCCATGTCCTCGAGGAACCAGTCCTTTGGGTTCACCGTGCTCGGCATCGCGTTCAGTAGACTCGTAAACGGACCATCCTTGGTCGGTCCGCTCAGAACAGCCTTGCCGCAAACCACCTCGAGTAGTATCGGGCCCATTGCGACCTCGACTTGATCCGGGATGAGGTCACCATCAGAATCCTCCGCACGAGGATTGGTTCCGTAGGATTCCTCCTCAAAGTTAGCGAGAGTGTCCGCATCGAAGTCGAGTACTTGGTCACAGGAATGCTGTCCCGCGAAGTTCTCCAGTTCATCCCACTTCTCTGAGCCGAAGGTAAATTCCAAATTAGCTTTTGATTCTGGGTCGAGGAGCACACAATCCCAATTTCCGTTGAGCGGGTCAAAGAGGGTAAGTTCGCCAGACTGGGTTACCATCGTGAAGGTGTAAAGCGACTCCCACTTGTCGTTGAGTCCGTCACCATCGGTGTCATTCCGGCGTGGGTCTGTTCCGAGTTCCATCTCCTCGATGTTGACTAGACCATCCCTGTCAGGGTCTCCCAAGGGTCCGTTGTCGGGATCTGGCCAAGTTTCGTCAGTGCCGCCAGCATCGTCATTTGAATCAGTTTCAGTTTCGGTGATTACATCATCAATTCCAGCATCTCCGCTGTCGAGAGGGTTGAGGCCTGCGTTGACTTCGTAGCCGTCATTCATTCCGTCGCCGTCAGTATCCTCGTCAAATGGGTCAGTGCCATGGGTAGTCCTCTCCATCCGGTCGCTCAATCCATCTCCGTCGGAGTCAATCGCATCTTGACCTTCAAACGCGTCGCCATCCATGATGTCCTCTGACGCGTCCTGATAGTCGCCGATGCTCGACGATGTGCTCATCACTGCGCCTGCTATGCTGTAAGTTCCTGCTAGGCAGAGAGTGACTGTAATTGCCACAACTGCCCATTGATTATGAGTCAATACCATTCAGTTTCACCACCGGCCTTAGGCCGTTACTGCGTTCACGAGCCGACGTGACCGGTTTAAGGTTTGAGCGGGGCCGTGCGCAGGTTGCTCGTTAGAGTAGTCACCCGTTTTTAGACCTCTGCGATGTCATGCTGAGGCCTCAGTTCAACTATGTGGCCAGCGCGGGACTTCGACCACACTGCAGTTGCAGGCCGCGCCTCAGCCCTCTCCCATGCTCCAAGAAGCGTCCCTATCGTCATCGCCGGATGAAAAGCGGCCTCCAGGGTCAGCCTCACGCCGCCATGTTCGTCGAGTGATTCGGCAGACTTCACCCCACCCAGTCCCGTCCTTGAGAGGAACCTGTGACCGACATGGAGCCAATGTTCAGGTTCACCAACCAAGACCATCTCACCCGAGGCGATGAATCGCTTCCGACTCGCTTCGGAAATAGCATCCCAAAGTTTCACCCGTTCCGCGTCAGTAACACCAATCCATTCACAATTCGGCTCGGCGTTCCGAGATTTCTCGGTTAGATGAGCTAGAGTCGTTTCCTCAAATCTAACCATCAGGTCTTGTGTGATTGACATCATTCGTGCGCCATCTATAGTCCAGTTACCTGGCCCCTCATGCCTCGCTAGGGAGAGCGGGTGTTCACCCCCACCTTCAGCATCGTTTCGCTCAGTGTCAGCCCACTCTACGACAACTGCTTCAGCAGCCGGTATCGAGCGCGAATCAAGTTCCAAGGTCACAAGAGATTCGGAGGTGCCATCATCCGTCCAGTGAAAGCGGAATCGTTGGTTATTGATGCGCTCCCACATCGAGACTGCAATTCCCGCCGCAATCGCAGGATGGGCTCTGTCACGGACCAACAAAGTGGCTCGCCCGCCCTCGTCACTCAGTACTTCCAACTTGCCATGCCCTCTGAGTTCCAGGTCTTCGTTCACCCACTCCAACTGTTTCTGTTGACGCTTGAAGAAGGGTTTGGGTGGAGTTCTGTCCGCCGCACTTTGGCGCCACTCCTCGCTCTCTGCGGAGGCGTGTGCGAGACGCCGACCAAGGGTCAGTTGCAAGTGCTCCTCCACCTCGCCGAGCCAGAGTTCAAACTCTGAAACTTGAACAAAATAAGTAGGCGGCCGCCGAGAGCGATTCTCAAGGATCAGTCCAGATGGAGTCGGCTGAAATCGCTGTCCAAGCGCTTCAGCTAACCAAGTTGTTCGCTCATCTGGAGACTCGTCAACAATCGGCACAGGTGACTCTCGGAAGTCAACACCCATTGAGGTTTCCCGCTCTGAAGCTCAGTGTAACTGCCGACAGAATGTCATTGGTCATCGAGATCTGTGACTCCAACTCCTGACTGGGTCTTTTTTGGTCTCGATTGAGGGCGACGGGCAAAGCTCTCTTCCGACTTTATCGAGTGGGTAGGAATATCTCGCTCCCGTGGTGATGTATCCATCATTGGGATTCTGGGGGATAGAGCGCCAGCTGCCTCTCTCTGCTCCGCCAAACTGGTGCGAATCTGCCGGCCTCGATATGCGGCAGGCCCGATGAGCCTCTCAAGAACCCTCATCTCCTTGTCAATTGGCTTGGGTCTCTTGTTCCACCATTCGATTGGCAACGGTTTGGACCGAGCGGGCTTCTCCGATTTCAAGTCGAGACTGCGCTTCTTCATCCGCCCGCGCACCTCTCGCTCACTCTCTCGTGGTAGCCTTACCACCAACCAGCCGGGAAGGCCGAGATCATACACCACACCGTTGATGGTGACGAGAAGGCCCGAGAGGAGAAGGTGAGTGCCGACAGGAATGCGTTCGGGGTCGAAGGTGACCTTGTTGCGCAAAAGTCTCCTAGAGTAGGTTACCATCGCCCTCTGGTCCCGATGTTTGATGACCCTACGCTGCTGGCGCCGTAATCTATGTGAGATTAGGTGGAGGGCACAGAGAGAGGTGGTGATGACAGCCGCGATTGCCACCTCATCCGACCTCGTCCACGCAACGATGCCAAGGAGCCCCCAGAGAGGGACGAGAACCAACCAGTTGAACATCCTCCAAGCGAGGGACGGTTTGTATTTCGGGGGTAGGTTACGCTCGACGGACTCGTGTGCGGCAATCATCACATTCGCATTGAGTGCCTCATCCATTCCAGACTTGATGGTGAGTGCGGCGATTGGATTCACAGGTGCATCATCAACCCACTTTCTGCCACGCTTGGTTCCGATTTGATTGAGGGCGGATTCCAACTCATCAGATGGGGCCGAAAATCCAAGGATTCCTCCCAAAGCCTTCACGCGCGGGTCTTCTGAGGCTGTCACCTGCAATTCCTCGAAGACATCGAGGGCGTCGAACCATTCACCCCGGTCAATGAGGCAGAGGGAAACCGCTATCCGCGCGCGAGAGGAATTGGGATCTTGCCGAACGCATTCCAATGCGAGGTCGAGTGCCTCCATGTGTCGTCGTTGGGCACGTAGTTGTGCCACTGAACTGAGCATTGCAGTTCGGCCGAGAGCGTCTTTATGGAGATTTTCGATGCGAGTGAGCGGGTCCCAGTAACGAAGTCTCTCGTGGTACTCTTGTAGCAGGTCGAGTGAGGAGATGTTTTCCCAGTCATAGAAATCATCCTCTGTGACACCGCCTCCCCACGGGTCAATCCATTCGGCAATGAATGCAAGCAGTTCCGGCTCGTCATATCCTTCCGGCTGTTCCAGCCCTCGGAGAGCTTCGCGCGCCGCATCGAGTCTGCGACAGGCGATGTGGCCGGCCGCGATGATCATTCGCGCTTCGTCATCTTCGCCGCCTTGCTGTGCGAGTAATTTACGGGCCACTTCAATCGACTCTGGCCAAAGTCCTCGCATCGCACACTCTAGCATACGGGCACGCCGCTTTTCCATTTGGATGACCAATTGGTCTCCCTTGACGTGTTCACTTTGGAATCTACGGAGTGCATCCAAATCATCCCTATAGGCTGCTGCTGAAATGTACTCACGCATCCAATCTCCGCCGCCAGCGAGGATCACACCCTCTCTCCGTTCATCTGGTGAGAGGTCGAAGCGAAGTTGTTTGAGTTTGGGGAGTTTACTTATGCTAAGGACCCAAGTGAGTAGGAAGATGGCTTGGCCAGCAGCGATGAATTGCCAAGTCTCCTGCAACAGAACATCCTCCGCCAAAAAGGGAGAAGAGGTGCCGTATGGCATCAGGTGGCTGAATTCCTTGTATGTTTGGAGAATCAAAAGCAGGACCGTGTACCCACTGAAACCAGCCAAACCGAAGAATAGGACCTTGCCCTGGACCTTGCGCTCGGTTCTGATTTCACGCGGGCGCGCCAAAATGACCCCTCCGATGCCACCAAAGTTCTGCCCTCCGAGGAACAGGTTACGGGTCAACTCGAAAATGAAAGCTAGGCCGACGATGGCGACATTCATCATCAGATAGGAGGCGAGCGTAATCTCCAACGCCTTGAGGGAGATGACCTTCTGCAGTACTGGATTATTCTCCACCAGTTGGTAGATTTCCCAGCCGATGATTCCACCGAGGTCGAGCATGCTATTGGCATCTGCTGGATTTTCGAGTTCAACATAGATGAGTGTGACGATGCCGTTGATTGCGGCTAGCGGCATCGTCGCTAGGAAAATGACGATTATGATTGCTGCAAAACGTTTGGGGAGGCCGGGTGGATCGGGGTCGATAGCGGTCGGGATTCCGGTGAAGGTGCGCCATTTGTTGACCAGTAGGGTGTTCCAAGAGGCGCCCATGATTCGGCCGTAGGCGAGGATTGTGGGTGCCATGAAGGCGAGGACAGAGTAGCCAATCCAGCGAGCGAGAGTCGCTTCGTCAGCCCCCCCGCCTGACTTTTGGTAGCCTATGTAGAAAACCACTCCAGTGGTTGCCAGCACAGCCAACATGGTGACTGCGGTACCATAGAGTCGCTTCCCCAAGGAAGTGGTCACCATGTCTTTTGAGGTCCCGCTGAGTTGTGCATACAGGGTTACGAAAGGTGAGATGAGAATGGGGAAGGCGATTAGTGTCGCCATGATGTAGAGTACAGGTTCGTAATACTGGTCTGGCCGAATCAACAGTTCGGCAACGATGAGCAGGATGCCGGCCATCGCGAGAAGATAGGCGACCATGCCTATGCTGACGCCGGGAGTAGAGAGAAGTCGCATCACATCGGCTTTCGTTCTTGTCAGTCGGTGGACCTCGTAGACCTCGTCGTCGGTCTCGAAGGCAACCTGAAGATTTGAGAGTGAATTAGGTAGCAGTACTCGCCAAAGTATGAGGGTGGCGATGACCGAGATGAGAAGTGGAAGCATTAGAATCGGGTCGAAGACATTGGATGGGACGACTGTGACTTCTGCTGCAGCGGTCGATGGCAAGAGGAGGAGAACTGCCGCCGACGCCCAGAGAACAAGGGGAGATGTGGGCTTCCATCGTTGCCGCGGCATGGGACCGCCTCGACGCCCCACTTCTAAGCGATTTGCCCGTCTAGAGTCGCTTGCGACTCTCCCATGCGTACGAGGGGCCAACTATTCAGTTCAGTGAGATTGGCTCTTCGGTGATATGATCAACTGCTGGCGAGGAATCGCTCGATACGGTCGAACGCCTCCTTCAAAACGGCAATTTCCGGCAGGAAGACCAATCTGACGAACCCCTTGCCGAACTCTGGGCTGAAACCCGAACCATGCACCATGAGAACCTTCTCCTGATGCAATAGTTCGAGCACGAAGGCCTTGTCGTCGTTTGACCACCGGGGATGGGTCAACTTGGCGAAAAGGTAGAACGCACCGCCGGGGTTTTGTGTCTCCATACCGTCTATAGATTGTATGCGCTCAATGCAATAATCTCTCTGCGCCATCAACCGCTCTCGGTACTCAACCATCCATTCACGCGGCCCTTCAAGGCCAGCGAGATATCCCATCTGGGCAGGAGTCGACGCACAGAGCCTGCTGCGCAGAAGTCGCTCGATTCCATCACGCACCAGCACCAACCTGCCGGCCGGGTCGCGCAGCGCCATGAAGCCAATTCTCCAGCCCGGCGCGTAGAACACCTTGCTCACTCCATTCAGAGTGATGACTGGGACGGCCGAGCCGAGCCGTTCAGCGACCGAGGCGCATGAGCAGTGAGTGCCCGCGAAGTTGAGGCCGTCGTAGATTTCGTCCGCGATGATGGTGCAGTTTGGCCACTGCGCGGCGATTTCAAGCAGGCCAGTCACAGTTTCCTCGTCGGCGATGCCTCCAGTCGGGTTGTTTGGATTAATCAGAACTAGCAGTTTCACCCGTTCATCCATCTTTGCGCGGATGTCATCGAGGTCAACTGCCCAGCCATTGTCAGGATCCAACCGGTATTCGACGGTACTGCCACCGAAGAGTGGCGGGTAGGCCATGTACGGTGGGTAGTGTGGGCCAGGTGAGAGCACCCGGTCACCGGGTTGTAGGAAAGCGGCGAAAATAATCTGCAACGCCTCAGTCACACCATGACAGACATAGACATCGTCTGGCGAGCAGCCCCACCCTTTGGCAGTTTCATCAACAGCAATTGCACTGCGAAGTCTAGGCAGCCCGTAGGAGTTCGAGTAACCATTCTCCTGACGTCCGAGGGAACTCTGGAATGCTTCGATCATGTGCTCGGGCGTGGGGAGTCCGGGGTAGGCTAGCGGGTCGCCGATATTCAGTTTCAATATCTCGTGGCCAGCCTTTTCGAGCTCTGTCGCCGGTACCACTACATCACGAATCGCGTACTCGATGTTCGCCGCCCTTTCGGCCACTGGAATCGGTTCCATCTGCTCTCCTCCACTAATCCCGAGTCGGCTCCCGGTTCTCACATTGTCGCCTGAGTGAGCCCGCCCATTTCACAGACGATATGGAAATGTTCTGAGGGTACAGATTGTACACTCAGGCGCTGACCCTTGCGCAGTAACGGCATTCCCTCCAAGGTGATGTTCTCTTTCATGTCGGGCAGGGAAACGACCTCTGCCATTGCAGAGACGGGCTCGATGTCAACCATGAACCAGCGAGGATTATCGGGGCTGGACTTCTCATCAAAGTAGTGCGAGGAAGTGTCCCAACTCGTGAAGTCGGGATATCCTTGTTTGCAGACCTTCGCCACTCCTGCGACATGAGGTGGCTTGCAGTTGGAGTGGTAGAAGAGGACGAGGTCTCCGACCTCCATGTCATCTCTCATCATGTTGCGCGCCTGATAGTTCCGCACACCATCCCAATGGGTCGAACCATCTGCGACCAACTGTTCCCACGGGTAGACGTCGGGCTCACTCTTCAGCAACCAGTAGTTGACCATCACTACGACCCACACGCCGAGGTCTTTTGAGTTCACCCTCAGTCACTGATGGTTTTCGCTTAGGCCTGACAATCCGACCGTAGGGTTGTCGCTTGAACTCGTAACGGAGATATCCAGCGCTATCGCTCTCTCTGTTGGGGTGGTTACCACGCTTCGTAGTCTGAGCCGAGTGCCGAGGGGGCGAGAACGACCTCTTCGTCTTCGCCTTCGGCGATGAGGCGAGCAGTCCTGATCATAGAGGCCGAGCCGCCAGTCAGCCCCATCCCGCTCTTGACGAAGAAGGCGAAGAGCGCCGGCAGTAGGAGGAGGGCCGAAGCTGCCGCTACGATCAGCAGAATGATGATGACTGAGACGAACGGCTTGAGCGCCGGAATCGGGATGAAATATGCCGTGAAAAGACCGGCACAGGTCACCACCACCGCTTCGAATAGCGACATCCCGGTGGTGGTGCATGCCTCTCTGATCGCATCTAGGGTTCCTCCTAGTTCCCGAACTCGATTGGCAATGTGGATTGAGAAGTCAACTCCTACGCCGACTAGAATTGAGCCAATCATCACTGTGACAAGTGAAAGTGAGACGCCCATTTGCTGCATCACCAGCCATTGCATGCCGACCGTGAATACCACTGGAATTGTTGTCAATATCGCGTATTTCGGGTCTCTGAAGAAGATTGCGAGTGTGAGCACTGTTGCCAGCAATGCGAAACCGAGTGAGGTCCATTGTGAGCCAACAATCAGGTCGTTCACTTCTATGGTGACAGCGGCCACACCAATCAGCGGTGATGATGAAATCCCTCCGGGATAGTTCAAATCGGCGTGAATGTTGACTTCGTCGACGGCCTTTTGGGTATTCTGCACATTCATGAATGGCATATCGATGTAGATGAGACTGCGTTGGAAGGTTTCGTTGATGAACAATTGTCTGGTCTCTTCAGTCAGTGAGGAATAAAACACATCGAGGAGGAATATCTGAACACGCTTGTTGGCGTCGTCCTCTGTGTTGAAAGTTGTCAAGACTCGCCAGAAGGTGGCATCCTGTTCGTGCTCTTGGTCGAAGATCACATGACAGACCTCGTTACCGGTTCCGCTTGGTACGAAGTCGCAGAAGGGTAGCACCGAAGTACCGCTTAAATTCACAGAGACACCAACAGATTTCATGAGGAAAACGATACTTACGGCCGTTGTTTTGTCAACAGAGTCAGTCCTGTTCTCAAGCAATTCAATATCCTGTAACTTAGCGAACGGGTCGTCATTTTCCGAAATGTCATCGTCACGGTCGCCGGCGATGTAGCCATCCACCATCAGCATACCAATCTGTCCAGCGTTGAACTCAGATGAATATTGCTTCATTTTCATAATCGGGGGTTGGTCCTCAGGCGCCATCTCAAGCAGGTCGATGTTTTCCTCAACCAAGTTTCTCGCCCACAGTGCCGAGACCAACATCAAAATCAAGAATATCGAGAGAGTCACCTTGGTCCATCGAAGGGGTTGCTCTACTACGAATTCAACTATCGCCGGAGGTGGATGACTCGGTTTCTTCAAATCGAGCAACATCGTGAGATTAGGAACCATGATCATCGTTAGGAAATAGACTACGATGATTCCCCCAGCGAGAGATATTCCCACAGTTTGAATCGGAGCCATCGGAGTGCTGACAAGCGAAATGAACCCGATGACAGTAGTCACTGCAGAAAGGAGCACGGCCTTGCCTGTAGACTGTAACGCAATCGCCATCTTCTCTTCGGGAGTTCCGGACTCCTCTGCGTACCGGTTGGTGATGTGGAGGCCATACGAAACGCCGAGCGCTAGAAGAATAGGCCCGACGATGATGACGGTCATGGTCACCTCGTAATCGAGGAAACCGATGATGCCTAGAGTCCACCAGACCGAACAGAGCGTGGGTAGCCCGGAGATGATGACCACCTTGATTCCCTGAACGGGGCGAACTCGGCCGGTTTGGATGAGGTCGGAGTGGAACAGGAAGAGACCAACCGCAACTGCAATAACTCCGAGAGGGAAGATTTGCCAGAAGAGAACAAACGAATATTTTGTTACTGAATTGGTGATGGGGACGGGCCCAGTGAGAGTCATTTCGATTCCGAGGCAACTTGGCCCGCTGAAGTTTGCACCATCCGGGCCATCGTAGCAACCAGATTCAGCTTCGTTCCAATTGTTGTCCATTGAGGTTTGCTGGATCCAGCATTCCGTGTAGGTGATGATGTCGGTTTGGGCCTCCTTGAAGCGCTCGTCTGGGGACTGGCAGACCTTCGGGACGCAGCCCTCTTTGACACCCTCCTCGGGACACGCGTTGCCCCCACTGAAGCCGGTGTCAATCACCCCGACGATGATGACTGCCCGGTTTGGGAAGCCGACTGTCGAGAGTGCTCCTGCGCCCACATCGCGGTACAACTTGTCTTTTGCGTTCTCAGGTAATTCACTGATGATTCGGTTTACCCGCTCTTGTTCATCAGGTATGCTGTAGCCGCCGAGTGTGTCGCCTAGTGAATCGATTTGGGCGCTGAGGTTCTCCCCCAAACCGCCGTCTCCGAGTGAGTTCGTGATGAACGCCTTTGCAACTCTCGGGGCTGATGAGTTGACCTCTTTAACGACGGTGGAGATGGATAGAACATAGATGATGCCGTCGGTTTCTCCGCCGTCGGATTCGGCGTAGTTCAGTGGCCGTTCTATGGCGTCTAGTTGTTTGAGAATCTCTACGTCAGTTACCCCTTGATTCTCCGATTCGACGTAGATGATCATCACGTTGGTTGTCCAATCCTTTTCAATCTCTTTGAGATTCTTGCTGACTTCACTTCCCTCTGGAAGGTATACTTCCAAGTCGCCATTGACATTCAGTGAGGTCTCGCCGGTGTACTTGTCGATGATTCCGGAGTGATAGGTGAAGAACAGAGTGATGAGTAGGCAGAGGACAATTGTCGGGGCTGGGAACCTGGTAAGTACACCGAAAACGGTCATCTGACGGAGTTCCTTGCGGATTCTCCGGGGTGCCGCCATAATCACCTCCATGGCAACATCGGCGTCGAACTCTTCGAAGCGGGTTTGTACCGCCTCACGAACCGCTGCGACGCCGTCACTCAGGCGCTCGCCGGCGCTCGTGCCGGGTCCCTCGAGTTCTTCGCCGTCATCAGTCATTCGGCTCACTATTGACTCCGTGTAATCGAATCCGCCTTTAATCCCTCATCCCCACGCATGGTCCTGAGTAGCATTCGCCGCGACTCGGCCTATGGCCGAGAGTAAAGGTTGGTCAATTCAACTCCCAACAGGTAGGTTTGATGCGGTAATCTCATGAACACCTAGGGTTGCCCGTGCGCTAGAGGACCCTCGCTGTTGACGTGTGACGGGGCCTTGGTGGGAATCTGAATGGCAAGTCCGCGAATAGAAGAGAAGCGGTGGACAATCGACCTTGAGAAGCGCATTCAAGAGGCGCACTATGCCGACAAGGAGGCCTATGACGCCCGCTACGGCTTCAATCCGGATTCCGGAAGGGAACTCTTCGTCATCGACACCCCGCCGCCCTATCCGAGTGGCACTTGGCACATCGGTGCGGTGGCCCAATACTCGATGATCGACGTAATTGCCCGTTGTCAGCGGTTGATGGGCAAGGAGGTCTACTTTCCATGGGGGGTTGATCGAAACGGCATCAACATCGAGTTCACCGTCGAGAGGAACACCGGCCGCAAGATGAAGAGCTATGACAGGGCAGAATTCCTTGAACTGTGCGAGGAGACCATCGAAGAGTTCACCCAAGCGATGCGAGACACCGCAAGCCGAGTCGGGCTTTCCTGCGACTTCGCCAAGGAATATCTCACTGATTCACCCTCCTACCGTGCGGTCACACAGGCCATCTTCGTCGACCTGTTCAAGCGAGGTGACATCGTCGAGGACCTACGACCAAACATCTACGACCCTGTTGAGGGGACCACCATTGCCGAAGCGGAGGTCGAGCGCTTGCAGCGCATGACTCGACTCGTCGATGTCCAGTGGACGACAGAGAGCGGCGAAGAGGTTGTCATCTCGACGACTCGCCCAGAACTCATATGCGCCTGCGGAATCGTCGTGGTTCACCCTGATGATGAGCGCTATCAGCATCTGGTCGGCCAGAAGATTCACCTCCCCGTCGAAGTGGCTGGCCGCAGTAGCAGCGTCGAAATCCGCACTCACCCATCGGTCAAGACGGAATTCGGTTCCGGCGTACTGATGATCTGTTCTTTTGGTGACCAAAACGATGTAGCGGTCTTCCGAGAACTCGGACTGGACCCCTTCCAGGCAATTGACCTCAACGGCTGTATGACGGAAGTAGCGGGGCCGTTTTCCGGACTGCCAGTGAACGAGGCGCGAGAGCAAATCATCGAGGCACTGGAGGCAGATGGTCTAATCGTCTCCATCGAAGAGCGTGAACAGGAGGTTCCAGTCTCAGAGCGGGGCAAGAACCCGGTCGAGATAATCCTCCTGAAGGAGTGGTATATCCGGCAGACCCACATTCAAGGACGACTCGCAGAACTCGCCGATGAGATCAACTTCATTCCGCCTCGCAACAAACAGTTCCTGCTCGACTGGATGGAGAACATCTCCATAGACTGGCCAATTAGCCGACGCCGATGGTATCACACTGAGATTCCAATCTGGTATTCAGAAGACGAAACGAAAGTAGTCGTCCCACCAGTCGGTACCTATGTTCAACCGTGGCGGGAGGTGCCACCAGAAGGCAGCGTCGTGCTCGACCGAGAGAGCCGTGAAGAACTCGGCCCGTACAGTGAACTCGCCTCCACACTCGGTGAGGTGCGCGGCGAAGAGAAGGTCTTCGACACTTGGATGGACTCCTCCAACTCCAACTTGTTCGTCTCAGGCTATCTCTCCGACGACTCGACCTTCGAGCGCGCATTCCCGACCGGCATCCGTCCACAGGGGAAGGAAATCGTTCGCACGTGGCTCTACTACACGCTTCTCAAATCTGCCCTGCTTTTCGACAAGCCCGGCTTTGAAAACGTCTGGATTGACGGGCTAGGCATGGACCCATGGGGCCGCAAGATGTCAAAGTCCCTCGGCAACGGAATCGACGCTGACTCGGTTTTGGAATGTGGCGCAGGAGGGAGGACCGGCTCTTGGAAGGTGAAGGGGCCGGACAAGACAGTTCAGTTGAAGGCGAACAAAATCGGTTCTGAATGCTTCCGTCTTTGGAAGGCGTGCGATGCGCAGGTCGGTGATGACTTCCACATCAATCCGGAGGAAATCGAGGCGAAATACTACGGCGTATTGACGAAAATCTTCAATGTTGCCCGATTCGCAAGTCAGTTTGAGGTTCCAGAGGATCTAGACTCCGCTCCCACTGACCTTCGCCCTGCCGACCAATGGATTCTCGCTGAGTTCTGCAAGGTGACTTCAACAGTCCAAAAAGCCTACACGGAAATCGACATCTACAGTGCAGCTCAAGCCCTCAAAAACTTCGGCACCGGTGTCTTTCCAAGCCACTGGCTCGAACTTTCCAAGTCGCGGCTCTACGATGATGATGCCAATGCGGCGTGGACAATCCACCGAATCGTGCGTGATTTGCTGACCATGTTCAGCCCGATATGCCCATTCTTCAGCCATCATCTATCGACTACTCTGTACGGCACCTCCGCGGTTGATGTGCGAGACTTCCCGGCAGTTCCGGTGGACGCTCTCGGAGCGACCGACGAGGGTCAAAGATTGCGTGGCTTGACCGCGCGAATCCTAGACTTCAACGCTGATACCTGGCGTGCGAAGAATGAGGCTGGATTGGGTCGAGGCAAGCCGATTGGAGGAATTACAATTCCAAATGAGTTGGCAGAATTCGCGGCCGACCTGACAGCCATGCACAAACTCGAGTGAGTGTTGGCCCTCTCATCACAGGACTTCTGGGTTCAAGGCACTTTGAGGACGTCTGCCGTCGAAGAAATCAATCAGTAGAGTGGCCATCTCCTCGCCAATCCTCGCCTGTGCCTCGATGGTCGCAGCACCAATGTGTGGTGTGCCGTGAAAGTTGGTGTGCTGCAACAGGGGATGGTCACCTGGCGGCTCATGCTCAAAGACATCGAGTGCCGCACTTGCTAACTGCCCAGATTCAAGCGCTGCGAGAACTGCATCCTCATCGACAATTCCACCACGGGCGCAGTTCACCAGATGGTTGCCACAGGCCACACCATCCCTGCCAACGCCTGACATCATCGCCAGTCGGTCAGCGTTTACCAGATGGAGTGTTTCAGGTGAGAAGTTGCAGTGGATGGTTATGTGGGTGCACAGTCTGAACACCTCGTCAATGTCATCGTGGAGAATGCAGTGCTGGCCAGCCGCGACTTCGGCAGGCAGGTAGGGGTCGTAGGCGTGAAGAGTCATCCCGAGGACGCGTGCCGCTTTCGCAACCCCTTGGGCGATTCTCCCGAAGCCAATGAAACCAAGGCGCTTGCCAGCGAGTTCGGTCCCTCGCATGCTCTTCTTCGCCCATTCACCAGAACGGAGAGTCCGGTCACCGGAGGCGATGTGCCGCGTGGATGCGAGGAGGTGGCCAATCGTCAACTCAACTACCGCCTTTGTGGTGGCACTAGGAGTATTGCAGACGGCCACCTTTGATTTCGTAGCAACCTTGAGGTCGATGTTGTCGATTCCCACTCCAGCCCTGCCAACCAGTTTCAGTGAGCCCTTCCTGCCGCTACTAGACTTGATCACCTTGGAATTCAACTTGGTCGCACTTCGAACTACGACGGCATCGAACCTACCGAGAATTCCGCTCTCCAACTCCGACGATGAGTAGTGTTTGAGGGTCACCTCATGTCCCGCATTCTGCAACCGTTCAACTGCGGAATCAGCCATCCCATCCGTCACGGCTATGCGGGCCACGTCGGGGGTTCGGACGCCCCCGTCCAATCAAGGTTACCCAGTTCATCTCCCGGCAAGCCATCTACTAACCGGGATTGAACTGTGTGACAGACTCAGGCGAGGGTTGATATTCCGACCCCCTTCGTTGGAGAATTGAGGCTTGAACATGGCTGACGAGAGAGATTTGATTGAGGCTGAGGCACACTGTGACGGACCGTGTGGGGTCTATGACCCCGCTTCTGCGAGAATTGCTGCTGAGGCAGTTCAATCGATGACCACCAAAATGCTTGCACTCGAGTGCCCAGACACCAGCGACAGCGCCGGGATGGCAGCATATCTCAACACGATGAGTCGGTATGCGGCGATCAAGGAGGACGAGGCCCAGAAGTGTAAGGATGAGCTGCTCGTTCTGTGGACTGATTTCTTCAAACCGGAGCACCTTGAATCGATTCCCAACCTACATGACATATTCTGGAACGCCGCCAAATTGTGCAGCGCCTGCAAAGTCGAAGTCTCATCTGTTCACGCTCAGGAGTTGATGGATGCCTGCGAAGAGATTCACGGTATCTTCTGGGGCGCTAAGGGTCGTGACGACGCTTGGGTACGCGCAAGTTGAGCGATTGACATGTCCGAACATTCGGGCGATACTTGTCTCGTTCGAATCAACGGCGACAGCATGTGGCCAACCCTCAGAGATGGTGACGAGGTCGAGTGCGACCTCCGCGCCTACGAGAAAGCGCCCCCGAAGGTTGGCGAGGTCGTCCTCAGCATTCACCCACTGAAATCCTCAGTCAGAGTTGTCAAGAGGGTGACTCGGATGAATGAGAAGGGTCAGGCTATTCTTGAGGGTGACAATCCGGATCCACTCGCAACGACGGACAGCCACGCCTTTGGACCCGTGTCGATTCACCTCATTCTAGGGCGAATAGTCACTCTAGACGAGGAGTGACCGCTCGCTTCATGAGTGTAAGTCGCCGCCGGTCAACCGTGATATGGTCAACAGACGACCCGACAGTGCTCGCAATGGTGCTCGGTCTCCTGCTAGCGCCGATGCTCCTCGCAGTGCCAGCCCAGCGGCTCTGGAGAAAGCGGCTTCTACGCTCAAAGTCTCATCATGATTACCGGAAGATGGTTCAGGGCATCCTCGACCACGGTTACCCGCTGCAGATTTTCAGGGCGAGTCTGGACAAGGCGGCGAGAAGGTGGGAGTTGCCGGAAATAGAGCAGGGAAGATTGGAAAGTGACCTCCTCTACCCATTGAGCCTACCTCATTTCCTCCTTCTTCCATCGATGATCCTGTGGCCTGTCCTCTCCATATTTGCGGTCTTCCTGATTCTGCCACTTGTGCCTCTGCTCAGGCTTACAGAGTGGGTGATGGTTGACCTCGGACTCCTGGCAGGGATTGTCAAGATGATCAAGAAAATCACGAACTGGCAGTTGATTGGGGTGCCGAAGTTGGATCGCGGCGCCAAGAAAGGTGACACCTACATCCGTGGCTTGCACAGGATGCCAACCACTGTTTTCCTCGGCCTCTTTGCGTATCTGGTCGTCCACTACCTCAGTCTCCCGGACATGTTGGCGCTGGTAGTGGCGGCCGGGGTCTACTTGGTTCTCGCTTGTGTGGCGATAGTGACGGCGGTGGCAATTGATGGGGAGCTAGCGTTTGCTGACAATGCACAGCGAAGGCTCATTCCACTCGACGCGATTCTGCAGGATTTGCTCGCCCCTGTCGTCGGCATAGGTTTGCTCTTGTTACTCACTCGGCAGGTTTTCCTGACAGTCACGCACCCGGGCGTAGGCCTGCATGACCCGATCATCTTCGCAATCTCGATTCTGGTCGTCCTCTACACAGCAACCATCGTGGGCGCCTTGGTGGAGTGGGCCGCAGCGAAGCGAGCAAAGGGCATCAGAGATGGATTTCACCAGCGCATCATCGACGACGAGGAGCCGGAGTTGTACTCTTTCACCAGAACCCGCGACGGCAGTCTAAGCCTGCGTTTGATCTGCATGTTGAGGGAATTCTTCGACAATGACCATCGATTCCCACAACAATCGCTTGAGGCGACAATCCGTTTTGAAGACTTGATGGCGCTCCCATCACTGGTTGAGGAAGGAGTGGTGACTCTCCCGCCGAAGAAACCAGCTAGGATGAATCCACCCCCAACTGAAGAGGAGTGAGTTGCCCCGTCGAACAAAGTTGGGGGGGGTTCTATGGATAAGTTGAGATCACCATTCAGCCGAAGGATTTGCCACAACCGCACTCCTTGTCGGCGTTCGGATTTTCAATCTTGAATCCGCCGCCCATCAATGTGTCCTGATAGTTGACCACGATGCCGGAGAGAAGACTGCTGTCGAAGTCGGCTATGGCGACAGGGATGCCGTCGATATCGTCGTATTGGTATCCCTCACCTTCGGGGCGGTCGATGATTTGCATGTCGTACAGATAACCCGAGCAACCACCTCTGTGTATGGCGACCGTAAGCACCACATCGCCTGGCTCAAAGTTCAGAATTTCCTGTAGCTTGCGATGTGCGACTTCTGTGATGATGAGGTTGACTGGCACGACATCGAACACCTCATCGTTTGCCACACCTTGCGCGAGTAAGCCTGCATCTGCCGGGCAATCCATTGATTTGTCCTCCATGGCCGTCATTGATTAACTCATGCGTCGTTTTCATTGAATACGATGTCGAAGTGGCAGTGGTCTTGTCCGGACGACATGCATTCTCTTTCGACCGCTGTAGCATGGACTCCAAACCGGTGTCGGATGATTCCCTCGAGAATCCCTTCATCGAGATGGCAGAATGGGCCTCCGAATTCCGGCGCATTTCCACACGAGCCAGCATCCTCTACTCTGACGACTTTTATCGGGTCACCTTCGAGAATCAGTTTCCCCATGCCCATTTCTCGCCATTCGATTACAAGTTGGTTCCAGAACTCATCATCTTCCTCAATTTCGCTGAGTTCCGTAGCAATCTCTTCGCCAATTCTCCGACCGATGTTGCGCATCAACTCATTCGTGTCTATGCCGAGTACTTCGAAGGCAGGGAGGCTAGGTTCCGGACTGATGAGTCGTTCACCTCGACGAAGGATCGCGTTGGTCCAGCCAGCACTGTCTGGGTGTTGGTCTGAGATGTCTGTTGCAATCAACTCCTTTAGTCGTCGATAGAAGGAGCCGTCCCCAAGGCTAACTCGGAGAGGTTCGACGATTTCTCCCTTTTCGATTCTCGATGCCGCGCTTGAGAAGGCGGTGGCACCCTTCCAAGTTGACTCAACGAGGTCGGTGTGGGCTGACAGGAAATCATGCGCTTCGATTACCAGTGCTGCGTCATCCTTGCCACGACCCACTGGGTTCGTCTCTAGGGATACACTCTGGATTGCAACCTCTCCGTCTATCGTCAGGCCATGCATAATAGAGACTGCATCACTGTGACGAATTTCGATGGCGTCATCGAGTTGCCCAAAGAATTTCAGCGTCTTCTTGTCTAGGGTTACAAGAACTCTGACCGTGACGCCGCGGCGAGCAGCGTCGTTTGCTGCCGTGAGTGCACCGGTTTTCACGAGGTGGAGGATCCCCCACCTTCCAAGCAGCAACCAGATATCTCGCTCAGCGTCCTCGATTAATCTCTCCATCGCAGCGTGAATGTGGCTCCGCTCCTTGATGACACTGAACGTCGCCTCCTTCTGCGTCGGACGAGATTGGATTGAGCTTGAGCCACCGGATTCCTCCGAATACTCATCGAGGTGCGCCTTCAGTCGGCGTAGTTCGTGTTCCTCCCGATGGATGAGGTGTTGAAACACATCCTCAATCGAGAGTCCGGTGAAGCGCATCGGTTTGTCTACAGTGGCCATCACCAAACCGGAATCCTGTAATCTGCGAAGAGTGTTGTAGGCATCCATACGAGTTATTCCGACCAGTGTGCCGATTTCACTCGCCTTCAGCGGAGAGCCGGTGGAAAGAGTCAGAATAACCCGTGCCTCTTTGCTATCGAGCCCAGAGTCGACAAGTCTCTCGGCGAGGTCTAGATGCTGGTCAGTCACGGATACTTCGAAACGCCCGACCGTTTTCAACCAATTGATACGGGAACCTTAGTTCCCGAAGCGTTCATCGGATGGCTGCGTCATGCCATGGACATGACGGAGGACGGAGCGAGCGAGATGCCACTCCAACGTTGGGAAGAAGGCGAACTCAATATAAGTAAGGATTCACTCGTTAAGGAACTAGCGCTCAACATCAATGTCCGGATGGATGGAAGTACCCGACAACTAGCAGTAACTATGAGGACTCCGGGAGATGAAGTCGAACTCGCACTTGGATGGCTTCTGTCAGAGGGTATCATTCGGGCAAAAGCAGATGTATTGTCATGTTCAACTGAGGATGACTCCGTGACGGTGGAATTGGTTCCGGGCTGCGTTGATGATCTGGCTCAATTCGTACGCCCATTCCCCATTTCTTCGGGCTGTGGTCTATGTGGGCGGGAGACCTTGGAGGAATTCGATATTCCTAGCCGACTGGTCCTCTCGGGTGATCCGTGGCTATCACCAAAAATTCTGATGCTGCTTCCTGACGTGCTATCTTCATCTCAGCCCGTGTTCCAGAGAACAGGAGGACTCCACGCTGCCGCTTTGTTCGATGACGGTGGCCGACTTACTGGGCTCAAGGAGGATGTCGGGCGCCACAACGCGCTCGACAAGTTGGTCGGCTCCCGATTGTTGACATCTTCTCTTCCGGCTGAGAACGAGGTGCTCATGCTTTCAGGGCGAATCGGCTACGAATTGATTCAGAAGGCTGCGTACGCTGGACTCCCAGTCGTAGCTGGATTGGGCGCACCCACCACGATGGCTGTAGATGCAGCGCGGGCGAGCGGGCTCACCTTGATCGGATTCCTCCGCAGTGACCGATTCAATGTCCACACCGGCGCCTGGAGGCTTCTAGATGATTGAGCTTGTTCGGGGCACATCGGCGGCAAGCGATTAGAGCGAGGGATGTATCGGGAAGGCGAGCGTGATGGGAAAACGAGAGACTCGGGCAACCACTCCGATGCAGGAAGAACGGCTCAAGGTCGGGAAGCCGAAACAGGTAGCAGCCGGATTTGCCGGCATATCCAAGTCATTTGGAATAGGCCTGAGCGAAGCCGGACTGCGGCGTACTTGGGGTGCGATGCGGACTGTCAACAAGTTCGACGGTTACGACTGTCCTGGGTGCGCTTGGCCTGACCCTGATGGTCATCGGAGCGGGTTTGAATTCTGTGAGAATGGAGCCAAGGCGTTCGCCACCGAGGCGACGAGAAAGCGGGTCACCCCCGCCTTCTTCGCTGAGCATTCGGTGATATCACTCTCGGAACAACCCGACATGTGGCTCGACAAACAGGGTAGACTCACCCAGCCGATGGTGCTTCGAGATGGCTCTGATCACTACGAACCAATCTCCTGGCCAAATGCGTTCGGAATGATTTCCGATGCTGTCAAGAATCTGAACTCTGCAAACGAAGCCGTGCTATATACCAGTGGACGAACCTCTAACGAGGCGGCATTCCTATGGGGTACTCTCGCGCGGCAGATTGGCACCAACAACCTGCCAGATTGCTCAAACATGTGCCACGAATCTAGTGGTTACGCACTGACCCCGGTCATCGGCATCGGTAAGGGAACCGTTCGACTCTCCTGCTTCGACAAGGCAGACCTGATTCTGGTCATCGGTCAGAACCCCGGTACTAACCACCCTCGGATGCTGAGCGCGCTGGCTAGTTGCAAACGCAATGGTGGCTCAATTGTCAGCATCAACCCACTCGAGGAAACCGGGATGCGTCGGTTCAAACATCCACAGGAGGTGTTGAGCATGATTGGCTCTGGCACCAAGATTGCAGACGACCATTTTCCAGTCAAGATCAACGGTGACGCAGCGTTGTTGAAGGGGTTAGTGAAGGTCATTCTTGAGGAGGGGCGACTCGACTGGGATTTCATCGACACACATACTGAGGGATTCGAGGCGTTCAAACGGTCCACGGAAGAAGCTGACTGGGACGACATCGTAGAAGGTTCAGGAATCAGTCGAGAGAGAATCACGAAGTTGGGCCTAGCGGTCGCTAGCTCAAAGCGTCTCATCATCTGCTGGGCGATGGGACTGACCCAGCACAGGAACTCCGTATCAGTGATTCAGGAGATTGCCAATTTGCTCCTGATGGGGGGCCACTTCGGCCGAGCAGGAGCAGGCGCCTGTCCGGTGAGAGGGCACTCGAACGTTCAGGGTGACAGGACCGTGGGTATCCAGCACAATCCGAATAGCGAGTTTCTTGACAGACTGGAAGAGGCAACCGGAATTGGCGTTCCTCACGAGGGTGGCTATGACACGGTTCAAGCGGTCAAGGCGATGCTCAATGGAGAGGTTCGTCTGTTCATGGGCATGGGTGGAAACCTCGTCTCAGCGATGTCCGACACCGAGCAGGTCGCTAACGGGATGCGAAATGTCGATCTGACCGTACAGGTCTCAACCAAACTGAATCGTTCGCATCTCGTGACGGGAAGGGAGGCTCTCATCCTGCCATGCCTTGGCAGAACCGAGATTGATCAACAAGCCTCGGGCGAGCAGTTCGTCACCGTCGAGAACAGCATGAGTGTTGTGCACATGAGCAGAGGCTCTCTCACACCGGCCAGCCAACATCTACTTTCCGAGCCAGCAATCGTTGCCGGCATCGGGACTGCCTGCTTCGGCTCCGAGCCGTTTGACTGGGGTGGGGTGTTGCAAGACTATGACTCGATCCGAGAGGTCATTGAACAGGTGATTCCTGGCTTTCAGGACTTCAATACCCGCGTACGCGAGGATGGTGGCTTCTACCTTCCCAACGGCCCGCGGGATGGGCCAACATGGGACACCCCCTCCGGCAAGGCGCATTTCACTGTTCACGACCTGCCGGCCGCGGTCGCCCGGTCAGGTCAGTTCACGATGATGACGGTACGCAGTCACGACCAATACAATACGACCATCTACGGTATGGATGACCGCTACAGAGGCGTCTATGGGGCGCGCCGAGTGGTCTTGATGAATCCTTCAGACATGGCCGAACTGGGAATTGACCCCGGTGACGAGGTGGATTTGACCAGCCATTTCCAAGGGCGTTCGATTCACGCCCCAGCATGGAAGGTGGTGGCCTATGAAATACCGAAGGGCAATCTCTGCACATACTTTCCAGAGGCAAATGTGCTGGTGCCGTTGGAGAGTGTCGCGGAGGGGAGCAACACCCCTACCTCAAAGTCGGTTGCAGTGACGGTCAGTCTGCCCTGATTAACTCTTGATTCTGGCGAGACGGTCGAATTTCTTGGACTGCTCCTTGAGTAGGATCTTGCAGCGGCGAATCTGTTCCTTGGCCATCTTCGCTTCTCTACCCTCGAGAGGATCGGTCCTCTTCGGTGACATGCCTTGCTCAAAGCACTTGATACCGTCCTCATAGCGCTCAACCTCTGCGTAGGCAGTACCCATGTTGTAGAGGGTAGCGCCGGTAACTCCGGATGGATTGATTTTCATCGCTTGATGATACGCTTCGATGCAATCGCCATACTTCTTGAGATAGTAAAGCGCATTACCACGGGCGTTAAGAATTCTGATTACCATCACATCATCTTCAACGAATGAAGGCAACGCCTTGTCGAAGCAACCGAGTGCCTCGGTATACTTTTCATCGATAATGAGAGAGAGTCCCTTGTTGTACCATTCCACGTCTTGATTTGCGATTGAAGTCGAATCGATTCTGATTGGTGTCGCTGCAATCGCTTCGGCTCGCTTCGCCTGCGCATCGAGAGCGGCCTTTGCCAAGTCTACCTCCGGGTCCGGCTCCTCATCAGTAGTGACTGGTTCGGGTTCCTCAATCGTATCCAAGACGGATTCTGCCTCGGCAATCTCCTCCGGATCATACACAGGCTCTGAGGCAGATTCCGATTCTTCGCCCACCTCACTCTTCGAGTCTTCGAACGCATCGCCCCACGGGTCATCACCTGAGAGGGGTGCCTCTTCTGTAATCATCAGGCCGTCGTCAGCGGCTTCCGCTTCGCTTTCTGGGGCTGGCTCTGTTGCTGGCTCAGGTTCTGCCTCAGTTGTTTGCTCGGGCTCAGCGATTTCGGGTTCTGAGGTCTCTGCGGGCTCTGGCTCAGGTTCTGCCGGAGCGAGGGCGTCGTTAGCGACATCGACAGCAACCGTCTCACCAGTGAGGGAGGCAATCTTCTGCCTGCACTTTTCAGCGGTGTTTTGGTCACCAGCCGCGATGAAGGTTCGCATCATGCCGTTCCACAAACCGACATCATCTCGGTTGTCCTCAATCAGAGAGCGCCAAAGTTTGACCGCTTCTGGGAATGCACTTGTAAGGGTCAGGGCGCGAGCCCGCAGTTGGATATTGGAGGAGACGCCGTCTTGAGGAATGTGGATGAGAGCCTCCGTAGCGAGGGCAGGTCCTTCGGGTAGGGTGGTCGGAATATCCTTTGCTGAATCAAGAACTTCTCCTTCTCCTTCGCCAATCTGGACAAGGATTTCGGAGAATGTGACACCACCGGGGTGGTTCGGCTCGACTAGGAGTAGAGAGCGCCAAGCGTCTATTGCAGGACCGAGGTCACCATTTGCAGTATGGATCTCAGCGAGGGCCGATGCTGCCTTCGAGTAGGCCGGGCGCAGCCCTAAAGCAGCATCAAAGCAGGTCACGGCAGAATCTTCGTGTCCAGTCTTCCTGTGTAGGGCACCAAGGTTGTACCACGATGCAGCATCCTCGTTGTCAAGGTCCAAAGTGTAGGTGAAAGCCTCGATGG
>Ga0208879_1001206_pt1 | contig 24789 bp, 13 predicted proteins | sample Knorr_S15_td_Bot_FD_185605 | JGI IMG/M metagenome (GOLD analysis project Ga0208879, IMG submission 185605) | Marine microbial communities from Southern Atlantic Ocean transect - Knorr_S15_td_Bottom_ad_5009_LV_A (SPAdes) (version 2) | ecosystem: Environmental > Aquatic > Marine > Oceanic | place...
ATAAGACAAAATAATCTATGGTAAAGATTAGGAAACAGGAAGCATTAGATTTTCATTCTGAAGGAAGACCTGGGAAGATTGAAGTTGTGCCTACTAAAAGCACAAACTCGCAGAGAGACTTATCACTTGCTTACTCGCCAGGTGTGGCTGAGCCATGCTTAAAGATTGCTGCGAATAAAGAAGATGTATATAAATACACTGCCAAAGGGAATTTGGTGGCTGTAATATCGAATGGTACTGCCGTTTTAGGATTAGGTGATATTGGACCAGAAGCTTCAAAACCAGTAATGGAAGGGAAGGGTTTGCTCTTTAAAATTTATGCCGATATCGATGTGTTTGATATTGAGATGGATGTTAACGATGTAGATTCATTTGTGAATACAGTGAAGGCTATAGCTCCAACTTTTGGTGGAATCAACCTCGAAGATATCAAGGCACCTGAGTGCTTTGAGATTGAGCGTCGTTTAAAAGAGGAATTGAATATTCCTGTGATGCACGACGATCAACACGGTACAGCAATTATTTCGGCTGCGGCATTATTGAATGCTCTAGAGATTGTTGAGAAAAACATAGCAGATGTTAAGATTGTAGTGAATGGCGCTGGTGCAGCGGCTATATCTTGTACGCGTCTTTATGTTTCGCTTGGAGCTCGTCGCGAAAATGTGGTAATGTGCGATAGTAAAGGAGTGATTCGTTCCGATAGAGATAATTTAATAGGTCATAAACTGGAGTTTGCTACCGATAGAGATTTAACTTCTCTTGATGATGCAATGAAAGATGCTGATGTATTTGTTGGTTTATCTAAAGGAAATGTAGTGAGCCCAGAAATGGTCAAGTCTATGGAGGTTCAGCCTATTGTTTTTGCTATGGCTAATCCTACTCCAGAGATTTCTTACGCCAAAGCTATGGCTTCAAGAAAAGATATCATCTTCGCTACAGGACGTTCAGATTATCCAAATCAAGTAAATAACGTTTTAGGATTCCCTTATATTTTTAGAGGTGCCCTAGATGTTAGAGCAACGAAGATTAACGAGGAGATGAAAATCGCTGCGGTAAAAGCAATTGCCGATTTAACAAAAGAATTGGTTCCCGAAGAGGTAAATATCACTTATGGTGAAACAAACATCACCTTCGGGCCTGACTATATTATTCCAAAACCAAACGATCCACGATTAATTTCGAGTGTAGCTCCTGCAGTAGCAAAAGCCGCTATGGAGTCGGGTGTAGCAACCATCGAAATTACCGACTGGGATCGTTATAAGGTTTCGTTGAATAAACGTATTGGACGCGATAATAAATTGTTGCGTAATGTGACTACGCGAGCAAAATTGAATCCAAAGCGTATTGTCTTTGCCGAGGCAGACCATTACAATGTCTTAAAGGCTGCGCAAATCATCAAAGATGAGATGATAGGAGAGCCAATATTGTTGGGTAGAATAGATAAGATTGAAGCGCTGATCGAAGACCATGGCTTTGACTTTGAAGGTGTAAGTATCATCGACCCTAAAGCCGACGATATGCAAGAAAAGTTGAATGACTATGGTGACGTATTGTGGAATAAACGCTGTAGAGATGGTTATTCGCAATACGAAGCACGAAAAATTATGCGAGAGCGTAATTATTTTGGAGCGATGATGGTAGAGCAAGGAGATGCTGATGCAATGATATCAGGATTTTCTAGAAATTACCCAGAAACGATTCGCCCAGCACTTCAAATTGTAGGAACTGCAGAAGGTGTTAAAAAAGTTGCAGGATTATATGTGATTATGACCGCTAATGGTCCTGTGTTTTTTGCAGATACCACAATTAATATTAACCCAAATGCAGATCAGTTAGCCGATATTGCTGAGCTTGCTGCAGATTCAGTGTTGCGTTTAGGTATTAAGCCGAATATGGCAATGTTGTCGTATTCAAACTTTGGTTCTACTCGCGATGCAAATTCTAAGAAAGTTAGAGAGGCTGTAAAGATTCTTCATTCTCGTCGACCAGACCTAACTGTTGATGGTGAGGTGCAGGCGAATTTCGCAATGAATAAAGAAGCTTTTGCAGAAAAGTTTCCTTTCTCGGATTTAGCCAATAAGCAAGTAAATGTATTGATATTCCCGAATTTAGAATCTGGGAATATTGCGTATAAGCTTATGCAGGAACTAGCAGGTTTCGAAACTATTGGGCCGATTTTAATTGGTTTAAAAAAGACAATTCATATTCTTCAGCTTGGAGCTAGTGTTAAGGAAATTGTAAATATGACGACTTTGGCTGTTGGCGATGCGCATAATAAAATTCTGAAAAAATGATTACTCATATACAAGGCAGATTAGTTGAGTTGAATCCTGCATATGCAGTTATAGAATGTAACGGTGTAGGCTATATACTCAACATATCTTTAAATACCTATTCTCAATTAGGCGATTCGGAATCTTGTAAATTGTATTCACATTTAGCGGTAAAAGAAGATTCTCATACTTTATATGGCTTTTACGATAAGTTGGAGCGTAAGATTTTTAGAATGCTCATCTCGGTTTCAGGAGTGGGCGCTTCAACTGCAAGAGTCATTTTATCGTCTATGGAGTCTACCGAGATTAGAGATGCCATTGTAAGTGAAGATGTGGCCCTGATTAAATCCGTAAAAGGTATTGGAGTTAAAACTGCTCAGCGTATTATTCTCGATTTAAAAGATAAAATGCTCAAGGCTTTCGATGATATTGAGATTACCATTAAGTCTGGCAATAGAAACCGTGAGGAAGCGTTATCTGCACTAGAAGTTCTTGGATTCCCAATGAAGGCGGTGCATAAATTGATTGATAAACTGTTGGAGAATGATTCTCAAATTGAAGTTGAAGAACTGGTAAAACAAGCCCTAAAACAGTTGTAAGTGAAGCCCTATCAAGCTACAGTAAAAGTCATTATTGCGCTTTTCATTTTATTCTTTACCAATACGGTTGTTAAAGCACAAGATGATAGTTTGGCATTGCCTTATCCGCAAATGCTATTTAGTACGCCAAATAATATAGGTGAGACCATTGAGTACAGCTTAGAAAATGGTGAGTTTGTTTTTCAGAAGAAAATCGGTAGCATTAATATTGAGCGTCCACGATTTATGAGTGAATTAACTTATAGACAGTGGTTGTTTAATCAGCAAATCCAAAATTATTGGCGACAAAAAGTTCAATCAAATTTATTTGATCAAGGAATAGCTGGTACGAAGCCAAAGTTGCAGTTAGGGGGAGAGTCTTTTAGTCGGATTTTTGGTGGTAATACAGTAGATATAAGACCTCAAGGGGCTGCGGAGCTTACTTTTTCTGGTAGTGTCGATAAAACTGAAAACCCGAATTTAACCAAGAATCAACAAAACAACGCCAGTTTCAATTTCGATCAAAGTATTCAGATGAATGTCATTGGTAAAATTGGGACAAAGTTAGCCTTGCGGACTAATTATGACACGAAGAGTCAGTTTGATTTCGAAAATCAAATGAAATTAGAGTATACCGGAGATGAGGATGAAATTATTAAGAAAATTGAACTCGGGAATGTAAGTTTACCTCTTAGTGGTTCGTTAATTTCAGGGACTCAAAGTTTATTTGGTGTTAAAGCACAGTTTCAATTTGGGAAGGCAACTTTTACAGCAGTATTTTCAGAACAGAAGTCTGAAACGAGTACTATTAGAGTAGATGGTGGAGCACAAACTACCAATTTCGAAATTTATGCTGATGCTTATGAAGCAAATAAACACTTCTTTTTAGGGCAGTATTTTTATGATGGTTACGATATGTCTTTGGCTAATATGCCTATTATTAGCTCTAGTGTAACCATAACAAATATTGAAGTGTGGGTGACCAATAAATCTGGGGTTACTCAAAATGTAAGAAATATTTTAGCCTTCCAAGATTTAGGTGAAAATCTAAATAGAGTTCATAATACCTCTAATGTATATTCGGGACCATTAAATGTTGCCAACCCAGATAATAGGAACAATAGTTTAGACCCCGATATTTTACTGGTTGACTTTCCAAATATTAGAAATGTAAGTCAGATTACTACGTCTTTTAATGGTACTGGATTTGAGCAAGCAGTGGATTATGAGAAAATTGAAAATGCTAAGAAACTTTCAAGTTCAGAATTTAGTTTCGATAATCGTTTAGGTTTCATCTCTTTAAATCAAGCTTTAAATTCTGATGAGGTATTGGCCGTTGCATTCCAATACACAGTAAATGGTACTCCCTATCAAGTCGGAGAGCTATCTACAGATGTAGCCTCTCCAGATGCTTTGATCTTGAAATTACTTAAAAGTACCACAGTAGACATTAACCTTCCTATGTGGAGGCTGCTAATGAAGAATGTTTATGCTTTAGGCGCTTATCAAGTGAATAAAGAGGATTTTGAACTACAGATTTTGTATCAAGATGATGAGTCTGGAACACCTTTACCTTATATCCCTGAAGAGGGTTTAAGTAGTGAGTTGTTAATTCAAACCATGAATTTAGATAATTTAAATCAAAATCTAGATCCTGGACCAAATGGGATTTTTGATTTCATTCCAGATTTAACGATAAAGACTTCAAATGGACGTATTTACCTTCCTTCTGTAGAGCCTTTTGGCGATTATTTACGTGCTCGATTCTCTGAAGCCGGTTTGTCTACAGAAATTGCTAACGAATACGTCTTCGATGCCCTTTATGATTCCACAAAAACAGCTGCTTCTCAGGTTGCTGAGCTCAATAAGTTTATTTTAAAAGGTCAGTATAAATCATCTTCTGGAGCTGATATTCCCCTTAATGCTATGTCTATTCCACAAGGATCGGTATCGGTTACAATGGGCGGTGCACCCCTGGAGGAAAATATTCATTATACAGTAGATTATAACCTGGGTAGGGTTAAGATTATTGATGAAGGTATCTTAAGCTCTGGACAACAAATAGACGTTAAACTTGAAAGTAATTCAGGTTACCAATGGATGACAAAGCGTTATTTAGGCTTGCATGCTGATTACAAGTTTAATGATGATTTAATCTTTGGAGCAACACTTTTAAATTTATCAGAAAATTCTCAGAACACAAAAATCAACATGGGTGATGAGCCTATATCGAATACGATTTGGGGTGTAAATGGTGCCTATAAAACTGAGGTTCCATTATTGACAAAAATCATTGATAAACTACCTTTAATTGAGACGAAGGAAAAGTCTAATATTTCCATTACCGGAGAGTTTGCTCAGTTTATTCCCGGACATCCGAAATCTATAAATGTTGATGCTACAGGTACTGCGTACATTGATGATTTTGAAAATAGCCAGTCTCCAATAGATCTTCGGACTGCACAAGCCTGGCATTTAGCCAGTACACCACAAGATGAAGATTTGTTTCCAGAAGCAAGTTTAACCAATGATTTGCGTTATGGGTATAATAGAGCTTTGCTTTCGTGGTATATTATTAACTCCGATTTACAGCGAGAAACAGCCTATTCGCCTAGTCATATTAGCGATGAGGATAGAGAAGCTCCTTATGTGCGTGAGATTTCTATCAACGAGATTTTCCCTGATAAAGATATACCTCATGGACAACCGCTAAGACTTCGAACGTTTGATTTAGCTTTTTATCCACAAGAAAAAGGTCCTTATAATTTCGATGTCGAAGGAGCTCCATCTTATTCCTCTGGGCTAAATTCTGATGGGGAGCTAAATGCGCCAGAAACTCGGTGGGGTGGAATAGTTCGGAAAATTGAAACCAACGATTTTGAATCTGCAAATATTGAATTCTTGGAATTCTGGTTGATGGATCCATTTATCGAAGACCCAATTTCTGCTGGGGGTGATTTTTACATCAACTTGGGTAATGTATCTGAAGATATTCTAAAAGATTCAAGAAAGAGTTATGAAAATGGGTTACCCATTGATGGTAACGAAGTGAATATTGATACTACGGCTTGGGGTAGAGTTCCTTCAGTACAAGCTCTTGTAACTGCTTTTAATAGTGGGGCGGGAGCGAGAGAAAATCAGGATGTAGGGCTTGATGGTTTGGATGATGAGATGGAGCGTGTCTTTATTCCTACTGCTGGTGGCGAGGTATATTCATATCTCGATCGAATCAGTATGATGTACGGAGAAAGTTCTAATGCTTATATTAAAGCGAACAATGATCCTGCTTCAGATAATTACCATTATTACTATGGCTCAGATTACGATTCACAAGAGAAGAGTATTCTTGAACGCTATAAAAAATACACAGGTTTAGACGGGAACTCTCCAATTGATAATGACTCCCAATCTTCTTACACTCAGTTGCCAGATGTAGAAGATATAAATAGTGATTATACCTTAAGTGAAATTGAATCTTATTACCAATATAAGGTTAGCATGCGTCCGCAAGATTTAGTAGAGGTTGGTCGTAACTATATAACTTCTATTATCGAAAATGCAGGACCTAATAACGATACACGTTGGATACAATTTAAGGTTCCTATACGTTCTTTCGATAAGAAAATTAATAGCATCCCAGATTTTAAATCTATTCGTTTCATGAGGTTGTTCATGAAAGGTTTTGTTAAACCCACAGTACTTCGTTTTGCGACCTTAGATATGGTTAGAGGTGAGTGGCGGAAGTATTTAAATAGTCTTGTAGAGCCAGGTTTTCCTATAGAATACGAACAGACAATATTTGACATTTCGGTTGTTAACCTAGAGGAAAATGGGAGGAGAGATCCGATACACTATGTCCTTCCTCCAGGTATTGAGAGAGAGCGGATATTAGGTTCAACAACGCTTCAGCAGCAAAACGAGCAATCTATAAGTTTTAAAATTTGCGATCTTCAGAATGGTGACGCAAGAGGTGCGTTTAAAAACGTAACCATGGATATGAGGACGTATAAGAAGATAAAGTTCTTCGTACATGCCGAAGAAAAAAACCCAGAAGTATACCAGTTACTTGATGATGATTTAAATATGTTTATTCGTGTTGGAACAGATTACAGTTCCAATTATTATGAATATGAAATTCCTTTAAAAGTAACTGAATGGGGTGCTACAGAACGAGATGAGGTGTGGCCTGATGAAAATCAAGTTGAAATTGATTTTGAAACATTGAAATCTGCCAAAGCAGCCCGTAATACTGAAATAAGAAATGGAAATGTTGAAGTGAGTTTTACTGAACCCTTCTTTTATACTCCGGAAGGTTCTGAAAGAAGAATTACCATTATGGGAAATCCTAATTTAGGGAATGTAAGAACCATAATGCTCGGAGTGAGGAATCCAGACCAAGACGCTTCTTTTAATCCAACAGATGACGGATTGTCAAAATGTGCTGAAATCTGGATTAACGAATTGCGTTTAACCGACTTTGACGAACGTGGTGGTTATGCCGCAAAAGCACAATTAAAAACTCGCTTAGCCGATTTTGGTAGTATGACCTTAGCTGGGAATATGAGTACTATTGGGTTTGGGAGTTTAGAGCAAGGGGTAACTGAAAGAAATAAAGAAGAAACTCGCCAGTATAACTTCACGACCAATGTAGAATTAGGGAAGTTATTTCCTGAAGATGCAAACGTAAAAATACCTCTATTTATAGGTTTGTCTGAAACCGTTCTTAAGCCTCAGTTTAATCCATTAGATCCAGATGTAGAGCTACAAGCTACTTTGTCAGACGAAAGTTGGAGCCAAAATGAAAAAGATGAATTCAGAAGTATTGTAGAGAATTATACAATGCGCCGATCTATAAATTTGACTAACGTACGCAAAGAGCGTAGCAGTAGTAGGGGTAAGAAAGCATCTAAAAATGGTAAAGGCGGTAGAGGTAATAAAGAAAGTAGGGGTGGTCGTGGCTCTTCTAAGAGTAAGTTATACGATATCGAAAATATAAGTTTAAGCTATTCATATAATGAGTTGTTTAATCGAAATATAAATACGGAGTTTAGTACGATGCGTGAGCATAATGGTGGATTAGGCTATAATTATAACAACAGCCCTAAGAACTATAAGCCATTTAGTAAGATTAAATTTATTAAAAAATCGAAATACCTTAGGTTAATAAAAGACTTCAATTTTTATTTATTACCAAAGAATATTTCTGCGAGAACAGATTTCAATAAATCGTACTCCGAAACAAAAATGAGGAATATTGCAAGCCTCAATGCGACTTCTTCTGTAAATATTGTTGAGCCTGATACCATGTTCAGTAAGTTGTTTAATCTTACTCAGAACTATAATGTGAAGTACGATTTAGCAAAGAGTTTAAAGTTGAATTTTTCGGCGAACACGAGGTCTATTGTTGATGAGCCAGAAGGTAGAATTGATACGCAGGTAGAAAAAGATGCTTTGCGTGATAGCATATTTGCTTTTGGTAGACCTACCATGTATCATCATCAGTTTGATGTGAGGTATACGGTTCCAATTAATAAATTCCCGCTTACAGATTGGATTAGCTTGACTCTTAATTACGACGGGACTTACGATTGGAACGCAGGTTCTATGGCTTTGATTAACGATTCGATTAATTTGGGTAACGTAATTCAGAACACCAATAAGAAAAGAATTAATGCCCAGTTGAATATGAAAACCTTGTACAATAAGGTTCCTTATTTCAAGAAGATTAGCTCAAATTCTAAAAGGGGTAGTGGAAGTCGAAGTAATTCTAAAAACTCCCGTTCAGAATCTAGGAGTGTGTCAAAAAATTCGAAAGATAAAGATAAACAGGGTAAGTCGGAATCTGGGGAAAAGGATGAAGAAGAAGAGGAAGAAAAAGAACGCGAGTTTAAAATATTCGAACATATCGCTAGGTCGATTCTGTCTGTGAAAAATGTGTCTTTAAGTTACGATGAAACCAATGCAACCATGATACCTGGGTTTAAGCCAACGGTTGGACCTATGGGTATGGGAAATAGTTTTAGTTCTAATCCTTCGCCAGGTTGGGGGTTTGTATTCGGTAGTCAGGAAGATATTCGTCCAGAAATGGTTCGTAATGACTGGATAACGAGCGATACATTGCTGAATCAGCAATATACACAGCGATTTACATCTAGATTGAATATTCGATCGACCATAGAGCCGATTAAAAAACTAAGAATTCAAGTAACTGCACTGCGAAATCAAACAACAAATACCGCAGAAACATATCGGAATACAGGTGATATGGAAACGCCTATTTTCGAATCCTTAAATAAAAATGAAACGGGAAGTTTTACAATGTCATTTCTAGCTATTGGAACTGCATTTAGACCGATGGAGATAAATTCTTCACAGACTTTTGATGAGTTTAGGGATATGAGATCTACAATGGCTAAACGAGTTGCTGCTGCGAATGGAGTAGCTGTAAACCCGGAGGATATGTATCCCTTAGGTTTTGGTCCAAACGCACAAGAGGTGTTAATTCCTGCCTTTATGGCTGCTTACTCGGGTACGGGTGTTACCTCTCAAGGGTTAAATAAATTCCCGAGTATTCCGATGCCTAACTGGAATGTTAAATATGATGGTTTAACGAATATCCCTTGGGTGAAGAAACATTTCAAAACAGTTTCTATTTCTCATGGCTATACCTCTACCTATTCGATCAGTTCGTATCAAACGAATTTGTTTTACGGTTCTTCGGGTATTCCTTTTACAGGGACTTTAGATTCGAACCCCGATAACTTTGATGCCAACAATAATTATATATCTGAATTTCAGATCCAAACTGTAAATATTTCTGAGCAATTCAGTCCGCTTATTAAGGTAGATATGATTATGAATAATAGTCTGACTACGCGTATAGAAATTAGTAAGGATCGTCAGGTTTCATTAAGCTTAAATAATAATCAAGTTCAAGAGCAGGCTGGTAAAAGTTTAACCATAGGATTAGGGTATAGAATTAGCGATTTCGAGATTAATATTTCTACCGCTAATGGAAATAAAACCTTTTCTTCTAATCTTGATTTAAATCTTGATCTCTCAATCCGTAAAACATCCTCTGCAATACGAAGTTTAGAAGAAAATACAAATCAACCTGTAAGTGGGAGTACTGATATATCTATTAAGAGTTCTGCCGATTATGTGTTGAGTGAGCGTGTAAGTATGCAGTTGTTCTACGAAAGAATGGTGAAGAAATATGAAGTTGCAACATCTTATGACACAGCAAACAGTAGTTTTGGAGTTAAACTTCGTTTCTCATTCGGGAGCTAATTAATTGAAGTGTATCCTCGGTGTTTTAATTGGTACAATTTTTGCGTATTATTGCGCCTATAACTAACAAAACAAACTATGAAGAAATTTTCACTTACCCTAGTAGCAGTTGCTATGTCTTTAGGTACCGCATTTGCACAGTTACCTGCAGGTTCTACTGCGCCAGATTTTACCATCACAGATATCGATGGTACAACTCACAATCTTTATGATATTCTTGATGAAGGTACTCCCGTAGTACTTGATTTATTCGCCGTTTGGTGTGGTCCATGTTGGAGTTATGCTGAATCGGGAATTATGGAAGAAGTAAATGCTCTTTACGGTCCTGAAGGAACGAATGAAGTATTTATGATGGCTGTTGAAGCTGACGCTAGTACGCCTGAGAGTTCTTTAATGGGTGGGGGGAGCTCTATCGGTGATTGGACTAGCTTAATTGACTATGCTTTAGCAGATGATCCTGAAGGGGCTATTGCTGATGCATATGCTTTGGCTTATTATCCAACTATTTACCTAATTTGCCCTGACAGAACAGTTACTGAAATTGGACAATTGAGTAGTACAGACGCTTATTATGCTGAAATTTCTGCTTGTCCAGTTGTTATCGAAGGAATAAACGCAAGTGTTTCTTCTTACGACGGTGAATTAATTGCTTGTGGTGGTGAAAAAATTGAGCCTATCGTTACAATTCAAAATGTAGGTACTGAATCATTTACTGCTTGTACAATTAACACCCTTGTTGGTGGTATAGTTGTAGCTACATACGAGTGGACTGGGTCATTAGAGACTTTCGGTACTGAACAAGTTACTTTAGCTGAATTACCTGCTGGAATTACTGATGTAACTTTTGAAGTTGTATTAGCTGGCGATTTGAACTCTGATGATGATAACTTGTCTGTTACTCTTTCTTCTGCTATTGAAGCACATGCATCTATCCATGTTCAAGTGAACACTGATTTCTATCCTGGTGAAACTACTTGGGATGTGAAAGATGCATCTGGTGCTATTGTGATGTCTGGTGCTTACGAGCTTGGTACAGAAGATTCATGGGATGGCGGTGGTCCTGACGCGGATATGACGCACGATCACTATGAGTCTTTAGCTGAAGGATGTTATACATTTACTGCTTACGATGGATACGGTGACGGTCAAACGGGATATGATGGTTCTGGTGCAGGTGCTGATGGTTCTATTATTGTAACTGACGGAGATGGTACAGAGTTGTTGAGTATCGCTGGTGCTTGGGGTTCTGAGCAATCAGTTGCTTTCGAAGTAAACCACGGTGTTGGTCTTGATGAAGTATTAGAGAATACATTATCTATCTTCCCTAACCCAGCTTCAAACAATGCAACTATAGTATTAAACTTAACAGTTTCTAATGAAGTTGTAATTGAAGTAGTAAATACTTTAGGTCAAAAAGTAATCGTTCAGTCTTCAAGAATGAACGCTGGAGAAAACACAGTTAAATTACCTATTGAGACATTGACTACTGGTTTATACTATGTAAACATTAAAATTGCTAACGAAATGATCACTGAGAAGTTGAACATTATCAAGTAATTTTTAATTGATATTTTTAAAGGGCTCTCCATGTAAATGGGGAGCTTTTTTAATTGATGGATTTAATTATTATAGTTAATGTACATTTGGTGATGTAAAACAAAACAGATTATGAGAAAATTAATACACTTTTTAGTTATTACAGTTTTAGTTTCGGGCTCTGCTTATGCCCAGTTACCTTCGGGTTCAATAGCACCTGATTTTACAATCACTGATTTGGATGGTGTAGAGCATCATCTTTATGATATACTTGATGAAGGTAAGCCTGTTTTATTGGATTTATTTGCAGTATGGTGTGGTCCATGTTGGAGTTTTGCACAAACGGGAGTCTTTGAGGATTTTAATGAAGCTTATGGAAACTCAGTTTTGGTATTAGCTGCTGAGGCTGATCCATCAACTGATGTTAGCGCCCTTTATGGTGGTTCTGGTTCTATTGGAGATTGGACAAGTATTATAGATTATCCGTTGGCAAATGATGATTCTATTGCTGATGCATATCAACTAGCTTATTATCCGACAATTTATTTAATCTGTCCTGATAGAACGGTAACAGAAATTGGTCAAACTTCTTCTGGTAGTTATTGGACTGTTCCAACTTTAGCTCAGGAAGTGTTTAATTATACTTGTAACCCTATTAATGGAATAAATGCGGGGATACAGTCTTACAATTCTGAAGTGAATTATTGTGGAGATGGTACAGTTGAACCCGTTATAACGATTTCAAATACGGGAAGTGAAATGATTACCTCTTTTATTATTGAAACTATTGTTGATGGTGTTGTGGTAGATGAATTAGAATGGGCAGGTTTTTTGCCAGTTCTTAACACGGAGCAAATAGTGCTAGAAGAAGTTCCCGCTAATACAAATCTTGTTTCGTTCAATATTGTGGTAGATGGTGATGTTGTTGCTGCAGATAATTCTATTTCCGTAGAGTTAATTCAGAGTATTGAAGCCCATTCTTTTATACATATAGAAGTAAATACAGATTTTCACCCTATAGAAACTTCTTGGGAGATTATTGATGTAAATGGACAGGTGGTTATGTCTGAATCTTATACGGGCGGAGAAGAAAATGCGTATTTGACGCACAACCATTCTGCTTCTTTAGCTGAAGGCTGTTATACGTTTAGAGCCTTAGATTCATCTGGAGATGGACAGTCATCGAATTCGGGTGGTTCTATTGTCGTAACTGATGCAGAAGGCTTAGAGTTGATGAATATTTCAGGTGATTGGGGTGATGTACAAGCCGTAACTTTCGAAGTAACACATGGTGTAGGAATAGAAGTAGTAGTAGAAAATACATTATCTATCTTCCCTAACCCAGCTTCAAACAATGCTACTATAGCATTAAACTTAACAGTTCCTAATGAGGTTGTTATTGAAGTGGTAAGTACTTTAGGTCAAAAAGTAATCGTTCAGTCTTCAAGAATGAACGCTGGAGAAAACACAATTACATTACCAGTGGAGACATTAGCGACGGGTTTATACTATGTAAACATTAAAATTGCCAACGAAATGATCACTGAGAAGTTGAACATTATCAAGTAATTTTTAATTGATGTTTTTGAAAGGCTCTCCATGTATAGGGGGAGTCTTTTTTAGTACCTTTGTTTTGGTATGCTTTTTGACTTTAAATCCCCAAACAACAAGATCATGAAAAAACTAGTACTTTCTTTTTTAAGCTTAATGAGCGTTTCTGTTTTTGCTCAATCATTATCTGCCGACCACGATGCGTATTACTACTCTAATTCTGGAGAAACTTGTACAGCACATTTTGATGTAGTTAATGAAACGAATCAAGATGTAGAAATTATTGTTACAAGAACGATGAATCCTAATGATGCGATAACTTCAACCTTTTGTTGGGGAGAAACGTGTTATACACCAACAACTAACGTTTCAGCGAATTCGATAGTAATTCCTGCTGGAGATAGTTTTGATGGTTTTTCAGGTTATATATACTCAATGGGAGAAGAGGTTTCCTATGTGATTAACTATTGTTTTTCATTAGTAAACGATCCTTCAGATAAAGTATGTACAGATGTTACATTTACTTCATTATCTCAATATGTAGGAGTTGATGAGCTTGAAAGTAACCCGTCTGTATACCCAAACCCTGCAAATGAAGTGCTTCATATAGAATATACGAATACTACGCCTGCAGCATTTGTGTTATACGATATGTTAGGTAATAAAGTATATGCTGAGAACTTGTTAAGTTCTAAGTCTCTTAGTTTAACTGCTTTTGAAGCAGGGATTTACTTCTACACTTTTAGTGTTCAAGGAATAGAAACTCAGGTTCAAAAATTGATTATTACGCACTAAGCGAAATCATTTTAAAAGAGCCCCGAACATTCGGGGCTTTTTTTATGCTCTAAACATTCTATTTCGTGGACAATGCGTACTTTTGTCCATTCGCAAAACCCGTATTATTATGAAGGTATCATATAGCTGGATCAAAGAGTATTTAAATGTAGACTTAAACGCAGTAGACTGCGCTAAAGCTCTAACAGATACTGGTCTTGAAGTTGAAGGAATCCAGGAGGTAGAAAGCATTAAAGGTGGCTTAAAAGGATTGGTGATTGGAAATGTTCTAACATGTGAACAACATCCAAATGCCGATCGTTTACGTAAAACGACTGTTACTATAGGCGATGAAACTTTAGAGATTGTTTGTGGTGCTCCTAATATTGCAGCAGGGCAAAATGTTGTTGTGGCTACAGTAGGGACTATCCTTTACGATGATAAAGGGGAGTCATTTAAAATTAAGAAAGGTAAAATCCGTGGTGAGGTTTCATTAGGAATGATTTGTGGTTCTGATGAAATCGGTATGGGTGGTGCTCACGATGGAATTATGGTTTTAGATGAAAATGCTAAACCGGGAACTCCTGCTAGTGAGTACTTCAAATTAGAATCTGATACTGTTTTTGAAATTGGTCTTACACCTAACCGTTCCGATGCAATGGGACATATGGGCGTGGCTTTAGATTTAAGAGCTGGAATGGCTGCTCAAGGAGTCTCATTAGATTTATGCAAACCTTCGGTTGAAGCTTTTGCTGTAGATAATACAGATTTATCAATCGATGTAACCGTTGAGGATAATGAACTTTGTCCACGTTATGCTGGACTTACAATCTCTGGTCTTAAAGTTGAAGAGTCTCCAGAATGGTTAAGGAGAAGGTTGGAGGCTATAGGTTTATCTCCGATAAACAATATAGTAGATAGTACGAATTACGTTTTACACGAAACGGGTAATCCACTACATGCTTTTGATGCTTCGAAAATTAAAGGCAATAAAATCATTGTTAAAACTTTAGCTAAAGACACGGAATTTATAACATTAGATGCGCAGGAGCGCAAGTTAGATTCGGGTGATTTAATGATTTGTAACGACCAAGAACCTATGTGTATTGCAGGGGTGTTTGGTGGAGCAGATTCTGGAGTTTCAGAAAATACAACATCTATATTCTTAGAAGCTGCTTTCTTTAATCCAGTTTCAGTACGTAAAACAGCTAAAAGACACGCTTTAAATACGGATGCATCCTTCCGATTTGAAAGAACGGTAAATCCCAATACCGTTATTTGGGCTTTAAAGCGAGCAGCACTTTTAATAAAAGAAATTGCAGGTGGTACAATTAGTTCTGAGATCACAGATATTTATCCTAATCCAATAGAAAATTTCATTATTGACTTTACCTATGATAAATGTGATCGATTAATTGGAGATGTGATCGATAGAAAAACCATTAAATCTATTCTAGCGAATTTAGAAATTGAGATTTTAGAAGAAAATGCTGATAGTTTAAAATTATCCGTTCCACCTTATCGTGCCGATGTGCAGCGTGAGGTAGATGTGATAGAAGAGATTTTACGTATTTACGGATACAATAATATTGGAATGTCAGGTAGAATTAATGCCTCTCTTTCCATTGCACCTAAACCAGATGCGCACAAAATACAAGAGCGTATTTCTGATTTATTATCTTCAAATGGCTTTCACGAATCAATGTGTAATTCTTTAACCAAAGCATCTTATACCGATGGTATTGATTCTTTGACAAAGGACTCGCAGGTTGTTTTGTTAAATCCATTAAGTCAGGATTTAAATGCTATGCGTCAAACATTATTGTTTGGGGGTTTAGAAGGCTTAGCTTACAATATCAACCGAAAAGTTCCGAATGTACTGTTATATGAATTCGGTAAAACGTATAATCGTTATGGCGATGAATACGTTGAGGAACGTCGTTTGGCTTTATGGCTGACAGGTGGTAAACAAGAGGAAGGTTGGAATGCAAAGAGCGATAAAGTGGACTTCTTTCACATGAGAGGTTTGGTGGAGAAGATTCTACAAAAACTAGGTTTAAACCAAGGTGTATCTTTGTCACAAACACAAACAGATCTTCTTTCAGAAGCTGTGGTCTATAAAATCCGCAAAAAGAAAGTTGTGGAACTAGGAATGGTTCGCAAGTCTAGTCTTAAAAACTTCGGTATAAAGCAAGAAGTGTTTTATGCAGACCTTAATTGGGATGCTATACTCGAGATGCTGAAAAACCAAAAGACTAGTTATAAGGAAGTTTCTAAATTCCCTGCTGTTCGTCGTGATTTAGCTTTATTGTTAGACGAGCAAGTAACCTTTACGGAACTAGAAGCTATTGCTCTTCGTACGGATAAACACTTACTAAAAGAGGTGAAGCTGTTTGATGTATATCAAGGCGATAAACTAGCTAAAGGAAAGAAGTCGTATGCTTTAAGTTTTGTCTTTAGAGATGAAGAGAAAACACTGACCGATAAAGTGGTTGATAAAGCAATTTTAAAAATATTTAAATCTTTAGAGCATCAGTTAAAAGCTGAGCTTAGAGATGGAACTTTATAGTAAGTACTTGTATATCAAGATGATTTACTAATTTTGCACTATGGAAGAAAAAGGAATCAATTGTTCGTTTTGTGGTCGTACCAAGCAAGAAACTGATGTTTTAATTGCAGGTACAACTGGGCATATATGTAATTTATGCATTAGTCAAGCACACGAAATTATCAGTGAGGAAATGGGTCACCAGTCTCGAGAAGACTTGGCAGATGAATTAACCTTATTGAAGCCAAAAGAGATAAAAGAGCATTTAGATGCTTTTGTCATTGGTCAAGATCATGCTAAAAAAGTACTCTCTGTTGCAGTTTATAATCACTATAAACGCGTGTTACAAGAGGAGGATAAAGAGCAAGAGGTAGAGATTGAGAAATCGAATATTATGATGGTTGGTAAAACAGGTACAGGTAAAACTTTACTTGCGTGTTCTATCGCCAAAATGTTAAACGTACCCTTTACGATTGTTGATGCTACCGTACTTACCGAAGCGGGTTATGTAGGTGAGGATGTTGAAGGAATTCTTTCTCGATTATTACAAGCCTGCGATTTTGATGTTGAGTTAGCCGAAAGAGGAATAGTATTTATTGATGAAATAGATAAAATTGCTCGTAAAAGCGACAATCCTTCTATTACACGAGATGTGTCTGGTGAAGGTGTACAGCAAGCAATGTTGAAATTATTAGAAGGAACCGTAGTAAACGTACCACCTCAAGGGGGTAGAAAGCATCCTGACCAGAAATACATTAAAGTAGATACCAAAAACATACTCTTTATTTGTGGTGGAGCCTTTGATGGTATCGAGCGTCACATCAGAAACAGAATGAATACCAATGCACTTGGTTTTGGGAATTCTACTGAAGAGCGTATTGACGATACAAATTTACTTCAATATATTTCTCCACAAGATGTGAAGAGCTTTGGGATCATTCCAGAGCTTATTGGTCGACTTCCTATTGTTACTCACCTCGACCCTTTAGATAGAAAAGCACTAAGAGATATTCTTACTGAACCTAAAAACTCCATCATCAAACAATACCGAAAGTTGTTTGAAATGGATGATATTACACTCAAATTAGATGAAGATGTGTATGAGTTTATAGTAGATAAAGCCGAGGAGTTCCAGTTAGGAGCTAGAGGGTTACGTTCTATATGCGAAGCTATTATGGTAGATGCAATGTTCGAATTGCCCTCTTCAGATGAGAAAGAATTCCACATTACTCGCGTTTATGCCGAGGAGAAAATATCGCGTAAGAAACTCACTCAATTGAGAGCTGTAAGCTAATTGCTTCATGAAATATACAGTACTGATTAGTCTTGGGTCTAATGAAGGTAATCGCCAAGAAAATATTCAAAAGGCGATTGCTCAAATTCAAGTACAATTAGGATCTGTAATTGCAATTTCTCCATTGTACGAAACTCCTTCTTGGGCTTACGAAGATGCAGCATATTTGAATAATGCGATTTGTTTAAATAGTGATTTTTCTCCATTGGATTTAATGTCATCTTTATTAGAGATTGAACAAGATTTAGGGAGGAAACGCACAAGTAGCACTGGTTATCAAGCCAGAAGTATAGATCTGGATATAATACTGATAGAAGGTGTGGTTATAGATCACCCTAAATTACAGGTTCCACATCCGCGAATGAATCTACGTAAATTTGTGCTGCAACCTATCGTAGATGTCGCTCCCCATTGGGTTCACGAAACAGTAGGTATAAGTTTAAGTGATCTGTTAGATCAATGTGAAGATGATTCGCAAATAAAATATTATGGACAAGTATCCTTATATAATAATTGAAGGAAATATAGGAGCTGGAAAACTAGTTTAGTGAAATTTTTGTAGAGGAATATACTGCCTAAGCTGTATTGTTAATATATACTCTTATGTGTGTAGAGATTGCAGTGTGTAACATGAAGCACGGAGGTAGAGTTTACGAAAAGTAGATTGCAGATTCTTATTTAGAACATATTCATCATGCGTGTTTTAGTTTTTTAAACATTAAATTGACTTACCCTCACTCATAATTAATGAGTCTAATTTAGATTTTGTGAATCAAAAGTCAGATTTCCAGAAGATTCTTGTATATTTAAATCGAACTTACACGAAAGGAGTTCATAGAATTAACTTATAATTAAAAGCATTTTTTTACCTTTGCTGCTGTCAATCTAGAGATTGATGGTTTATATTTAATTACAAAGAGAAAACTGGATCCTAAAATTAAAAACATGATCAACTTAAAGAAAGTAGCACTCGCATCATTATTCGTTGCAACAAGTGCTTTTGCTCAAGACGGAGGCCTTAAAGGCTTAGTATTAGACAACGCATCTATAGGTGTAAATGTTGGTGCATTAACTTATGTTTCTGCAGACCGTAATTTAGATCTAGCTTTTGGCTTAAATTATACGAAGCAAATTAACTCTGTTATTGCACTTCAAGCAGGTGTTTTAAAAGGTGTTTTATCTAACGAATCTGAAGAGTTAGAATTCAGTGCTTTAACGCTTAAAGGACTTATTAACTTAACCAACCTTTCTGTTGGGTCTTGCCCAAAAGCAAAATTCTACCTTTCTGGTGGTGTCAATGTAATGTCTTTTGATGCAGGTAAAGCTGTAATACCTACTTTAGGTGGAGGTCTTAAATATGCGATTAATAACAATGTCGATTTAGATCTTTCTGCTGCTTTTAGTGCAACTCCACTAACTGCTGATCCTATCGATGCTCACTTAGCTACAAGTTTAGGTGTAAATTATAGATTTACTAAAAAAGATGTTGCTGTTGAATGGAACAATCCTCTAGACGCTATGTACGGAGATATCGCTGCTGTGAAAACAGAAATCGAAGGTCTTTCTACTGATTCTGATGGTGATGGTGTATCTGATGCTTTTGATGCTGATAACAACACTCCAGAAGGTGTAGCTGTTGATGGTAAAGGAAATGCTTTAGATGTAGATATGGATGGTGTAGCTGATTATGCTGATGAAGATCCATTTACTGCTCGTGGTGTACAAGTTGATGCTAACGGACGTGAGTTAGATAGCGATAAAGATGGTGTTGCAAACTCGGTTGATATTGAGCCTAATACTCCTTCTGGTGTTACTGTAAACTTCCAAGGGAAAGAAATTAGAGGTGCTAAAGGTGCATTTATGCCAGCAGTTTACTTCGACTTTAATTCTTCTAAAGTTTCTTACGCTAACTACGAAAGATTAGCAGCTGTAGCTTCTTTGTTACAAGCTAACCCTACTTATAAATTAAAGGTTATTGGTTTTGCAGATACGGTAGGTAACTCTGCTAACAACCACAAAATTGCTTTACGTAGAGCTAACGCTGTAATCGATGCTTTATCTAATATGTTTAGTATTGATTCTGCTCGTTTAACTGCTGAGTCTAAAGGTGAAGATGCTCCTTTAGCTAATGAATCTGTTAAAATTACAGAAACGACTGCTGATGGTCAAGTTATTTCTAATAGCTTAACTAGAATGAATCGTCGTGTTGAATTCGTGATTGAGTAGGTTTATTCAAATAAGACATAAAAAAAAGGCTTCCATTTGGAGGCCTTTTTTTTATGTCTTATTTGAAGTATCTGGTATTTGTATTTGGTAATGTTGTTATCGATGAGTCTATACTAGCTACCAGCTACTAGCGACTAGTATCTCTAAATAACTCCCACAGCACCACTCCAGCACTTACAGAAATATTTAAGGAATGCTTCGTGCCTAATTGAGGAATTTCAACACAATTATCACACTTATCAATTACAGCTTGTTGCACACCTTTAACTTCATTGCCAAAGAATACGGCTATTTTATCGTGCTTACTATTATCAAATTGATCAAGCATTACGCTGTCCTCAGCTTGTTCTATAGCCAGGCAATGGTAACCCTCTTTTTGGAGTCTTCCTACACAGTCTAAAGTATCCTCCATGTATTCCCATTCTACGGACTCAGTAGCACCCAAGGCGGTTTTATGAATATCCTTATGAGGTGGTTGGGCGGTAATCCCGCAGAGGAAAATTTTCTCTAGTAAAAAAGCATCTGCAGTACGGAATACAGAACCTATATTATTGAGGCTTCTGATGTTGTCTAGCACAACAATAATAGGTAGCTTTCCCACCTCCTTAAACTCCTCGACACTCAGTCTATTTAGTTCGCTATTTTTTAATTTTCTCATGAGCTTATCGGTCAGAATTAATATCTTAGTCCATCGTTCAAAACGACTGCAAATTAATCAATATATTAGCAATTCAATTGGCAAAAGCGCTTAAAAAGAAGAAGGAAACCCCATTGATGACCCAATACAATGGGATTAAAGCAAAGTATCCTGATGCGGTGCTATTGTTTCGTGTAGGAGATTTTTATGAGACTTTTGGTGAAGATGCTATCAGGGCTTCACGGATTTTGGGGATTGTTTTAACCAGCCGTGCTAATGGAAGTTCAAAAATTGAATTGGCAGGGTTCCCACATCACTCTTTAGATACCTATTTGCCAAAGTTAGTTCGATCGGGTTGCAGGGTAGCAATTTGCGATCAGTTAGAAGACCCGAAGCAAACAAAGACGATTGTAAAAAGAGGAGTTACCGAATTAGTAACACCTGGAGTTTCTTATAATGATAAAACCCTTGACCTACGATCCAACAATTTCTTAGCATCTATTCATATGGAGAAAGAGGGTGCAGGAATCGCTTTTTTAGATGTTTCTACAGGTGAGTTTTTGGTTGCCGAAGGTTCGTGGGATTATGTAAATAAACTTTTGCAAAGTTTCTCTCCTTCGGAGGTGATTTATCAAAAGCAACATAAGGCAAAATTTACACAGCGTTTTGCCGATAGCTTTTTCACCTTCACCCTTGAAGATTGGGTGTTTAGTAAAACCTATACCCAAGAACTACTTTTAAACCATTTTGGTACTAAATCTTTAAAAGGCTTTGGGGTTGATGAGCTTGATTTAGGAATTGTTGCTGCAGGTGCCGCCCTTCATTACTTAAATGAAACGCAACACAATAAGGTGAGTCATATTGCCACCCTCACTCGTATTGAAGAAGATCATTACGTGTGGATGGATCATTTCACTATTCGCAATTTAGAGCTGATTAGCTCTACTGGAATCAATGGTGTATCCTTATTAGATATTCTCGATCAAACGATTTCGCCAATGGGCACGCGCATGCTTAGGCGTTGGTTGGTGTTGCCATTAAAAGAACAAAAAGCCATTCAAGATCGTTTAAACATAGTCGATTATTTTACGCATAATGGAGATATTTCGGATGAGCTTGCTTTGCAAATAAAGCAAATGGGCGATTTAGAACGTTTGATTTCTAAAGTAGCTACTGCTAGAATTTGCCCGCGTGAAGTAGTTCAGTTAAAGCGTGCTTTAAATGCAATTACTCCAGTTGTCGAGTATTGCTCAACCTCTGGCAATAAAAGCTTAGAAGCCTTGGCGGCTCAGCTAAATCCTTGTGATTCTATTCGTGACAAAATCGCCAATGAGTTACAAGATGATGCACCCGTACAACTGATAAAAGGGAATGTAATAGCCGAGGGAGTTTCTGCTGAATTAGATGAACTCAGAAATATATCTACTTCTGCAAAAGAGTATTTGGAACAAATTAGAGTGCGCGAGTCTGAGGCTTCGGGAATACCTTCTTTGAAAATCTCCTTTAACAATGTGTTTGGCTACTTCCTTGAAGTTCGTAACTCTCATAAAGATAAAGTCCCAGAAGAGTGGGTACGTAAACAAACACTAGTAAATGCCGAGCGTTATATTACCGAAGAGCTAAAAGAATTAGAAGTTAAAATCCTCAGTGCAAATGATAAGATATTAGCTTTAGAACAAGGTCTGTTTAATGATGTAGTAATGTCTTTAATGGATTACATTCAGGTAGTTCAGCGGAATTCACAATTAATCGCACGTGTGGATGTGCTATTGTCTTTTGCTAAAATAGCATTGCATAATGGGTACATTAAGCCTGAATTGAATGATAGTTTTGCCTTGAATATCAAAGATGGAAGGCATCCAGTTATCGAAAAAAGATTGCCAATTGGAGAGAGTTATATTGCCAATGATGTGTATTTAGATAACGATACTCAGCAAATCATAATGATTACAGGACCCAATATGTCGGGTAAATCTGCCTTATTGCGTCAAACGGCATTGATTGTTTTAATGGCTCAAATGGGTTCTTTCGTGCCTGCAAAAATGGCTTCTATAGGGATCGTAGATAAGATATTTACGCGAGTTGGTGCTTCTGATAATATTTCATTGGGCGAGTCTACTTTTATGGTAGAGATGAACGAAACGGCAAGCATTCTGAATAATCTATCTGATCGCAGTTTAATACTACTCGACGAAATTGGTAGAGGTACCAGTACCTATGATGGGATTTCAATTGCATGGGCGATTGCAGAATTTATTCACGAAAATAAATCCAAAGCAAAAACTTTGTTTGCAACACACTATCATGAACTCAATGAAATGACAGCGAGTTTTGATAGAATAAAGAATTATAATGTTTCGGTAAAAGAGTTGGATAAGAAAATACTATTCCTGCGTAAGTTAAAGCCAGGAGGTTCTGCTCACAGTTTTGGTATTCATGTAGCCAAGATGGCGGGAATGCCAAATTCCCTTATCCGTAGAGCCAATGATATTTTAGCTCATTTAGAGAAATCTCATTCTTCAGAAGAGTTAACAAGTAAAGCCAAGACGATTCACAATCAATCGGATATGCAACTGAGCTTTTTCCAGCTAGATGATCCTGTATTAGAACAGATAAAAGACGAAATTATTAATACCGATATTAATACGCTTACCCCTGTGGAAGCCCTGTTAAAGCTGAATGAAATAAAGAAAATGATTGGCACTTAGTGACTTGCTAAAAATCGGGTTAAATTCTTTTCTTTTTATTTTGAGGTCTATGAAAAGTACTTATATTTGCATCGCTCTTATAAGGAGAGCAAGAATGCGAGTGTAGCTCAGGGGTAGAGCATCACCTTGCCAAGGTGGGGGTCGAGGGTTCGAATCCCTTCACTCGCTCCACAATTAAAGCTTTATGCTCGAGTGGTGGAATTGGTAGACACGTCAGACTTAAAATCTGATGAACATTAGTTCGTGCGGGTTCAAGTCCCGCCTCGAGTACTCGAAAAGCTCAATCGCAAGATTGAGCTTTTTTTGTTTGTAAATTAGGTTGGGTTCATCCCGATAGCTATCGGGACCCGCTCCGAGTACACAATGGGAGATTATCGAATGATAGTTTCCCGTTTTTGGTTTTAATAAGTTCTAAAGTTTTGAAATAACCTCTCTGATATGTGTTAAGCATAAAAAAGACACACTTTCGAGTGTCTTTGTGTTGATTATGTTTTGTTTTGTAGTTCGTCCGCTGCGCGCAAACGTTAAATAGGTAAAGGGGTAAATAGTTAAAAAGCGCGAATAACACGAACCCTGAGTGCATCGAGCTTAGGGTTGGTGGGCGTGTAACCACTACCGAAACCGACGATCCACGCGTTGCCACTACTGCTCTCCGAGGAAGACCAATAGAAAGCGGTTGAGAAACCTCCTATATTGCCCTCTGGCCCACCCTGCCCAATCGTTATATACATTTCGTATAGTTCATCTTTTGAAGGTAAGTACCAGTCGCTGTAGTCTCCTGATTCGTAAGCTAATGCTTCACTTGCGGCTATAGGTGTTTCTGAACACCCTGCAACAATCTCTAAAGTGTTCTGATAACCTGTACCTATAGCTTGTAGTTCTGGACTTAAGCCTGTATTAATACCGTTTATATCTGTGCCATAACAACCCCACTCAAAAGAACCTAAATCTTCCATCGCTGAAACCAAACCGTGCTGACCTGTCTCGTCAACATAGAATACAATTCCTCCTTCTGCTTCCATACCTATTATATATTCAGCAATATTTCCTTGACAATCGTATCCTGATGGAGGGTATTCACAAGAATTATTATCAATTGTAGCTTCAGGATTATAATTACAAGCTTGAGAATCTAAACATCCGTGAATAGGTTCTTGCTCTTCTTCACAAGAAGAAATAAAGAACAGAGGAAGTGATAGTAAAGTGTAAAGTAGGTTTTTCATAATAGAATATTTAATTTTTTATTAACTCAAACTTACAAATTTATTCCTAATCATAAGGAACGATATTAATAATCACATCACCTCTTTCTGGTTTTAATTCTTCAATAGGTTTAACCTTACCAGCTACATAGGGTAGAAGTTTACTTACTGC
>Ga0208879_1001209_pt1 | contig 24770 bp, 21 predicted proteins | sample Knorr_S15_td_Bot_FD_185605 | JGI IMG/M metagenome (GOLD analysis project Ga0208879, IMG submission 185605) | Marine microbial communities from Southern Atlantic Ocean transect - Knorr_S15_td_Bottom_ad_5009_LV_A (SPAdes) (version 2) | ecosystem: Environmental > Aquatic > Marine > Oceanic | place...
AAGGGGAAGTAGACTTTCCGGCGGCCTGCGTGGTTTGCGTTGGTTCTGTCAGAACTCAGCGCTGCAGTCGAAAACAGATTGACTTGAATACATCATCGGTCTCTGTATTTAAGCCGACAGCTCAGTCATTAGAGTCGACCACTTATCTGTGAATATCTCTCTCCGACCGGATGATGATACTTGGTGACCGGCCACTGCCCTGACTCTCAGATAATTTCTCAGTTCGTCGAACGCGCTGCAAAATCGGCTCGCTGACTCGAACTGTTTGAACCCCAACATCGGATAGTAACGCTGCTTGATCGGTCGATGATTCTGCTCCATTCGGTTGTTCAGATATTGATTCTGGCGATGAAGAACTTTTCGACCAACGATCCAGCGAATCGCCTTCGTGTAGGCCGGATGCCTGTCAGTGGTCAGGCGCAACGGCTTCCGTCCTGCACTATCCAGTAGGCGACGCAAGAAACGACGTGCCGCATGCTTGTCCCTGTGCTCACTGAGCATCGAATCGAGCAGGTTCCCATCTCGGTCGATGGCACGGTACAGGTATCGCCAGCGTCCACCGACCTTGATGTACGTCTCGTCCAAATACCAGGAGACCCCGGCCTTCCCGCGACGCTTGGAGCGAAGATTCTCACTAATCAACGGTGCGAATCGGAACTCCCAGACCCGGATCGTCTCGTGGCTGATCTCGAACCCGCGTTGTAAGAGCAGCTCAGCCACATCGCGGAAACTGAGCTTGTATCTCAAACGCCAGAGAACAGCGAGCAAGACGATGTCTGTCGGGAACTGTAGGTCGTTGAACGGTGAACCAGTGCGTTCATTGAAGCGCTTCCCGCAGCCTGGGCAGAAAAACGTCCGGTAGCCAAGTGAGGTCCGATGTTTTCTCTTAGATGTGGACGTAGACAGGCAGTGCGGGCAGGACATGAACAGGTCTCCTCGGCTAATGAGGAACGATGCTACTCTGCCCCGACGCTGAGTTCTGACAGAACCCCTAAATGCCCTCCCTCAAAGGGAGTAGCGATTTCACCGGGGCTCCGGCCCTAGCGCGTTCGGACGCTGCCTTTGACCATGCTGGCATCGTCGCTGGCGAGAAACGCGTAGACCTTCGCGATATCGTCGGGCGAAACCAGTGCGTCGATCTTCTCTTCAAGGTCGCCTTTGCCGCCACCTGCCTCGTGCATTACTCCGACCTGGGTGACCTTCAGCGGCGTGTCGACCGCGCCCGGCAGCACGTCGTTGACACGGATTCCGTACTGTTCGAGGCGTGCTTCCATGACGAGTGCCAGCCCGTGAACGCCGCCCTTCGACGAACCGTAGGCGAAAGACGAACTCCCGCCCAGCACGCCCGCCCCCGATGCCGTGAGGATGATGACGCCCGAGCCCTGCTTCTTCATGACCCCGGACACGAACTTGGAAATTACGAAGGAACCGCGCATGTTGATGTCCACGACGGTGTCCCACATCTCTTCCGGGAACTCATCGAGGTCGACCGCTGCGCCCTGCAGCACACCGGCCACATGAATCAGCACGTCGATACCGCCAAGCCAGGTTTCGGCTGCCGCGACCGCGCCCGCGACCGCGGTTTCATCTCGCACGTCAACATGCCAGTACCGGGCATCGCCACCGGCCTCGTTTACGTCGCTGATCGTTGATGCACCGTCGGCGTCATTGACATCGAACGCTGCCACTTTTGCACCGTCGGCCGACACCCGGAGCGCCGTTGACCGGCCGATTCCAGTTGCGGCCCCGGTGACGATTATTCGCTTGCCCGTGAGGTCGGCGGCCATTCGTTATCTCCTGATCGTTTTGCAAGACCACTCGGGCTGGGCGAGATGGTCGGGCTGTATTTGGTTTCGTGGCTAGTGGTTCGCGTTTTTGGGGGTCTCGCGCTGCTGCGAAGGGTATTAGTCCCACTCGATTCCGACGCGTTCGGCAACCCGGCGAATGCCGGCGGCGGCGAGCGGAATCTTGTCGTCGGGCAGGTGTTCGACAAGCACGTGGGCCTTCGGGTTCACTTTTTGAAGGCCCAGCAACAGCGCTTCATTGTCGAGCAGACTTTCTGGCTGGTCGATGATTGTTTCCTTGAAATGCGTGAGCAATCCCTCGACCACGGTGAAATCTTTGGCGTGGGCCCCGACAATTCGGTCGGGGATCAACTCGTAAAACTCGTTGATAAGCGAAGTGGAATCGTAGGCGGTATCGAGCGAGTCGATGAAGTTGACCGGGTCCATGTTGAACCCCAGGTTTTTCGACCCGACTTCATCGATCAGGTCCTTCATCTTCTGGGGCGAGGACACCGGGCATACGACTCCGCCCTCAACGGCGATCATGATGCCTTCGTTTTCCGCGACCCTGCAAATTTGCTTTGTACTGTCGACGAGGCGGTCCCAGACTTCGGGCGAGTGGTTCTGGGGATGTGGCAACCAGCCGCCCTTCGGGTTGAGGCTGCCGGGGCGAAGATATGTGTTTGGACTACCGAGTCGGGCTGTGAGGTTGACCATTCGCTTTACGAACTTGATCTCTTCCCGGCGTTCGGATTCGTCTTCTGCGATCAGCTTGCCGCCGTAGTTGCCAACGGTTTGCGGCATTGCAAAGCCGCGTCCAGAGAACATGGCCTTGAGGCGGGTAACGTCGTTGTCCTTAAGCGACTGGGGGTCGGTCACTCGAATTTGAACAGTCTTGAACCCGTGTTCGGCAACATTGTCTAGCACGCCCCCGTCGATCGATTTCCAATCGCCCGGTACCAGACCCGCAACACCTAGCAGCATTTAAGAACCCTTCCGTGAAAGCCAGGCCGATGTACCGGTAAAACGAATGTCACTGGCATAATTCAACGGTCGTTCCAAATTTCGTTGTGTTGTTCGCACGGCGAACGGTGACTTAGCTTATCGGCAACCGGGCAGCCGCGGGACGAATTCGGGTCAATATTTGAGCAAGTGGGAAAAAAAGATTGCAGATGACCGATTCGATCGGGCCACATGAGACACAGGCTGGCGCGGCGTGGAAAAGGGCCGTTGAAGCGGAGCACGAGCAGTCCGACCGAATTCGTGAAGAATCGGCTTCCGATGACTTCTGGCGTCCGCTGGCGCACCGGTTCACTCCCCCAATGAAGGGCGAGGCGGCTGACGATGATACCGTCGAGCGACTCGCCGAGCTGGTCTCTTCTGGTGGCACGGTCCTTGATGTCGGTGCCGGGGGCGGCCGCCTGGCGATTCCGCTGGCGGGGCTGTGCGACCGGGTTACTGCCGTCGAGCCGTCGGAGGCGATGCGAGAGCAGCTGGAGGCCACGACAACGGCATGGGGCGTGAGCAACATAAAACTGGTGGCCAGGAGGTGGGAAGAGGTTGAGGTCGAGCCTCACGACCTGGTGATTTGCGCACATGTTGTCTACACGGTCAGCGATATCGAAGGCTTCGTAAAAAAACTCACCGCCCATGCTCGTGAGACCGTGGCGCTGGTCGTCTTTCAGCGGCCGGCCATGGCAGGGTATCTACCGCTCTGGCCGAAGGTTCATGGCGAAGAGCGGATTTCACTCCCGACTCTGCCCGAGATCGAGCAGTTATTGCCCCAAATGGGGATCGAGTACCGCAAGATTCCCCTCCAGGAGCGGATTTCGAAGCCGTTCAAAGACCATGAGCAGGCGCTGAACGAATGTTTGACACGGCTGTTCGTTGCACCGGGTTCAGAGAAATCGGCAAAGCTCTCTGAAGCACTCGACGATTGCCTTGTCGAAGTCGATGGCGGACTTCGGTTTGAGTGGGCCGAGCCACACCGGCCAAGCATTGTTGCGTGGGACGTTTAGGACACGCCTGAGCGGCACCCGGGGACGCGCGGATAGTACGATAGCGCCGCAGCGGATATTTCTGAAGCGCCAGTGATTACGGTGTTCCATGGCCGAGAGCGAAAAAATCCAGGACCGGGACGTTGAGCAACAGGTTGTGGTTCCTGGCGCGCCCGACGCTGAACAGCTCGACGAAATCCAGGAGTCGATCGAAGAGCTTGTCGAGGCTGGGGACGAGCAGCAGGCACTTTCTGAACTCCAGGTGTTGCGCGTCCCCGACAAGGCTGAAGTGCTCGCCGACCTTCACCCGGAAAACCGCCGGACGCTGCTCGGGAACCTCTCGAACGATGAGATCGCGGATGTGCTTGAGCACATGGATGTGGACGAAGCGGTCGAAGTTTCGGGCTTGATCGATGTCGACCGCATGGCGGGCGTGCTTGAAACCGTGTCGAGCGACGTAGCCGCCGACGTGCTGCGCGGAATCGACTGGGCCGATGCAACGCAAATCCTGGTGCGCATGGAAGACCGGTCGGCGGTCGGGAGCCTGTTACTGCACAGGGACGACGATGCCGGTGGTCTCATGTCCACCGAATTCATCTCGGTGCGCCAGTCGTGGACAACGACGAGGGCGCTGAACGTGCTGCGGAATTCCAGGCTTGACCCACAGCACATGCGCCAGCTGTTCGCCGTGGACGAAGAGGGCGTGCTCGTGGGCGTGCTGGAACTGCCCGAGCTGGTTTTCGCCGCACCGGGTGCGCAGGTTTTTGATGTTATGAACTCGGATGTTGTATCGGTAGAGGTTGGCACCGACCAGGAGGACGCGGCGCGGTTGATGCAGCGCTACGAGATCCGGTCGATACCGGTTGTTGACTCCGGCGGGCGCCTCGAAGGCACGATCGCGATCGAAGACCTTGTCGATGTTGTCGAGTCGGAAGCCACTGAAGATATGTTCAGGATGATCGGTGTGCGCGGGGATGTGCGCGGCATCGAATCGGTAAGGGGGTCGGTGCGAAACCGCCTGCCGTGGCTCATGGTCAACCTGGCAACTGTGCTGGCGACGGGACTCGTGCTCAGCATGTTCACCGAGACGCTCAGTTCGTTGTCGATTCTCGCCGTTTATCTGCCCGTAGTGATGGGGCAGGCCGGAATCGCGGGAACGCAAACACTGACGATCATCGTCCGTTCGATGGCGATTGGCGATGTCGTTACTGGCGACGCCCGAAAACTGCTGATTCGCGAGGCCCTTCTTGCGATTTCGCAAGGTGTGCTGGTGGCGGCGGTGATCGCGATAGTGGTGTTTGTGTGGCGTGATGACATTTACCTGGCTGGAATAGTTGCGGGTGCCCTTTTCCTGAACCTACTTGTGGCAGCGCTTTCTGGGGTGTTGATTCCGTTCACGCTGCGAGCCCTTAAAGTCGACCCCGCGGCGTCGTCTGCGGTGTTTCTAACGACGGTTACGGACATTGTCGGAATAGCCGCGTACATGGGCCTGGCCACCGTGTTTTTGGCGGTGCTCGTCAAGGGGTGAGGGAGATTGTTTTTTTGCGTCGGCTCCAACTACGGAGAATCGTTTATCGCCTGACCTTCAAACCAGGCCCATAACCGGGGGCCGCACATTGAGGCGACAACTCGTCGCCGCTGGCGAAGGCGGCCACCATGTGCCTGCGCTGAATTTTGCCGGTTGCGGTGCGTGGGAGCGAGTCGGCTATGTAAATCACGTCGGGCACCTTGAAGTCGGCCATCTGCTCGCGGCAGAAAGTTCGGATCGACTCCTCGTCAGCGTCGCCCTTCAGGACAACCGCGGCATGGACGACTTCGCCGTACTTTTCATCGGGAACCGCGAAGCAGACCGCTTCGGCGACCGCCGGGTGTTTCAGAAGGATGCCGTCGATCTCGAGCGGTGAAATTTTTTCTCCCGCCCGGTTGATGAGTTCTTTTATTCGACCGGTGAGGGTCAGGTAACCGGCTTCGCTCAGGAAACCCTGGTCGCCGGTGCGGAACCAGCCGTCGACGAACGCTTCGGCGTTGGCCTCCGGGTTGTTGTTGTAGCCGTGCATCACGTTTTCGCCCTTGATGACGATCTCGCCGATGTCGCCGGGTTTTTGCAATTTGCCCGTTGCTGCCATGTCCATGATCGCCACCTGGACGCCGGTCGCCTGGCCAACGGTTCCGGCGATCCGTTCGCCCGGGGGCATCGGACTCGACGACATCTGGTGTGAAGCCTCGGTCATTCCATAGGCTTCCAGTACCGGGGCGCCGAAGCGGTCTTCGAGTCGCTCGAACACGGCCGGTGCCAGTGCCGATGAGCACGACCGGATGAAGCGGAACGACTCGCGTGGCGCGTTGTCATCGTCGGCACGCATGAGCAGGATCTGGTGGATTGTCGGGACGGCCGAGTACCATGTCGCCGAGTTTTCTCGCTGGATGTCCCAGAATGTAGTGGCCGAGAAACGAGGCGGTATGACGAGTGACCCACCCGAGTTCAGGGTTGAGAGGGAAGCGCCCATTAGCCCGTGCACGTGGAACAACGGCATCACAATTATGGAAGTGTCGTCGGGCGTGAGCTCGTAGTGGTTCTTGATATTGCTGATGGATTTCATCAGGTTGGCGTGGGTAAGCGGGACGCCCTTGGGCCGGCTTGTGGTTCCCGACGTGTGCAGGAACAGTGCGACGTCCTGTTCGGACGGCGGCTGGGGATCGGCGGACGCGGTGAGTTTCGAGCCGTTTTTGCTGAGAACGACCGAATCGCCTTCGAGAGATGCTTCCAGGACCGGGATTCCGAGTTCCGCGGCGGCATCCCGACCCAGGTGCGATCCGGGCGGGACGATCGCCAGTTGGGAATCGGCGTCCTCCATGAAGAACTTGAACTCATCGACCGTGTAGGCAGAGTTCAGCGGGGCTGCCACGGCCCCGGCCCGGGCGACCGCCAGGAACAAAACCATGAACTCGAGCGAGTTGGTGAGAACGATCGACACCGGCCGACCGGGCTTTACGCCAACGCCTGCAAGCAGTCCGGCGACATGCTCTATCTCTTCACCGTAGCGGGCGTAAGAAAGTGTCGGTCCGCCCGGAATGACGATCGAATCGTCGGTCGAAGAAGATGGGTTGAGGAGGTTTGCAAGCGTGTTCGTGGACATGGGTTCCTGGCGGGCTGATGTTGCGGGGGAGTGATTTGCTCGATAACGGCTTAGCCACGAATTGTAGTACTGGAGAGGCTTCCCGGCTCACGTCCTGCGAACGGTAACGGAGGCTGCGACCAGCATTGTTCTGGAAAACTGTGCGAGCACTCCTATTTCGGCGGAAACTTCGGCCAGCGAGCCGCCCCGCAGAAACCAGAGGTTTCTAAGTGGGCTGCGTGGTCCACCTGTGGCTGGATATCAGGATCGTTGTTCCCGCGCTGGTCACTTCCTTGAAATGCCGCCAGAACGTGTGGCGTAGTTCCGGGTCGAGACCCGAGGTGACTTCGTGAATCAGCAGCAGCTCAGGCTCGTGAACCGGCTGCCTTGCCGAACGTCACGACCGTTCCCGCCTTCGGTTGAGGCCCCCGATCAACAGCCCGCCCCGTGCCGTTCTGGTCTGCGCCGGTTGGTAGGCTTTTTCTCCCGACCTGAATTCGCCGTTATAAGTATCATCTTTGGCCTCACCCGGAGCCGGGATTGCGTTATCGTGCCGCCGAGTTCGCGTGCGATTCCCTGGAATGTTGTTCTGTTTGACGTCGAATTGGAGTAAAAAATGGCCGAGAGTTTCCCGCCGGTCGGCGACACGGTAGTTCATTTTGGGCACATCGCTTACCGGATGGAGGAGCGCTACGCTCTGCGCGGACCGGGCGTTAACTACTTCCAGACATGGTCGCCTGAAGAAACGATGGACCGCATCGGCGAGGCGGATGTTTTCGTCGTTTCGGGTTTCTGGGACAACGCGCTGCTGGAGCGGGCTTCGAAGCTGAAGTACATTCAGTCGATCGGTGCCGGTTACGATCAGTTTCCACTCGATGAGTTGTGTGCTCGAGGTATCCGGCTTGCCAACGCTTCCGGAGTTAACCAGAACGCAGTTGCCGAGCATGCGATGGCGCTAATGCTCGGGCTGAACCGGCACATTCACACCGGGCGCGACCACCAGAACAAACGCGAATGGCGGGGCATGATTGGCGACCTTGCGAGGCGGGAAGATGAGTTGCTGGGCAAGACACTGGTGATCGTGGGGATGGGCGCGATCGGTTCGCGGCTGGCGAGGTTTGCAAAAGCGTTCGACATGCGGGTTCTGGCGACGAAGCGAGATCCGTCGACCGCGCAAGGACCCGCCGATGAGGTGGTGACCCCTGATGGGTTGGGCGATCTGATTCCGCAGGCCGATTTCCTTGCTTTAACATGTCCCTTGACTCCCGAAACCACGAACATTGTCGATGCCGGTGTGCTGGGTGCCATGAAGCAGACTGCCTACCTTATAAACGTTGCCCGCGGCCAGTGTGTCGATGAGCCTGAACTGGTGAGGGCGCTGGAATCGGGTGCGATAGCGGGTGCTGGGCTCGATCATTTCTGGGAGGACCCACTGGGTGCCGATTCACCTTTCTGGGGCATGACGAATGTGATTATCACTCCCCACACCGGCGGTGAAACTCGACTTTACGAAGAGCGTGTGATCGATATTCTCGACGACAATCTGGGTCGGCTCTGGAATGGCCAATCGGAACTAAGAAACCAGATCGTTTGATTGACTGAAGGGACTTTAAAATGCTGATAATCGATGGCGACTACCCGATGGCCCTCGCGGTGCGCATGAACCGGGACCTTACACTGCCGATCGACCAGGTGAGGTCGGCACCGGCCCTTCCCGGCGGTCGCCCGGACCGGGCCGATTCCGAAACGATGGCCTCGCTGCCCGAGATGAGGCGCGGCGGAGTGGCCGCCGCCCTGGTGAAGGTGGTGGTGGACCAGCACCGTGACGGTGCGCCCATGCCCGGCGGGCCGCGCAGCGACGAGTTGTCGTACGCCCTTGGCCAGGGGCAGATGGCCTACTACCGGATACTCGAGACCAAAGGAGAAGCCCGAATTCTGCGCACGTCTTCCGATGTTAAAGAACACATGCAGCAATGGGAGAACGCCGAGTCCTACGAAGACCTGCCGGTAGGGTTTTTCCTGGGCATGGAAGGGTCTGACCCTATCCTGTGGCCGAAGCAGGTCCACGAGTGGTACGACGACGGCCTCCGTGTCATCAGCATTGGCCACTACGGCCCGGCCCGCTACGGACACGGCACGGGCACCGGGCTGGATGGAGGCCTGTTTGAGGACGGGCCGGAACTGCTCAGGGAGATGGACTCCCTCGGCATGATTCTCGACGTGACGCACACCTCTGACGAGAGTGTCCGGCAGGCCCTCGACATCTTCAAGGGTCCGATACTCGCCAGCCACCAGAATTGCAGGGCGCTCGTGCCGGGCGAGCGGCAAATGAGTGACGAACTGCTGAAACGCTGTCTTGAAAGAGGGGCCGTTATCGGGGCTTCGATGGACACGTGGATGCTGACCCGAAACGTCGAAAAAGACTGGAGTGGCCAGAGGGCCGAAAGACGGGAAGACCTGTTCAAGCCGGAGGACGTTACGCTCGAAGACGTAGTCGATCATATTGAATATGTCTGCGAAATGGCGGGAGATACGCTCCACGCCTCGATTGGCGGAGATACCGATGGGCAGGGAGGGGCGATCGGGGCTCCCTACGATGTCGATACGGTTGCCGATTATCAGAAAATTGCGGTGATTCTCGGGGAGCGCGGCTGGGACACGGGCGATGTCGAGAACGTGATGTGGCGCAACTGGCAGAGGTATTTCGAGGAATTTTTGCCCGGTTAGGAGCGGCGGTTTTCAGATTGTCTTGGTCTCGCTTCTCGGTCCAGGTCATCCCCTCGTGCCGACCGGCGCAGCGGGGTCAGCCGCTGGGGCGGCGCGGCACCACAATTCAGTGGCCTGCTGCTCCTGACATCTGCAAGTGAAGCGCGAGCCGACGTGAGTCGTCTCGTGTGGGCCACCGTCCCTCCACGCTGAGCCTGTCTCATAATGCATTGATCGGCATGGTTAATCTCTTCTCTGAACGGAGAAGGTTAGGTTGAGGGGAAGCATTCGATGTTCGAGTAGGTGCAATCGAACGGCTATTTGCTCTGAAGTAACATTCCCCCTCACCCCAACCCTCTCCCTGATGAGGGTCGTTCATAATTCATCGCCAACGTTTGAAAGGAATGAGCGCAACGCCTGCCTGTACTTGTCGGGAGCCTCTAGCCACGGAAGGTGCCCGACGCCATCGAGCAAATGAAGTTGACCTCGCGGGAATAGTTCTGCTGTTCGGTGAGCAGCCCACACAGGATGTGGGTCTAGTGTTCCATGAACAACCAATACCGGACAGAGTATTTCTCGCAGAGAGGATCGCAAATCCGAACGCGAGATGAACTCTTTCCATGACTCATTTAGAGACGCGTTCACCTCATAGTTCACGTCGTACTGCCTAGGTAGCTCGCGAACCAAACGTGCCCCAACACGCGGAGAAACGAAATCGGTCTTCTAGGACAGGTCAAGGTACTCGTCCTGCAAAGATAGAAACTGCTCTGGCGCGAATGATTTCATTTGGGTTAGATCCGAGAGGCGCGATTGCTCCTCAGAAGTTAGACGATCAGCTTTCGTCTTGTGGTACTCCGATTGCCAACCAGCCTCGATGCCCACGCCGCCAACCAGAATGACAGCATCAAGAGAAATGGCGTATTTATATGCATATGCAATCGCCAGAGACACCCCCCAAGAATGTCCATAGACAGTCCAGGACTCGAATCCAAACGCACGCCGAATGGCGTCCAAGTCATCAGCGGCCGATTCGACCGAGTACGGTCCCGTGTTGTCTGATCTTCCTCCTCCGCGCTGGTCGTATCTGATGGTGGTGTGGAGGTCATCGATCATTGCCGCCACCGCCGCTTGGTCATCCCAAAGTCCGCGCCCACCGTGGCACAAGACTACTGGCCTACCAGCGCCCTGAATGATTGCCCAGAGCCGAGCGCCCTCCACATCTATGAATCGGCCAGTTTCCATACCGATCACTATACTTGTTGATCTGCCGGCGGAAGTTACGCCACCTTCCGCAGACAGTCCCTTAACCCCTCTGATGCCTGGGCCGTGTGACGCAATTTTCCGAATTATGAACGACCCTCCTCAGGGAGAGGGAGTTGTGAGACAGCCTTCGCTGGTCGGGAAGAGGGGACCTGCCAGCGCAAGGGTCAGTCGCCCTTGCGCGCAACCACGATCATCCGGCGGGTTGATGGGGTGTATGGCTCCGAGTCAAAACCGCCGTATACCTGTTTGAAGCTCAGGCCGGCTTCGCCAAGCATCTGGATGATCTCGGTAAGCGTGTAGAGCCTGATGCGGTGTCCGATCGACTCCCTTTTTTTGCCGTGCTTATCAACAAAGGTGAAGGTCACCTGGTTTCGGCTGGTGTGCAGGTTAAGTTCTCGTTCTTCCAGTACCACCGTGCCATCGGCGTTTTCACGCCTTTCCGACGGCTGGTTGTTTGCGATCACCCATTCACGGTTGATCAGGTCGATCAACACATGCCCATTCGGTTTGAGGGCCTTGCTGACCTCGGCGAGCACCTGTCGGTCGTCGCTCTGTGAATCGAAATAGCCGAATGAGGTGAACATGCTGATTACGGCGTCGAAATGCCGTTCAAAGGGAATCGTGCGCATATCGCTATTCACCAGCGCCAGTTCGACGCCTTCTCGTTTTGCGGCGGCACGGGCATCGTCGAGGTACTCGGCGCTCTGGTCCTGACCGGTCATGTCGATACCCTGCCTGGCAAGCAGCACGGCGTGGCGGGCCTGTCCGCAGGCGAGATCGAGCACCTGGTCTCCGGGTTTCAGTGCGAGAGTGGCGATGACGAACTGCGTTTCTTGCTCGGTATTGGTCAACCCCGGCCCGAGGGCATCTAGGTAATCTCGACCGTAGAACTGCGTGTACCAGAGCGTTTCGCTATCGGTCATTTGAGATATTTCGTTCGGTCTTCAACGCCCGACTCCTGAAAGGCATCACGCCGTTCGGTGCATTTGTTGCAGTCGCCGCAGTGCGAGGTGCCGTTTAGCGCCGGGCGTGCGGAGGCCGCACTTGCCAGATGACTGGCGTGAGCAAGCCGACCGCGCACGCTCCGCGGGGCACGCCGGGGCGGGTTCGCGCAGGTCAGCGTCAGTTCCAGCGGAAGACCGCTGTGGCTCCGTATCAAATCGGCTTTATTGCGCCCGCGAAACGGAGCTTCAACGCCGATCTCGTGTCCCAGTCCTGCACTTAGCACGCTGGCGAAAGATTCGAAGAATTCAGGTGTTGCGTCGGGGAAGGGATTGCCTCCAAGTGATCCGATTGCGATACGGCCAACACCGTGAGTGCTGCACCAGACAGCCGTGACGGCGATAAGCAGGACGTTGCGCCCGGGGATGAACATTTCGCTGTCGGGGGCCTGCGCACCAGGGACAGCCCGGCCCGTGACACTCCAGTGTGAGTCGAGAAGCGGTCCGACTGGGACCGACAGGTAGGTGACCGGCTCGATGCCGGGATGTTCGAGCGCGGAAAGGAACCTTTCGAGCGACTCTTTTTCGCCCTGTTCCCAGACCAGCCCCGCCTCGACATAAACCGGGTAGACCTGCGAGTTTTCTGCAAGATCGGCCAGCATGATAGCGCTGTCAAGGCCTCCGCTCGCCAGCGCCGCTACTTTCGTCACGTTCAGCTACCCGGTTCACCCGCGGTATACGACGCGTAGCTTGAAGGAGTCTCCCAGAGTCGCGTTTCCAGTATGTCCAGCCCGGCATTTGTTGCTTCTTCGTGGATGCGCTTTGCGATGTTCTCGGCAGTGGGGTTATCGTCCATCACATAGACCGGCTCGTTGAGATCCAGCAGTAAATTCAGGATGGGATCGTCTTTGCTGAGGATCATCTGATGGTCCATGTTTGTATCAACCCACTCTTTGACCACGTCCTTGATGTCCCCGAAATCGATCACCATGCCGCGTGAGTCGAGCGACCCTGCGGCGACATCGATTTCCAGCAGTCCGTTGTGGCCGTGGAGGTGCTTGCACTTGCCGTCGTAATTGAGCAGGCGGTGGCCGTAGCAGAACTCGATTTGCTTGGTGACCTTAAATTGCGACATTGCCTTCCCATTCGTTCCGCTTCTGCGGTCTTTCCCGGGTAATACGCTTCACTGAGTGCCAGGCCCGGCGAGGTGTCGTCCGGAATCGACCCGAATCGTTTCGCCAGTGATTGTCTCAGACTTCAGGAGGGTGACAATCATGTCGGCGATATCGTCAGGGGAGGATTCCCGCTTGAGCGGGGCCATGTCCAGTACGTCGCGCTGCCAGCTTTCCTCGCTGATTTCGGGCGGTCTCATGGTCGGGCCCGGTGCGATCGAGTTGACCTGGACCCCGTGCTGCGCCAGCTCAGCGGCAAATCCTCTCGTCATGAAATCGACTGCCGCTTTAGCCGTGAGGTATGGCAGGTAGTCGGTGTACGGGGTTTCCCCGGCTGCCCAATCGCTGAACATCACGATGTGGCCCCTCGGTGGCCCGCTGTTTTTCATTAGCACCCGGGCCGAATGAACTGCGAGCAGGTACGAGCTTTTCGCGGTGCCCATGGCCCGGTCCCACGATTCGGCATTCAGTGAATCAAACGGCGCACGCGGGTAGTCGGAGGCCAGGTTGATTACGAAACGAAGACCGCCAAGCTGTTCTTCCGCGTCGCCAACTATGCGCTTGACGTCATCTTCGATCGTCAGGTCGGCCTGCATTAATGCGGTGCGGCCGACGAGCGGTTTTACCTTCTCCTGGAGCCGTTCCGCCTCGTCTTTTGATCGGCGATACACGATTGCGAGGTTAACGCCTTCAGCTGCGAGCCTGAGTGCGACTCGCTCACCAACGCGCTTTGTGCCTACCAACAGCGCTCCGTTGTTCCTGAGTTCCATAGCGGGTCAGGATACGTTATGTCGCGGGGCGGGGGTTGACGAGGTGGGCCGGCCGGGTCCCCTTCTCTCGGACGTAGGGGGGAATCCCACCGGGCTAGTCGGTTCTCACGTACTCACGGGGCGTGAAGTCGGAGCCTGCCCGGTCCTCCGGTTTATAGCCGAGCGCTTCTCTGGCGTGTTCGATATCGAATATCTTCCATGTGTTGTCGGACGTCGCATTGAAGATATCGTAGCGATGCGATTCTGGAGCGCTGATGCACAGGTCGACAATCTGCGCGGTGTCGCGGTGGCTGAGCCAGAGCGAGAGCGCAAAGGCGGAAAAAGTTGGATCGTCGCCCTCGATCACCCAGCCGATGCGCAGGTGGAACGAACTCAGCTGGTGAAAATCGTTGTAGTAGCTCCCCAGCGCCTCGCCGTATGCCTTGGCGACCCCGTAGTAGCTGTCGGGGCGGATCATGTGCTTTTCGCTGACCAGTTCGTAGTTGTCCTGTTCAAGCAGGTGGAAGTTGCCATCGTTGATGTGTTTCCAGGGAGCGTCGAGGTAGTAGCCGCCTTCCGCATGGTTCGAGCTGGCGAAGATCACCCGTTTCACACCGGCGCGTTTCGATGCCTCGAACACGTTGTACGTCGCGATGAAATTGTTGCTGAGGATCGACTCCCACGATCCGGCAGGCGAGCGGTCGGCTGCCAGATGGACGACGGTGTCGATCCCTTCGAACGCCTGCTGGATGGCTTCAAGGTTGGAGAGGTCGGCAAGCGTGGAGGGCACATTGCGGGCCTCGCGGATATCGATCGACGAAAAATCGTACTTCCCGCCGAGTTTGTTCTTCAGGATGGTTCCGATCAGCCCCGCACCGCCTGTGATCAGGACTTTTCTTTTGTTGGGCATTTGAGTGTCGACTCTCCCTCGGGGTTCATGTTTTTTGCAGTTAGAAGCGGTGATCGTTGGGTTTGAAACTGGCTTCGTAGAAATCGGCGGCGTTGGTTCCGGGGTTGGCGAGCCGGTCGATCGCGGCGAAGTCGTCCGAGGTCAGCTCCACGTTAAGGGCACCCAGATTATCTTCAAGTTGTTCCAGGGTTCGAGGTCCGATGATCGGGGCGGTAACGCCCGGTTGGGCGGCGACCCACGCAAGCGCGACCTGGGCGACTGTTGCTGAGTGGGACTCGGCAATCGGTGCCAGCCCATCGGCAATATCCATGACACCGTCGCTGAAGCGCTTCATCTTGCCCGGGTCGGTCTCATCACCGAAACGAGTGCCCGCGGCCTGGCTTTCGACACGTTTGTACTTGCCGGTCAGTCCCCCGGCCGCGAGCGGCGACCATGGGATGAACGCGAGGCCGTAGGTACGGCACATCGGGATGTGTTCGCGTTCGGCCCTCCTGTCGGCGAGATTGAACGGCGACTGTTCGCTGACAAACCGTCCCAGGCCCAGCTTTTCCGATGCCCACAGCGATTCGACCACCTGCCATGAACCGAAATTGCTGGTGCCCGCGTAACGGATTTTTCCGGACGAAACCAGGTCGTCCATGGCCCGGAGCGTCTCATCGATGGCGATGTGCGACGCGGGGCGGTGCAGCTGGTACAGGTCGATGTGATCGGTCTTGAGGCGCTTCAGGCTGTCCTCGCACCCTTTGATGATGTGGAGCCTGCTGTTGCCGATATCGTTGGGGTCGTCCGACATCCGGCCGTTGACCTTGGTCGCCAGGAAAATGTTTTCACGTCTGCCGTTGCGCTTGAGTCCCTCGCCGACAAAATCTTCGGAAGCGCCACGGCCATAAACGTCAGCCGTATCGAGGAAGTTGATTCCCTCGTCGATCGCACGGTCGATAATTCGGCATGTGTCGTTGAGGTCGGTCTTCTGGCCGAACATCATGCAGCCCAGAACAAGCTGGCTTACCTGCACACCGGTGCGTCCGAAAAGGTTGTATTTCATCTGTTTCTCCGGACTTTATTCTGGCGAATCGAGAAGCGGCTGGAACAAATCGCGCGGCTAGAACGTTATATCAACACAGCCCGCCGCCGAGTGGGTAATAAGATACTTTAGCGATAGCCCGACGGCATCCATGACAATTGTTGCTGCCGGTCGTCCGCATGGTGTGGAGGGACAGTCATGAAATTCCAGATCGGCCCGAGACTTTTTCTGCCGGTGATTGCGGCGATGGTGTTGGCGATAGCAGTTGCGTGCGGGGGTGGGTCGGACGATAGCACCAGCGGTGTGTTCTTTGCACGAGGTGAAGACAGCTCCGAAGAGTCTGGCTTTGGTGCTCCGGCCGCGGTAGAAGTGCAGATGGGTTCGGGCCCGGCCGGGGCACCAGGCGAACTTGCTGGTGGAGCTTCGCTGGCAAGGCCGGCCGCCACGGCCGCTCCAGCCGCAGCATTTGCGACAGAGTCGATTCAGAAAACCGTAGGCGACACCAGGGGTGACGAGGCCATCAGTCTGGCCAATTCCGTGACCGCGGGTTCAGGCACCGGCTCGGCTTCGATAGAAAACGAGATTGCCGCGGCGACCGATGGGCGGGTGATCGTCAGGACTGCCGACCTGGGTATCAAGGTCGAAAGCGTTGTCGAATCGCTGGACGACATTTCGAAAATGGCAGTTGCAGCTGGCGGGTGGGTCGTTTCATCAGTCCAGTCACGGCAGTTCCAGGGCAGCATCTCGATACGGGTACCTGCCGACAGGTTCGACGATGTGATCGAGCAGCTTTCCGATCTCGCAGTGAAGGTCGATTTTGTGACCACCCGCAGCGAAGACTTCACGGAAGAGTTCACCGATGTCACTGCGCGCTCGCAGACACTGCGCGACACGCTTGAGGCACTTCGATTGCTTTACGACCGTGCATTCAGCGTTGAGGACGCGATCACGATTCAGAAGGAAATCACCAGTATCCAGAGCGACCTGGAATCGCTTGAGGCACGGCTTAAATTCCTGTCGCAGAGTTCTGCTTTTTCGTTCATTTCAGTTTCTCTCGAATCGGTTCCTATCGAACTGGCGATCGACGCCGGCGAAGACATCACAGCCGCCGTTGGTCACCCGGTCACGTACCGTGCGAAGTTCACTCCACCCGAAGACATGGAGGAGTTCGTCGTTACGTGGAATTTCGGCGACGGATCGCGCGAGGAATCAACTGATCGAATTGCCCCAACCGGTAAAGGCGACGAAGTTATCACCGCTCCGATCGTCCATTTCTTCGATCGCGACGAGGACTCGCCGTTCATCGTTACGGTCGAGTTGAGCGGTTTTGGCGATGCCGGTATTGCTGAGGGCAAGGCCACGCTCACGACCACGGTGAGCAGACTTCCGGTAATCGAGGTTTTTGCAGGCGCAAACCAGACCGTTGAGGCAGGTAGCGAGGTTGAACTGAGCGCTTCGTTCACACGACCGGAAGGGGTTTCGGAATTAGCTTACTCGTGGAACTTTGGCGACGGCTCGGCACCTGTCGAAGGCGACCTTGGCGACACCGATGCGGCGGCGCAGGTCGACGCGAAACACACTTACCGGAACTTCCGGCCCGACCCGTACTTCGTGACCCTTACGATTACCGGTCAGACCGATGTTGGTGAAGTAGAGGTCAGTGGCAGCCTGTTTGTGTTCGTTCGAGAAACCATAGGTGTCGCAGCTGCTGAGCTGGACGCTGGCAGCACCGTGCGCGACGCCGGGCGAACGTTGCAATCGGTTGGCGTGTTCCTTGCGCAGGGCGGCCTGTGGCTGCTGATCCTCAGTCCCGCATGGCTTGTGGGTGGTGTAATTGTGTTCGTGCTGATCCGTCGGCGTAAGGCGATCAGGCTTCCGGGACGATCGACTGACTAGAACACGGAGTCAATTAAAAAATCGCAGGGGCAAAACCCCAAAAAAAGATTTGGCTTTGCCCCTGTTTTTCGTTCGACTCCAGGGGGCGCCTGGTCCTCTTCCCTACCGGTTGGCCGCGGCCTAAACGTACAGCTCCATCGAGGCCGGTTCGGTGAGCCAGTCGATGCCGTCGTTTGTGATCAGGAACTGGTCTTCGATCGAGATAAACATGTCGCCACCTTCGGAATGGCAGATCGTGGGCTCGAGCGTTTCAATCATGTTTGGCTGCAGGACCGTGTGATCGTTGAGCGCGAGATACGGCGGCTCATGGACGACCCTGCCGACCCCGTGCCCCGTGTACGGGACCACCGGCGGGTAGCCGATGTCGTCGTACAGCTTGAGTTCGATCTTTCGCACATCGGAGGCCTTCATTCCGGGCTTCATTTCCTCCATGCACCGCTCGACCAGCCATTTTTCGATCTTGTGCGCCTTCGCAAGTGAGTCGCTAACCTCGCCAAAACCGACGATGCGGGAGAGGTTGCAAATGTAGCCCTGGTACTTCGACTGGCCGTCGATTCGGATGAACATCCCTTTTTTGAGTTCGACATCGCCCGAGGCGGGTGAACCGTTCGATAGATCGAGTCCGGCTGGCCCGAAGATCACGTAGGCCCGTTCGTATTCGACGCCGTTTTCTATGCAGAGTCGCCGGTACACAGACTGCAGTTCGGGCTGGGTCATGCCCTCTTCGGCTTCGTGGATCGTGTCGAGCCAGACCTTGCTGCCGCGTTCGCACGCGATGCGGGCGCGGCGGATCTCCTCGTCGCACTTGATCATCCGCAGTTGCCAGATCGCATCTTCTGCGTCCACAAAAGTAGCGTTCGGAAGTAGCTCCTTGAGTCGCTCTGAGTATTTCGATCCAAGAAATCGCTTTTCGGTTGCTATGGTGCCGTTTGCGAGGCCTTTTTCTTTCAGGGCGTCGGCGGCCACTTCCATCGGATCGCCAGACGGAGGATCGGGGTCGAGCGGGTTGTCCCAGGTCTGGATGTAGTAGCCGGGGCCCCAGTATCGCCTGTCCTCGATCCACGGGTCCATGATTTCCAGGGTTGTCTGTTCCGACGCACCGGCGACTATGAAGGCGTCGCGCTCACTATTGGCAGGCAGGCCCACAATGGTCATGTGCGTCGCTTCGGTGTCCCACAGAACGTAAAACTGGTCGCTCGGCGGGTGCCAGTAGTCGGACAGGTAGCCGACTCCGTGGCGGGAAGTCGCAAGGATTACATCGATGCCGGACGACCGCATTATGTGGGTGGCTCGGTCGTAGTAGAACAGGCGCATCATTTAGACCTTTTTTGCTTCTGGCAGGCTTTCGGTGATTATCGGAACGCGCTGCCTGTTTCTGTATGCGGACGATTATTGATCGGTGAACCGTGATTGCGCAAATCAGGGGAGGTGTAACTGGACATCTCGAGCAGCGTTGACCAGCTGTACCCCGTTCAGGAGTGCATTGCCGTCCGAGTCAGATGTCGAGCTCATTGAGACGAATACTGAATCGGAAACGAACACGACGATTGCACCAATGCCGCCCACGCTGATATCGAGCATGTAGGAATCGGTGCCGATCACTTCCTGTTGGACCTCAGCAAGATCGCCGATCTGCTCCACGCTGAGCAGGACCGATGCGAGAGTTGAATCGAACAGTGTCATGGCAGAATCGTTGGTTTCGAACTTCACGATAGACAGTGTCAAGGATGTGCCCGGAAACGGGATGTCGTTTGCATCGACAGTCAGGAACACTTCGACAAGGCAGTTGTTCACCGCGCCGCTGTCGGCAAGTCCGGCGACGCCTGTAACTTCAATAACACGTTCGCGGGCCTGCAGGTCGGATTCTCCGGTGACCGCCTCGATGCTCTTCGCATCGACGAACCCTTTGCAAGATTCGTAGTCGCCAACGGCTTGCGGGGCCTGTTCAGTGGTGGTTGATTCGCCGTCGCTCGAGCACGCGGCCGCTGCGATTACGAGCAGGAACATGGTTGCGAGGATGGTTCGGGTCCGGCGCGAGCGAAGTTGGAATTTCGGCATCAAGACACTGTATCGCCGCAGGCGGGTTTACGAAAACTTTTCTCAGGTGCGAAATACCGTGGATGTGATCGATCGAGCACCTTGTAACCATACGAACCGGCGGGCCTATCAGATGGAACCTGTATTGCCAGCCGGTCGCAGGCACGATGCTGAAAATCGCTTCGGAGCGGCCAATAACCCACCCCGGTCGAAATGATCAGGGTGGGTCAGGGCCTCGGAGGTGCAGTACGGGCAGATCGGCATTGCCTCCGGGTCGGCGAAAGTACGGGCCGGCTACTTTAAGAACTCTTCTTTGATCACGCCGTCGGGGGTGCACATGAAGCCGCCGTTCTGGTACCAGACGCCCTCATAGACGCCCCACGTTCTCGAAGTACCTTCGGCTACCAGATCGTCGTAGTTGTAGACATCGTAATTCGTCTGCGCCTCTTGCCCGTCACTGCAGAACACGACCTCGACGTTGCGAGCGTTGTAGCCCTGAATGGTGAATCCGGGAAGGAAATACCCGAAATCTCCTCCGATTTCCTCGAATGCGAACTTAGTTTGTGCCACACTGGGCGGGTGCAAGAACTTCGGATGACAGACATCCAGAAACCCCTGCCAATCTTCATTGTTTAGCGCACGGATCTGGCGTTCGAGACCGGCGAGCACGCCTTCTTCGTCTGAGCCCGGCTCAGGCTGTTCTTTCGGGGTAACCGCTACTTCGGGTGGCCCGGGGATGGCGGTGGCCGTTGGAACGACAACATCGTCGCTTACAAGGCTGGAATCGGCGGTCGGTTCCTGCTGGATTTCGGCAGTTGCGACCGGCTGTTCAGCGGCGGTTTCATCATCGCCTCCGCATGCAGCGATCAGGCTTATGGCAAGTATCGCCAGCCCGACGAGCAGTAATTTTGACGTTAATCGTGTGATCGAAAACATTTGGCACCTCGGTCTGTGTGTTGGTTTTTGCAGACACCGGTACCAGATTCGGGCTTTGATTCGCCTGTTCCATCGGCAGAATCAATGAAAATCCCTGACAAATGGCTGACAAGTTTCGAATTGTTCATCGCCAGGGTTGGCGATGATTTCGATCCGATCAATTACAAGTGGTTGACGGGCAAGATGCCATTTCCCTCGTTTTCTCTTCCCCCGGACGGCTCCTAACCCGGTTGAGACGAGGTGCCTGAAGTGCGTGGCACTATCTGATTTTCCGTTGCGTAGACTGCCGCCTCGGTGCGATTCGATGTGCGCGTCTTTGTGAGAATGCTCGCCACGTGGGTGGCGACGGTGTTTTCAGCCACGAACAATGCACTGGCTATTTCTCCGTTGGAAGTACCGTTCGAGATGTAACCTAGGATTTCGATTTCACGCACGGTGAGTCCGTCAGGGCGTGACGCGTACGGCGTGAGCTCCCTCTTCATCGTGCGTAGCTCATCTCCGAGGAATGTCATGCCGAGCCGGTCGGTTTCAAGAAGTCCCTGGTTGATCAATCCGATCGCCTGTCGAATCGCCGTGTTGCCACCGATGCCATTCAACATCGAGGCGTAGTCGTAGCAGACCCATGCGAGTTCGGGGCCACAGTTCGCGTGATCGCAGAACGCCATCGCCTCTTCGAAATGCGTTCCGGCGAGTTCGGTATCCCTGCTCGTCGCTGCCAGGAGTCCAAGCATTCGATCAGGCGAGATAGACCGGAAATTCCAGGGCCACATCCCGCGGAACTTCTCGAGCAGGACATAGGTCGCCGTGGCATCGACAGGGCTTCGGTTGGCGATCGCCAGAAGCCCTTTAGATACGCTGGCTGCCGTTCCGGTCATCAGGGACGCGTCATCTTCTTCAAGCAGTACAGAACTTGCCCATTTATCGGCAAGTTTCAGAGCTGCGGGATCGCCCAGAACTCTGCCAGCCTCGGCGACTACCGTAAACAGATCCGTTCTGATTTCTCTATCCGTCACCTGTCCACTTAGCTGCTGGCCTTCAACCGTTGCCACCAGGTTCGACAATGCGGCGTGGGGATCATCGGTAAACAGTTGCGTAATATCGCTGGCCGAAAAATCCCAAAGCTGTTCAGGATCTGAGAAATTTCGATCGCCGATCGCCATTGCATCGGTCCATCGGCCTTCTCTCAGCGCCAGAACGCACGCCATGTATTCGTCGAAACCAACACGCGGCCGCCCTTTTTGTCTCGCCAGCAGTGAGTATTTGATTAGTTCGCCCGAGTGATACTGAGATTCTTCAGGTTCACCCAGTATCAAAAATGCCATGCCTGCTGCACGGTGCCCCAGGTTAACCAGCAGCTCTTCCTCGGTATCTTCCAACCGACGAAGGGCCGTGGTACTGGCTTCGGCGCCTTTGCGTATGTCGAGCGCCCAAATATGGGTGAATGCCGCGTTCAGAAGTGCGTGAGCCGCGAGCACCGGTTCCTCGAGAGCAGTCGCGATAGCCGCCGACTTCTCCAGCGCGTCGAGCGCCTCTTCCTGCCGTTGATTCGACCCCAGTGCCGCACCCATCTCGTTGAGAATCCTGGCCTGATCGAGAGATCCTTCCTCGACGAGTGCCAGCCCGCGCTCACAGAGGCCGACCTGGTGAGGGGCTACTCCGAGGCCCCGGCCAATCGGCTGCCTCGACACTTCGATTGCCTTCGCGGTAGCACCAATGTGCTCAAATACGTCGAATGCGTCGATAAAGCTGTCGATCGCCTCGTGGCCTTGCCCCGCCCATCTATGAGAGAGTCCTTGCTTGAGGTACAGCTCGCCAAGTGCCGCTGTTGATTTAGTCTGATCGGTTGAGCCAACAGCCACCGTGAAGTGCCGCGCCGCGTCGAGGAAGGCGTACGCGGCATGAGCTTCGTCACCAGCGAGAATCGAGTAGTGGGCAATCTCGTCGCGCTTCGACGGGTCGGCGGAATTAATGTAGTGATGGGCGATCTCGCTCGGGGGTCTTGGCGAGGAGGAATTTCGTCCGGCTTCAAGATTGGAAACGAAGTACTCGGCGATGTTGCCGTGGATCAACTGGCGCTGAATCGATGGGATCGCGTCGTAGATCGTTTTTTGTATCAGAGCGTGGGAGAACTCGAACGACACGTTGAGTGGTTCGCCTTCACGGACCACGTTCGCGGTCACCGCTTCTTCGATGAACACCCTGAGTTCGGCGGTATCCTGATCCTGGCCGACTGCCGCCAGCTCTTCCAGATTGAACTATCGTCCGAATACCGCCGCTACAGTCAGGATTTCCGTGCAATTCGCCGACAGACTTGGAAGTCGCCGCGTGATGGTTTCGGTAACTGTTTCCGGCAGCTGGAAAGTGCCGGATGGGGTCGATGATCGACCTTTTTCGGGCTTCACGAGCCGGGTTAGTTCGACTGCAAAAAACGCGTTGCCTTCCGATAGCCGAAATATTTCGTCGATTCGCTCACGGTTTTTGGTGCCAAAGGCCAGGACCAGATCGCGAGTTTCGGTGTGGCTGAACCTAGTGACATCGTGCCGGATGAAACCGGGATGACGCGAGAGTTCTTTCAGCGTCCCGGCCGATTCGCCATCCTGCCAGTCACGGGCGGTCACGATGATCAGCAGGTTGGATGATTCGATCTGCGCGCCAATGAATTCGAGGAGTTGCAGTGACTGTCGGTCTGCCCAGTGGATATCTTCGAGCACTATGACGATGGAACGCGGTTCGGCCGCTGCCTTGAAGAACTGACACAGGGCGTCTAAAAGAAGGAATTGCCGCTGTGCGCCATCCTCGGATTCGTGCGAAACTGCTCCGTCCTGTTCGTCTGACGTTGCTCCCACAACACTACTGACCCGGCGCGCTGCATCTTCGTCCAATTGGTCGAGGGCCGAAGTACCTTCTCCGCCGATCAGCTTTCGTATCGCCTGAATCCAGGGCCAGAAGGCAGGTGCGGACTGGGATTCCTGGGAGGTGCACCAGATTGAATCGACGCCGAGGTCGGTCGATCGGGCCGCAAATTCCTCGACAATCCGAGTTTTGCCAATTCCGGCTTCACCCACCAGTGCGACGATGCCGCCGCTTCCGGTAATTGCTCGTTCGAGGGCCTGATCCAGCGATTCGGATTCATGGGAGCGTCCGACGAATTGAGCCTGATTGGCGATCTCGTGCCGAGTCGAATCCGACTGCTTCGGCGGGCCGACAAATAGTTCTCGGGATGGACTAAAGACAAGCCCGCCGCCGGGTCCAAGGATGCTTTCTATCCTGATCGACTGCTTCCGCAGTTCATCGATGTACCGATGGACCGTTCGCTGACTGCATTCCAGGATTTGAGCGAGCTCAGACACCTGAACGGGATATGAACTGGCGCGCAGGTAATCGATTATCTGTTCAAGACGCCTGTTCTTTGCGGTAACCATTGTCAGCCTGCACTGCTGTCAGTAGGAGTTGCCGTCCGAATGCCCACACCATACATGTTCGTTCCGCGACAGGTGCTGGCCGAGCGTGCCACGGCGGGCATCGAACGATGGGCAATCTTGGTGCTCTGGCGACGTTCAGAAGTACCGCGGGGCACACAAGGACTGGCACCTGGGATTTTCGTTAGGTGACCGGATTTTTTTTGCCTTGGACGGATGGCAGTGGGTCACGCATGCGATTTCCGCCCGCCGGGTTGATTATTCCCCTTCGAGCGCCCTCGCGACCTGCCCTCCCTCACGCTTCCAGAAGTCGTAGAGGATCGTGATGTCCGTTCCGATCGAGAAGTGCCGCACCCCCATGTCCAGGTACTCCTTCATCTCGTCAGCGGACTCGATTTCGGCCCGCGGCGGCACGCCCATCTTGATAGCCGTCTCGAAGGTCTTCTTTTTCGCCGCAACCACTTCCGGGTGGTCGAACTCGTTCGGGTGGCCGATGTTCATCGAGAAATCGGAGCCGCCCCACTGCACCATCTCCACCTTCGGCTCTTCGAGGATCTCCTCCAGGTCGTCGACCGCGCCTTTTTTCTCGATCATAAAGGCGAGCACCGTGTCGGCGACGGACTGGACGTATTCCGGCGACCCTCCATACTCCATGTACGAATGTCGCCTTGTAGCAACGCCGTACAGCCCGCCGTGGTCCGGGTGGTCCGGCATCGCCGCCCTGATGCATTCCCGAACTTCGTCGATGCCCCTGACATCGGTGAACAGGATGCTGCCATAGCCGGCGCCGATCCCCCTCTGTGCCAGGAACGGCATCAGG
>Ga0208879_1001210_pt1 | contig 24751 bp, 41 predicted proteins | sample Knorr_S15_td_Bot_FD_185605 | JGI IMG/M metagenome (GOLD analysis project Ga0208879, IMG submission 185605) | Marine microbial communities from Southern Atlantic Ocean transect - Knorr_S15_td_Bottom_ad_5009_LV_A (SPAdes) (version 2) | ecosystem: Environmental > Aquatic > Marine > Oceanic | place...
CGACTTGCCGGACGCGACTCTACGGGTCGTCAAAGATGCTGGCTTCTCCGCGTCCATGGTGGAGTCCACCGGTGGGGTCGAGATGACTCCGATGGGCCTGTCGGCGGGGCCCTTCAGAGTTGACCTGCTGCCATCGGGTTCTTGACCCCCGAGCGGTTGAACGACCGGGGGCCACCTAACAAGCAATTGCTGCAGATGCCGAAGAAGTAGTGGGTACGCTGCGCTTGTATACGGGCTGGCGGCGCGGCAGAATTGCGAGACGTTGGACGGACCTTCGCCCTCCCATGTCGAGTTTGGGAACCGATGCCTGAGAGATCTGCATGCCGGTGGCCCCGAGTCCTAGTGGAGTTCCTTGTCATCATTCTCGGCGTACTGGTGGCGCTGGGTGTGGACCAATGGCGTGAATCCGCTCGAGATCGGCAGCTCGAACAGGAATACCTTGTTCGCTTGGTGGCGGACCTCAACGACACACACGCGTCGGTCATCAGCACAATTATGAGCCGGGGGACTGCGGAGAGCATGAGGTGAGCGCTGCCCCACGTTGGCGACGCCTGTCGATCGAGGCGGCCGCGATCATTCTGTCCATCCTCACTGCCTTCGCGATCGACGCATGGTGGGAGGGGCAACTCGAGGTACGGGAGGAGCAGGAGCTTCTTCTCGGCCTGTCGGCAGAGTTCGAGGAGAACGCAGCCCTACTAGACACCGTCGTCGCTCGAAGCAGCAGAGGCCGCCTGCACCTACAGCGCCTCGTAGGAGGCTCGATCCAGGAACTTTCGGCGATACCTCCGAATGAGACGTGGGTGTCGGTCTACGAGCCGCTGATTCGTACGTGGAGCCGGTCGCCGGCCACTGGGTTCCTGGATGCTACCGTGAATTTCGGCAAGCTCGCACCCTATGTGTCGGTATCGTCGTCGCCACTCTCGCGGCGGCCTGCTCCGACTCTCCGCCTGAGTCCGAAACCAGGCTCGTACTCACAGGCCAGGCCCTGATCAAGAAGGATCCGAGAATCCGTTGGCCCGATCCCTACGGGAGCCTTCGTCCGGTACTGGATCGTGCGGATGTCGCTTTCACCAACTTCGAGATGGCTGTCTGGTCCGAAGCGGATCGATGCGGCTTGCCCTCCGACTATGAGGTTTCCTTCGGGACTCCGAGGCTGACATCCGAGGACCGACGTGGCAACTCCGGAGGCCCGCATGCGGTGGGGCCTGAGGTGATGGGCTTCCTGTCCGATCTTGGATTCGATCTCATGTCGCTTTCCAACAATCACGCCTGGGACCTGGGAGATTGTGGGGTAGCCGCGACGCGGGCGGCAGCGTCGGCGCATGGCGTGGCGGTCGCCGGTACCGGCGCGGACATCTCTACGGCGTCCGCTCCCGGTTACCTGACTGTGGACGATCTCACCATTGCTCTCGTGGCTGCTACGACGAGCCACGACGAGCGAGGCGCCATCGGCCACGCCGTGAACGGAGTTTGGACCGGTTGGCAGGAGGATCGGGATCGGAACCTCGCCGCTGTGCGGGAGGCCGCCGCGAATGCCGATTTCGTTCTCTACTACCAGCACTTCCAAGATAGACCTCGACGAGTTCAGCGGCGTGGCTCCGGGAGACTCGACCGGCGACGGGCACTTCCGGGTCGATGACGTCGCCGCGTGGCAGACCGACTTCGCTCGTGCGGTGCTAGACGCAGGAGCGTCTATGTATGTGGGCCATGGGCATCGGGCGTTCGATGGCGTCGAGGTGTACAATGGCAAGCCGTTGCTGCGGCAGCTCGGCAGCCTCGCGTACCAAGGCCTGAATCCAAGAGATAGGTGGCTACGCTGAGTACCGGCCTTGGGAGGGCTTGATTGCCGAGGTCGTCATTCGGGGCGGCCGCGTCGAACGAATCGACTTCTTGGCCCTCGATTTGGACGAAGGCGAGACGTACCGCGAGGACTACGACGACCTCGAGTTCCTTTCCCGTCGCGGCCTAGCCGAGCTTGCCGGCGGCCCACTGGCAGATTCTATCCTTCTCCGGTTCCAGGATCTCTCGGCGGGGTACGGCACGACCCTCAGAATCGCTGAGTCCCGAGCGACGCTCTTGATGGAACCGGGGAACTTCTGACTCGGCACACCAGGTGGCGATGCCGAGGCCGGTCTGCCCGTTGGACCTCTTCGCCTGATAGCTGCGTGTTACGCGCCCGAGGTGCCCGTAACGTCCTGGCCCGTCAGTTCATTGATGGGTCGTACGGCATCCGGGACACTCGCCGGTATTCGGGTCCCTTTCGCTCGAGCACGCGACTCCACAGCAAGTCGGGAGCGTCGGTAAACACGTCATCCTCCTGCGCCGGATCGATGATCCAACTGTCGATGGCCATCTCCGCTTCGAGCTGGCCCGGCCCCCAGCCTGAGTAGCCCGCAAATACCCGTGCCCTGAGAATGTTCGGCCCGACGTCCGCCGAAACCTCGCCCACGAGAAAGCCCACGGACCCGAACACTAGGATATCCGCCAATTCCGGTTGCTTGAGCTCGGCAAGGAGCACGGGGCCCTCCGGCTGGACCGGACCGCCCTGGAAGAGTAGTTCGCCGGGCGGCACCAAATCGCTCAGGGTCGGAAGGGCTTTCTGGACCGTGACATTCAGGGCGCGGTTCAACACGATGCCGAGCGCACCGTCTGAGTTGTGCTCCCCGACCAAGACCACGGTGTGACGAAAATTCGGATCGTAAAGGCCCCCGCTGGAGATCAGCAGACGCCCCCGCAGACTCTCCATCGTCTTCGTCTCGCCGTTCAAGTGCCTTCACGCCGTCTCATGGCAACGTAGATGTCGTTGTAGGACACCGCTACGCGTTGGCGTCCGATCGGGTGTTGCGTTGTACCTTGACCGACGGTCCGCCCGAATCGCCTAACGTCGCAAGGCACCATGGAGACGCGTCATCAAAACTGACTCTATCGAGCGCACCGCACAGCTCGGACCTCGTCCATGACGGTACTCGTCGTCGGAGCTACAGGGATGACGGGTCGGGTTCTCGTAGCGCAGTTGCTGAGCAGGGGTCATCGGGTCCGTGCCATTGTCCGCTCGCCTCGTAAACTCCCCGCCGAGGTTCTGAACCACCCAAACGTGACAGTGATCGAGGCCACCCTGCTCGACCTGACCGATGGGGAGATGGCAGAGCATGTTCGGGGCTGTGATGCCGTGGTTTCATGCTTGGGACACGTCATGGACCTAAAAGGGATATTCGGAGAACCGAGGAGGCTTTGCGCAGACGCGGCACGGCGCTTGTGTGATGCGATCGCAGAGAATCGACCAAACAAACCCACCAAGTTCATCCTCATGAATACGGTTGGGGTCCAGAACCCGGACCTCGGAGAGAGGAGAGCCTGGTTCGAGCGATGGCTCCTGACCCTGCTGCGTCACGCCGTGCCTCCGCACCTGGACAACGAAGCAGCGGCGGCGCATCTCCAGCAGAACGTGGGGAAGGGAAGCCCACACGTGGAGTGGTGCAGCGTCCGTCCAGACTCGCTGATCGACGCCGAGGTTTCTCCCTATGACGTGGAACAGTCGCCCACCACGGGTATCCTCACGGGCCGCCCTACCGCGCGGGCCAACGTTGCCGATTTCATGGTCGAGCTCGTTGAGGACGCAGACCTGTGGGGCACCTGGAGATTCGCAATGCCGGTCATAATGAACTCAGCTGAGTCGAGCGCCTAAGGTCGGGGCCCTTGGATGACGCGCGGTCTGAGCCGTTCTGGCCGTCCCCATCGTCCGTCCGCATCTTCGAGATCTGAAAGCACTCGAAGCGGAGAGCCGGTCCCCTATGGTGAAACGATGCTGAAGATCACTCTCCGCAGAATTCTTCCCAGAAAAGAAGCGCGACTCCGAGCTTGGCTCAGGGAGCTCGGGACTCGATCCGCTGAAGTTCGCGAGACGTTCGCGCAGGAGTCGGTCCGCGCTGAGAAGGCGTTCATCATAGAGTGTCCCGACGGGGCGGCTCTGCTGTACGTCAGTGAGGCGGAGAGTCTGGAACGAGCGCGGTCGGCGTACGCGTCGTCCAATCTCCCGATTGACGTAGAGCATCGTTCTGTGATCGGAGAGTGTACGGGAAAGCAGTACGATCTCGATGCTCTGTACGACGTGTCCCTCTAGTCGTCGCACGGCCGTGCGGAGTCTCTACGACATCATAGGTTCGACGATCGATCTCGGTTATCGCTTGGTCATCGCCCTATGAAAGTCGTGCGCAACTTTCTCGTTCTGGCCGTCTCTTGCTGCGTCGGACTAGCCGGCTGTGAGGGAAGTTCGCCTCCCGTCGTCACGGTGATTGACAGCGCGGGAGTGCGGATCACGCTCAGTCCCGCAGGGTCGCGCGTCTACGCGGAGGTGAGCCCTACGCCGACTCTGTCGTTGGGCGGGCCTGAAGACTCAGGCCCCACACAGTTCTTCCGGGTCCAGGGCGTACATGTCGATCCTAAGGGCCGGTTGTGGGTTGCCGACGGACAGTCCAGCGAGCTGCGCATCTTCGAGTCGGACGGCACGCACTGGAAGACTCGAGGAGGGCGAGGTCAGGGTCCAGGGGAGTTCCGGCGCATTCGGCTGATCGGGTCCTACTCGGGGGACAGCGTACTGGTAGCGGATGACGCCGACGGGCGGATCAGCGTTTTCGATCCTGACGGAGAGTTCGTTCGAACGGAGCGGATCGACCCGGGTGACGAGCCGTTGCCTCGCGTCTTCGACGTGTTCCCCGACCGATCAGTGCTGGGTCAGGTGCCGCGGGTCCTGGCGGCGGCGTCCCTCGAGGATGGGCAAATTGTCGGGGACACCGTTCGCCTCGTGCGGGTCGACCTCGAGGACGGCACCCGGCGGCCCCAGGCAACTGCGCTCGGCCCCCTTTGGCTGATGACCGGAGGGTCGATGATCCCCATCCCTTATACGATCAACTCCAGCTTCGACATCCGTAGTGAGTCGGTGCATCTCGTGGCCGGTCCCGCGTTCCGCGTAAGGGTTTTCCAGCGTGGGCGGCTGACTGAGATCTATGGAGTGACGCGGGATGAACGTGCCGTGACTCAGGCCGACATCGAAGTCTTCCGGGAATCGACTCGAGAGTACGTGGCTGAGCCACGATTGAGGGAATACCTCTCCGCTTTGGATCATCCGGCTCGCCCCAACGTCCTGCCGGCCTACTCCAGGCTGCTGGTGGCGTCCGACGGCAACACGTGGGCCCAGGTGTACTCCCCGAACACCTTGGCATCGGCTATGTGGGATGTGTTCGGTCCGGAGCGTGAATGGCTGGGCCAGGTGCAGACACCGGCAGGCTTTTTCGCGTTTGGGATTACCAGCGAAAGCTTGGTCGGTCTTTGGCTCGACGAGCTGGGTGTCGAGCACGTCCGTGTCTACGGAATCGTTGAGAACGTCGATGGATAGCCCACGCAGTCCCTTGCCTGCGATCCGCGCCAAGGCGGTATGCCTGTTCCGCCGTAAATCCGAGGTGCTCGTGATCCCCGGACATGACCCTGTGACGGACATAGGGTTCTACATCCCTCCAGGTGGTGGAGTCGAGTTCGGAGAACATTCCTCGGAAGCGGCACGACGCGAGGTAGGGGAGGAGCTGGGAGCGGAGATCGAAGAGCTAGAACTGCTCGGCGTTTTCGAGAACCACTTCGTGTACAAGGGCTTGGAAGAGCATGAGATCGTCTTCGTGTATTCCGCCCGCTTCCCCGACCCCTCGTGGTACGAAAAGGAGACGATCGAGGGTGTGGAGTCGAACGGGGCTAAATACGTTGCGAAGTGGATCGGGTTGGATCTGTTCGAGACGCCCGGCAAGATTTTGTTTCCCGATGGACTTTTCCGATTGCTCCGTGGAGATGCCCAGATGCCGCTGACCTCTTTGATCGGCTCCGGCTACTGTTCGAGGGTGTCGGGCTGGCTCGGATCAAGCTCAGGTCTAGGCTCGAGGATCTCGAGCGCGTCAGCCCACTGCACCAGGTCTCGCCGCCCCTTCGGTGACAGCTCGTAGTGGCCCGTCTTCACACGATCAAACCAGCCGTAGTGATTGTCTCGCAGAATGGGTCCGGCGCGCGCCACATCGGCCCGCTCGCGGACGACGCTCACCTTGAGGGTGCCTGATTCGGCGAATTCCCGTGCGCATCGCAGCGCGTCCTGGCGATAGGCCGTGAGCCGCTGACGGGAGGCGGAGCCACCCGCCTCCGGATCGCCGACCCGCTCGGCGAACTCCTTTAGCAGGCGCTCACGGCGCCTGGTATTCGACCTGGGTCGATACGGCGCGGGATCCAGGACTGGAACCACGTTCCCGCGCGCGGAGACCGTGAGAAGGCCCAGGCCCAGTCGCCGGAGGAGACTCATCACCTGCTTCCTCCGGGAACGCCACGACGCGCTGTGTCCCTTTCCGACGCGGTATGCCACGTAGACGGTGTCAGAGACCGAGAGCCGGTCCACAGCTTGAAGGAGGAGCGCGAGGTTGAGGCGCTCCTTCAACTCGACTACCACCGGGCCTTCGTCTCCCCGCACCGCCACGATGTCGCACGGCCCGATCTCGCCCTTCACCGCGTAGCCCTGAGCCTCCAGGAATCGCTTGATCGGCTCGTAGAGGTCGACCTCAGGCATTGGGTCCCATCGCGCCACACCTCCTCTCCGTCGTCCCACCGCGCGGGCCGCCCGCGCAATCGACGTGTGATTGTACCGTGCGTGGAAGGGTCGCGGCCAGATCGGTGTTGAGCACCTTGTCATGGGTCTGGGCGTGCCGCAGAATCGCAAGACGTTGCGATGCACAGGGCATTGATGGGTCCGGACGGAGCGCGCAGAGACGACACGCCCTGACTCCTCAATCGAACCACGAATCCCGAGAGACGATATGAGAGCCAGATCCATTGCTTTCGCGGCTGCATTTGCGGTAGCGCATGCGCCCGTCGCAGCGCAGGAGGCCCGCCCGGAGGATGTGTCCTCGATCGACGGCATCATCCGAGCCTACTACGAGATCGTTTCGGGCCCCGCGGGGGAATCCTCTGACGCCGAACGCGACCGGAGCATTCATCACCCGGAGGCGTGGGTCGCGATCGCCTCGAACTCGACAGGCCAGCCGACGGTCAACGTCATCACCCTGGATGAATACCACGGGGAGAACCGGCCACGGCAGCAGGGCTTCTGGGAATGGGAAACCGACCGCGTGGTGAGCCGTTCGGGGAACATGGTTCACGTCTGGAGTAGCTACGCCTCCGCGCGAACCGAGGGCGGTGAGCCGTATGCGCGTGGCGTAAACAGCATCACGCTCTTCCACGACGGAACGCGGTGGTGGATCATGGGGTGGATGTTCGATTCGGCGGTCGGGTAGGGGGCGTCCCCACGAGCGATGGCCGCCGATTTGATCTCGCGGGGAGCCAGCGTCGCTTGTGTGCGGGCTTGCCAAGCAGCAGAATCGGCGGGTGAGGTGGTCCTCCTGCGGGGAGATGTTCCATGATCGAATACGTCTTGAACGGGCCGGCTGACAACGAGGAGCTGAATGCGCTCTTTGGTGACGCCTGGCCGAATCACAGATGGACCGACTTCGGGCCCATTCTTGAATCCAGCCTGATCCACGTCCTGGCTTATGAGTCAGACAAAGCGGTTGGATTCATAAGAGTGAGTGGGTGCGGCAGTGTCCGGGGCTTCGTCTTCGGGCCTACAGTCCACCCCGACGTGCAGCGACAGGGTGTCGGGACGGCTCTCCTCAACGAGGCCTCTTCCGCGGCGAAGGAACAGGGAGTGAAGACGCTCCATGTCGAAATCGCGCCCGGCCTGCGCGGGTTCTACTCCCGAGCGGGCTTCGAGCCCACCGCGGCGGCGGTCCGGCATCTGGCGTAGCCCAGGACCGCGTAACGTCTGGTCGGCACTGAGGTGCGTCGCCGCGGGTGGAGGGGATGGTAGAGGACCGCGTGCACGATGAGTCCCTATCCCAGTTGCGCCAAGAGCTGGACGCGCTGGAGCGCTTCGCGTCGCCGTCGTACCCGCATCTGGCAGTCCTGGCCCTCAGTCTCATCGTCATTCTCTCGGGTTTCGCCGGCTTCACGCTTCTCCCGGTTCCGGCATACCTCCTGATCCCGTTCGTCCTGATACCGGGCTGGAGGCTTTTTCGTCAGGAGGCGGAGTGGCGTGAAGCGCATCGAAGGATCACAAGTCAGATCCGGCTGATCCAGGAGCGCGCGGGCGCGGGCTGACGAGGCAGCGCCCCGTACAGGTGGGTCGCCCCGGCAAGGCTGGGCATTGACCAGGCATACGGCGGGATGGAGCCCGAGGATGGCTCAGGCAGGGGCAATCTGCCCTCAGGCCATCCGGTACCCGAATAGCGCAGGCGTCCCTCCGGTGTGCAGAAAGACGGCGGGCTCGCCGTTGAAGGCCCCGCTCCGCGCCAGTTCAACCGCGCCCGCCAGGGCCTTCCCCGTGTACACGGGATCGAGCAGGAGACCCTCCTGACGGGCCGCGAGCAGAATCGCCTCGATCGACTCGGGCGTCTCGAGACCGTAGCCTTCGCCCAAGTGGCGGTCGATCGTGACGACTTCGTCTGCGCTTACCCTGCTCGGGAGCCCTAGAAGTTTCTCCACGGCCGACGCACACTCGAGTACGCGCAAGCCCTGTAATTCGGCGCGACGGCGAACACAGATCCCATAGACTCGAATGTCGTGCCTCCCCAGCGCGTGGAAGCCCGCCAAGAGCCCCGCGTGGGTTTGCGCACTGCCGCTGGCCAGGACGACCGACCTGAAGTCGATCCCCTCCGCGCTCGATTGCTCCAAGAGCTCCCCCGCAGCCTCCACATATCCCAGCGCCCCTAGGGGGGGGTATGCTGCCGAAAGATGAATGACGTAAGGACGCTCGCCCTGAGCGGTGAGCTCTGCGGCCATTCGGTCCAGCTCCTTGTCGGCACCCTCCTCGTCCTCACCGTCCGGATACGTGTGTATCTCCGCCCCGAACAGGCGATCGAGGAGCGCGTTCCCGGACTGGTGGTATTCTGACTCCATCCCCTCGACGCGGTCCTCGAGTTGGACCACGCAACGAAGTCCCAACTTGGCAGCCGCCGCGGCCGTGCTCCTGACGTAGTTCGATTGAACTGCGCCGGTGATGAGGACGACCGTAGCATCACGTGCTAGGGCGTCGCCGAAGTAGAATTCCAGTTGGCGCGCCTTGTTGCCGCCCATGGCGAGGCCCGTACAGTCGTCCCGCTTCACGAACAGTCCCTCGACGCCGATGGCCCGAGCGAGGTTCGGCATCGCTTCGAGTGGCGTCGGACGATGCGCCAATCGCGCTCTAGGGAACTCAGAAAGATCGAGCTTAGTCATGACTTGAAGATGTGGGGTGTGGATACTTCTGCCCTCGGGATCGAGCAATCCTGCGATCGCTTCGAGGCGCCGTCAGGTTGGACGTGAGTCCGGGGGAAGGCAACCGGACCGTCAGGGAACTGTGGCTTGGTTCGGTATCTCGGAGTTGTCAGGGCGCAGCTCCGACATCAGAATCGAGCGGCGATTCGAGGTTCCGACCACTACGGAGGAGACGATGAGGGCGGCCAAGCGAACAAGCGTGGCGTTTGCTTTCTTGATGGTTACCGGCGTGCATGGGGCGCTCGGAGCGCAGGAGGAAGGCACACCCACGATAACGATCACGAGCACTGCGTTTTCTCATGAGGGCACGATACCCCTCGAGTACTCGGCCTACGGTGACAACACAGCGCCTGACCTCGAGTGGTCTGGCCTCCCGAAAGGGACCGTGCAGTTGACACTGATCGTGGATGACCCGATCCCCGGGCGGCCACAGCCCTTCGTGCATTGGGTGGCTTACAACATTTCGCCGTCCGCCAGCACGATACCGGCCAATGGCGTAAACGGTTTCCGTCGCCCGGGCTACTTCGGCCCTCGCCCTCCAGACGCGGCGCCGCATACGTACCACTTCAAGATCTATGCGCTAGATGCAGACCTCGCTTTGCCGGACGGCCTGGGCAAGGACGAGCTGTTGGTGGCGATCGAGGGACACGTTTTGGGGTTTGGCGTGCTCTTGGGTCAGTTCACGAAGCCGGACTGAGCCGGGGCTCCGTCGTGTCTCCGCTGTGCTCGTCTCGATGAGGATCGCGCCGACCCGGCGGTATGGTCGAGCGTTCGTTCGGCGGTTCGGACAGGTGGGCCGGTTCGCGACGGTCTGCGTGGCGATGCTGACGCCGCTGGCTGTGAGCGGCCAAACCGAATCGGCCGTGGCGGGTCGTATCGCGGAGCTCGGGGCTGATGTGAGCATTGCGGGCGCCATCGTGGAGCTGGTCAGCCACGGCGCGACGTTGACCACGGCAGGGGGAACGTTCCGCTTCGAGGGGGTGACTGGGGGTGACTACACGCTCCGGGTCACCGCGCTCGGCTACATCACTCAAGAGCGCGATGTGACGGTGGACGGCGACGTCTCGCTCACGATTCTGCTCGAAATCGACCCCATTCCGCTGGACTCGCTGGTGGTCGGTCTGGGGCAGGTCAAGGTTGAAGGTCGGGTTCGCGACCACGCCTTGGACGTTCCGTTGTACAACGCGGACGTCCTCGTGAACCATGTTCCGATCACGAGGACGAGCCCTAGGGGTCGCTTCAGCTTGGACGACATGTGGGAGGACCTCCCTCAACTGTTGAGCGTTCGGGTGTTCGGGTACCTGCCGGTCGACACGGTCGTGAGCCCGCTCCACGACGACCAGTACGAATTCCGCCTGATTCGTGACCCGTTGGTCGACCGTATGATCGCTGCGCAAATCGAGCGTCTCGAGCAACGGCCGGCTGGTGAGCCAGCCATCGGGATGCCCGCGATCGGCCGGGAGCTTCTGCTACGATCGGGCGGACTGACACTCCGCGAGGTTCTAGAGAGAACCTACGCTACGCGCCTTGGGCGGATCCGTTGCGTCGTGATCGATGAGAAGCTGGTCCCGGCATTCATCGACGGCGCTGTGCTGGGAAGCACGCTGCCCGGAGACATCGAACGCATGGAGTTCCTCTTCGGAGGTGCGATGCTGCGGATCTACACCAGGGAGTTCATGCGAAACCTGCTTACCGGCAGTGTAGAGCTCATCGAGCCGAGGTTCGTGGGCATCGTCAGCCCACCGCTGTGCAGGTAGCCGGAGCTGACCTGGACAGATTCCGGAGACGGGCGGACAAGCTTGGGGCCAGCAGCCTGAACTCGACTTACGAGCACGTCGAGGCGTTCACGCACGGCCTGTCGGTTGCGACCAGTGACGCCTTGAGGCTCGACATCTTCACCGTGGGCCTGAGGAAGGGGTGGGGCGTTGGCGCCGGTCACGCGTGAACGCGAGCGCGCACCTGGCCTACTTCCGGTTCAATGACCTACTGGAGCTGCGGTCTGAGCAGGAGCTGCCGGCGGACTTGGCCACGATCAACCCGAACCACGTTCGACCTCGCGGTTTCCGACAACGTCGGGCTCGGTGTCGGGGTGGAAGCGGAGGTGCCGATCGGCGATTCGGGACTCTACCTAATCGGCAGGATACACCTGACCATCGGCTTCATGAGCGCGGACATCATCGACGACCCCGAAGACCCTGAGGACGGGAGCGATGTGAACTCGCCCATGCACCCCTTGGGGATAGGGCTCGGAGTTAGGCACCGCTTTGGCGGTTGAACGTCTGGCCGCCCCACACATGCGTTGACGCCGAAGCTGGTGGTGATGTGTCTGTGTTCAATAGATGGTTTATCAACCTATGGGTCATCGATATGTTCTGAGACGATCTTGATGACTTGGACGGTCGAGTCCTGGCACGATCACTTCTACCGAGTCCGTCCACGCTTCTTCTATCTGTTTGCAGCCTGGATCATGACGGTGGGCGTGGCCAACTGGCTCGTCCTCGAGCAGCCCATGTTCAACCGGCTTCGCCTGGGGCAGGGAACGTTCTTCTTGGCCTGCTTGGGCGGTGCTCTGACGAAGCGAAAGTGGTTTCATGTCGTTCTGGCCATTCTACTGGCGCTCTCCGGTTTGCTGTTCGTGACGAGCACGTTCCTTGAGCCAGCCCCTCTGACATCGTGAGAGTCGCAGGACGCTCTGGCCCGCGGCGTCGGCGCTGCAGCTCAACGCCAAGCTCGGCTATGCGGAGGTGCCGCGCGGTCCGGTGTGGGACGAGGTCATTCGGGTCACCCTCCTGAAGTTGCTGCCACCCCTCTCCTGAGGATGTTGTAGCCGATCGCCCCAAGGGTGGGCTGTCATCCGATGTTGACAGCAGCAACATACAAAAGTATGTTGACCCCGTCAACACTCAAATGGAGCATCACCCATGGCAGTCAACGAAGACCTGACGGGCTTCGTCCGGGAGGCGTTGAATCGCGGCCTCCCGCGCGACGACATCCGAGCCGCTCTGAGTCAGGCGGACTGGTCGAACGAAGAGGTCCAGGCAGCGCTCCACACCTTTGCGGCCGTCGACTTCGCCATTCCGGTGCCGCGAAAGCGCCCCTCGCTCTCTGCGCGGGAGGCGTTCGAGTACCTGATTCTCTTTGGTGCCCTGTATCTCAGCGCCTTCAGTCTCGGCAGACTCCTCTTCCAGTTCATCAACCTCGGGTTCCCCGACCCGCTCTGGTCGCAGCCACGAATCGATGCGATCCCACAGGCCATCCGATGGTCGATCGCTACACTGATGGTCGCGACGCCCGTTTTCCTCTACTCGGCGCGGGTGAACAGCAAAGCACTGGCCAAGTCACCGCTCATGCGACTCTCCCCAGTGCGCCGGTGGCTCACGTACCTGACGCTCGCTATCGCGGCCGGTGTCCTGGCTGGCGACTCCATCAACCTCGTGTACAACGTCCTCAGCGGGGAGGTGACGTTTCGATTCCTGCTCAAGGCCCTGACGATTGGAGGCATCTCCGGCACGGTCTATTTCTACTACCTCAGTGATTTGAGGCGCGACGAGCAGGAGGTGGGACAGTGAAACCGTCAGTCGGTAAGGTCATCATGACCGTTGGCACGACGGTGGTCGCCGTCTCTATCATCGCCGGGGTGATCCTGGTCGGATCACCAGCGGAAGGTCGCCGCGAGCAGCTCGATTCCACGCGTGTGGAGGACCTTAAGAGGATCATGTCGGCGACGGATTCGTTCTGGGAGCGCAATGCGCGCCTGCCGGAGTCCCTCGAAGAACTGACCGAGGATGCGCGAGCCGAGGTGAGCAATGTGGATCCGGGCTCGGCGGAGCCGTACGACTACGTCGTGTCAGGTGAGGAGAGCTATGAGCTCTGCGCCACGTTTGACGGAGAGTCGACGGCTCCCGTGAGGAGCTCCGCTGACTTCTGGAGACACGGCGCGGGAAGGCAGTGCTTCGAGCTGACGGTCGATACGAGTGGGTGACCGGGGCGGATGTGGGGGGGGGGCTAGACAGCTGACAGCGCTCAGCCTTCCGACGGCAGAGAATACCAGACCAATGAGCCGCGCTCGTCCTCGGTCCGCTCGACGAAATCGAATCCGAGTTTCTCTATGACCCTTACGGCGGGCTGGAGTGATCGGCTCGCGGAGATCCGAGCGGATGAGAGCAGGTGGGAAGAGCTGTTGGAGATGGAGATCGAGGCTTGCGGCGAGCCCGGATGCATCGAAGCGGGGCCTCATATCATCGGCGTCGCGATCAAGCCGGCGGAGTGAGCAGGAGTCGCGCCATGTACTACCGTATGCGGATCTACAAGGCAGTTCCGGAGGCCCTCGAAGTCTTTTACCGGTTCTTTCGCGAAAAGTTGCTCCCCGTCCAGGAGCGTCACGGAGCCAGACTCGTCGGCCGATGGGAGACTGACGATTTCCGGGTCGTGGCGGTGTGGGAGTACGACAGTCCTGAGCACTACGAGCGCATTTGTGCCGCTGTTGCGGCCGATCCCGATGCGATCACGGCACAGGAGTACCGTCGACAACTACCCGAGCTGGTGATCGAGTCAGAGGAGTTCTTCATGCGGTCCACGGTCAGCTTGGATAGCGACTCATCGGTCTAGGTCGCACGCTCTCTCCGACTAGGAAGTGCTGGCCGATGCCCACAGAATACGTGGCTGAGCCGCCTATGCCGGCCGTCCCGTTGCCGCCATGTTCGTGGATCAAGCGACGCGCCCTCCTGATGCCATGACCAAGCTTCGAGACGCCATCACGACCGCCCAACGGGATGTCTTGTCGGATCTTCATCGACGGGACCGCCAAGAACGCCAGGACGGAATCCGCGAGGCGATGAGTCTCAAGGCGCTCAGCCCCGAGGTCGCGGAACTTCTGTATGCTGGGCAGTGACGTGAGCGAACGCGACCTCGTGCCCGACGACTTCGAGCCGTTGGCCCCTGACTATGCTGCGGATCTCTTCTCCGGCACGGCTCACTTCTATTCGCAGTATCGGGTCCCATACTCCGATGCTCTTCTCGACGACCTTTGCGTGCGAGCTGACGTCACGGGAACGGGACGGCTGGTCGATCTGGCCTGTGGACCGGGACGGGTCGCTCTGCCGTTGGCCGGGCGGTTTGCCGAGGTCGTGGCGACCGACCAGGAACCCGAGATGGTCGAGGTGGGACGCGCCGACGCCGTGCGCCTCGGCATCGAGAATGTGCGCTGGGAGGTGGGTAGGGCGGAGGACCTGGAGCTCGACGCAGCGTCGACTGAACTGATCACAATTGGCGAGGCGTTCCACCGACTGGATCAGAGGGTGATCGGGGCTCAGGCCCTCGCGTGGCTCGAGCCGGGTGGGCACATCGCGAGTCTCGGGTGCTATGGACTCACGACGGGTAGTGAGCCCTGGCAACAGATCATACGCGACGTATTGAACCGCTGGGCTGATGCGGACCGCATGCCCCGGCGCTCTCGGCCGGTGCATCGGGCCCGCGGCGCGGCGCACGACGGTCAGGTCTTGTGTTGGGTAGGGTTCGAGGAGGTCAGGGACTATCAGTTCTTGCACCCACACGAGTGGACTCCGGAAAGCATCATCGGCAACCTCTACTCGGGGTCCGGGAACTTGAGCTCCAGTCTGGGGCAGGGGCGGGTCGACTTCGAAGCTGAGCTCACTAAAGCGTTGTTGGAGCACGATTCGAAGGGGACGTTCTTGGAGACGATGAGGTTCGGGTACACACTCGGCATGAAGCCCGGGTAGGCTTGGACTGAGGAGGACGTATGACCGAATCAGATCCGGGCTCAGGCCCGAGGCTCTTCCTGATGTGCGGTCTTCCCGGCGCGGGGAAGACCACACGCGCCAAGGAGTTGGAGAAGGAACACCACGCCGTTCGCCTGACTCCGGATGATTGGCTCCTAGCGATCCATCTGCCTGACTGGACGCGCGAGGATCACGATGCGTTACGCACCCCCCTCGAGACTCTTCAGTGGAGCGTGGCAAAGCGGCTTCTCGAGCTCGGCATCAACGTCATAATCGACTGGGGTCTGTGGGGTCGCGACGAGCGCGACGAGCTGCGCAAACAAGCCAAGAAGTTCGGAGCAAGGGTCGAAGTCGTCTTCCTCAACCCGCCGCGCGACATGCTCTTGGAGCGCCTCGCGGCGCGGCGAGTCGGCCAATCCGACCTCACCTTCTGCGTCTCGGACGAGGAGTTGGATCTTTGGGCTGCGGGGATGCAGAATCCCACGCCGGACGATCTCGGGCCGTGACGGATTCTGCTCTCGGTCGGTTCGAGGTGGGCTTATCTGGATGGCGGCTACGACACCCTCTGCCCGGTGGCTTGAGGGTCTCCGTTCTACGGCACGGCGAGTCCGAGAACAACGTGCTCGGGATCGAGTGCACGGACCTGGTGAACAAGGACCTGTACGGGCTGACGCCCGTGGGTGTTGAGCAGATCGAGCACATCGCGGAGCAAGAGTACGACTAGACCTGATTCTGTACTCACCTTTGAGGAGAGCCGTCGAGTCGGCCACTATCCTGGCGGACTGCTGGGGTGTAACGGCGCGGCGGGAGGATCTGCTGATCGAGGTGAACGCCGGGATCTTCGAGAATCGTCCCGACGCGGAGCGACTCGAGTGGAAGGAGCAGAATCGTTCACGATACTATCCGTCTGGCGAGTCACGGTCCGATGTAGACGGCCGAGTGAGTTCTCTGTTGGGGAAGCTCCGCGCGGGGCCTCCGGAAGAGCACGTGCTCCTGGTCACGCATGGTGGCCTTCTCTTCCACCTTCTCCATGGTGTCTTCGGGCGTGTCGATTGGCAGGAGTACTGCGAGGCCTATTCGAATGGCCGTCGTATCTTCGAGTTGAAGAACTACGAGTCCCCACTCCTGTCCAGTACCACTCCAATTCGATGAGGTGCGCCTGCGACGATGCGATGTTTTGGCCCAGCGTTGTTCTTCGTCACGGTGTTCGCCGCGTGCCGGGACCAGCAGGATCGCATCCTGCCGGTGCTCGAGGAGTCTGACGGCCTCGAGGTAGCAACGCTCCGATCGATACCGGTGATGCTCGATCCGGACTACATGTGGACGCTCGAGGTGCTGCGCGAGGTGCGTACGGTTCGGGACGGCGACGAGGCGCCGCTCCTATTCGACCCTTCTCAAGCGCTCGCGCTGAGTAACGGGCTGCTGCTTGTCGAGGATCCCACAGCCGACCGCCCACTTGTCATTATCGATCCCGATTCCGAGTCCGCCGTCGTGCGGTTTGGAAGCTCGGGCCAGGGGCCGGGTGAGCTAGGGGGTCGGTTGACGTTTGCGGAGGTCGACGGCGAGCTGATCATCCTGGATGCCGGTAACCGGCAACTACACCGCTTCTCTTTGAGTGGAGAGCCACTGTCGAGCAGAGCCTTCCGTTCCGAGGGGTGTGGCGGGTAAGGCGCTGCGTGGACCCGATGGCAGGAGCTTTTTCGTGGAGGGCTTCCTGTCCTCTGGCACGGAATGGCACTGGGAGATCGAGCGAGTCGACGCAGTGTCTGGTGACGTGCAGCGTCTTCTGCGACTCCCCGACCAGCCTCCCTACGCCGAGCCGGGTAATATCCAGCAAGGACGCGATGTGTGGACGGTGCTAGCGGGCGCCGTCGTGGGCATGTGGACGGATCACCCGTCGATTATGGTCTATGGTGGCGACGGTGCGCCGGTACGAAAGATTCGGTTGCCGCTTACGCGGCTGCGCATCACCGATCGAGACATCCAGGATCAGATCGAACTGTACGGAGAGATGGCTTCAGGGATGAGGCCAGGACCGACGTCCATGACAAACGAACTGTACGCGGTCAACGACACCGTCTTCGGCATGTTCACCAGCCAGCTTCGACGCGCTGCGGAAAATCCGATCTTGCCGCACGGGCGTAGGTGGTGGCGGTTGCTCTCGGTCCGAGGCGAGTATCTAGGAGTGCTAGCGTTGCCGGACGACTACCTGTCTTTCAAAGGTTCTTTCCTCGGGAGGGAGCACGATTTGGGCGCGAGCGTTGGACGAGGTGGGTTATCCGGTACTCCAGGAGCTATCGGTCGTGCGCGCGGATCCGTCAGAGATCCGGTCGTCCTGACCGTATGAACGCGGAATGACTCAAAGCGAGTCGACGAGCGGAGTTGTTCACCGCCGAGGAGCGTCAGCGCTTGCCGACCTTGTCGCCGAGATGGAGGCGTATTACGCCCAGCGCGCCCCCATTTACGATGCGTCGATGGGGTACGACGATCCCGAGAGGGTCGCCCGTTTGGAGCCTGTGGTTGCAGCGCTAGAAGACGCGCTCTCGGGCCGATCGGTGCTCGAGGTCGCGTGCGGGCCGGGCTTTTGGACGGAGCGAGTCAGCAAGTTCGCGAAATCGGTGGTCGCCACGGACCTGAACGATTCCGTGCTCGCGCTTACTCGCCAGAGATTCGCAGGTGTGCCCAACGTGCGCATCGAGCAGGTGGACGCGTACCAGCTACCCTCCGATCTGGGGCCCTTCGACGCCGCATTCGCGGTGGACTGGCTCGCTCATGTACCGAACTCCCGGATGCACGAGTTCCTAGTAGGGCTGCACGCACAGTTGGAAAGCGGATCACGCGTCGTTTTCTGTGATGGACTGCCGCGCGCGGGCTCGCTCACGGGGGTGCATGACGGAGACGGGAATCACCTTCAGGTGCGGGAGCTGCCCGACGGATCTCGACATCGGGTGATCAAGCACTTCCTATCCGATGAAGAGACTCGTGAGCTGCTGCGCCCCTACTCGACCGAGGTCGAGATCCTGACGCTCTCGGGCGCTGGTCGGCGCGTCGTGAGCTACCGTCTGGCTGAGTAGTCAGGGTACAGCTTCGTAACGCTTTCTCAGCTGACTGGCTAAATCGCGGTCTCGCTCTCGACCGGATCAGTCTTCCCCTCGGTGAGCAGCCGCTCGGTGAAGTCGACCCGTTCCGTGAGCCGGAGCACATGCATCTCGAGGTCTTGGATCTGCTCGGCAAGGAGCGGGTCCGCGTCCCGTTGGATATTCGATAGACGGAGGCGTTCCCAATCCAGCTTCGAGGCGAGCTTGGCCTTGTAGGCCCTCAAGGCGACGATGGCCACCCCGATGGCTCCCCAACCGAGGAATAAGGCGACCGATCCGATTCCATCCCAGTCCACGCGATGCTCCTTCGATGTTGGTGTAGCTCGCAGCCACACGATAGGTGACCTCTGATCCGTCGGCCAACCTGTCGCAGCGGCGCGAGTCCCGTCGATCTCCGTACGGGAACGGCCCGCCTCGGGTTGCGGGGCGCGATCCGCGTGGGCAAGGTGGTCACGTGGCAGGCACTGGCTTGGGCATGCGGGTCGGCGCCACGACTGAACTCTGATTGGGGGATGCCGGGATGGCTTCGTACTCTCGTTCGCGACCGCATCCTTGGCATGGCCTGAGCCCAGGTCCCGATCCACCAACCGAGCTTCACGCCTACGTGGAGATCACGCCGTTCGATCTCGTGAAGTACGAGATCGACAAAGCGAGCAGATATCTGAAGGTCGATCGCGCCCAGCGGACGTCGAGTCTGCCTCCTGCTCTGTACGGTTTCATCCCGCAGACGTATGCCGGAAAGCGGGTCGCGGCGTTGATGGATGGAGCCGAGGAAGGGGACCTCTGGCTGCGCGCTTTCGAAGACCACGATGCTTCTGCGGTGTTCGAGTACGCTTCCAACCCCAGGGCATCATGACCGAGGCTGTCGGCGCAATCATGCAGTGGGGCTTCGGCGCCTTCGACGAGCTCGATCGCGTGGTCACCTCGGCGATCTCGGCGAACGTCGGTTCCCGTCGCGTCCTAGAGAAGTGCGGGTTTGAGTTCGTTGGCCTGGTGGTCGAGAAGTGGGAGAAGCTCGTCGAGCCTGTAGAGCTCGCTGCCTACATACTTCGACGAGATCGGTGGACAGGGCTCAGCAGCTCAGACGGGGCCGCTCTCTGAGCGTAGTTCGGCTCGCGCGCCGTCGTACCTGCCCGCACATTGTCCCTCCGGCGTGACGAAACCACGTCCAGGACCGCTTCAACAGGCTTCTCGAAAGCCCACCAGGGAACAGGCATCATGAGATTCGAGCGTACGGGTTTGGCCATGGTCCTCGTCGCCTGTCTGGCGGTGCTTCCGGGCTGTGCAAGTGAGAGCGAAGCCGCGCCCCAGGTCGGGTCGGAGGGCCCGATCGTAAAGGGCGGCGACGACAGAACCGGCGAGTACGATGCCGTCGAAGGCTGGTGGAAGCCGGCAGCCGACCATGAAGGTCCTTGGACATGGGGGCAGGTTTCTGGCGTCGCGGCGGATACGCCGGACCGGATCCTCGTGGTGATCTGGGGAGACCGAGACGCGCAGGGGCGTGAGAGACCCGGTGGCTCGAATTACCTCGTGGCCGTCGATCGCGACGGAAACATCACCGAGAACTGGGCTCAGTGGGACTCGATCTTCAACAAGCCACACCAGGTCTACATCAGCCCTTACGATCCCGACCGACACGTCTGGGTCGTCGAGCGCGGTGGTGGCAGGGGCGTGAACATGCAGATCCTCAAATTCACCAACAATGGAAGCGAGCTGGTGATGAGGCTGGTCGATCCCAACCACCCCACAACCCGTGCGGAAGCTCGCGCGAATCCGAACCCGGGTCCGTACACGTACGGCGATCCGGCCGTGCTGGCCTTCCTGCCGGATGGCAGCTTTCTGCTCGGGGATGGTTATTGGAATTCGCGCATCGTGAAGTACGACGCGGACGGTGAGTTCCTGATGGAGTGGGGCGAGCTCGGCGACGGTCCCGGACAGTTCGACCTCGTTCACGGTGTAGCCGTCGATCGGAATCACAGGGTGTATGTCGGAGACCGGACGAACAACCGCATCCAGATCTTCACCGAAGACGGCGAGTTCATCGAGGAGTGGCCGGACGTGTCCGATCCGGTCGGCATCTTCGTGGACGAGAACGACGCCGTGTGGGTCGTTTCCGCGTCCCTGAACCGGATCCTCAAGTACAACACCGACGGAGAGCTCCAGTACTACATGGGCGCGTTCGGAGGCACGCGGGGTGGGTTCCCGGGGGGCCTTTCCCGTCCACATCAGATGGACGTGGACTCAGAGGGCAACCTCTACATCGCGAGCTGGGATGGCGGCTGGATGAACAAGTTCGTTCCGAAGCCGGGTGCCGATCCGAGCAAGCTCGTGGGCAAGGGTTTGGTGCTCTCGAACTAGTGAACGGAGGTAGTCCCTGAGCCTCGTGAAGGTTCCAAGGCCCTTGGGTCGGGCACCAAGGCTTCCATCGCGCGAGCGTAGGCCTCCTCGGCGGTCATCCCTTCAGCCACGAAGTTGGCCTGGAGCTGCTCGAGATCGAATTCCAGCTCGCGGATAATCTGCATGCGCGCCGGGATCGGCACCCTCAGGCGACTCTCGATCTCCCGCAGCGTGGGCAGGAATGTCCGTGTCGCCTCAGTGCTCACGCCGGGGCCTGGTCCGGGCGGTGCAGCAGGTCCATCAGGCGGGACACGATCTCCTGGACTCTTCCGGTCTCTCCGGTCAGGTGCCCTCGGCCGGAGCGCGTGAGCGCGTAGATCTTCTTGCGCCGGCCTCCGTCCGTGGACCAAGAACCGCGGATGAGCCCCTCCCCCTCCAGGCGATGGAGGATGGGGTAGAGCGTCCCGTGCTTGAACCGGAAGAGCCCGTTGCTGTCGGTTTCCACATCCAACGCGATCTGATATCCGTGCTTGGTGCCGTTCCGGAGAGAGGAGAGCACGAGCAGCTCGTGGATGTCACGCGCGAATCCTTGGACGTCGAAGTCCTTCTCAGTCGCCATGCCCGGTCCCTCCGCAGAGAGGCTTCAGTCAGCTAACCATCGACACTCTATATATTGACACTCTATATAACGGCGCTCTTAGTATGGGCAAGGTGATGCACGCGGGACTGGTCGCCCTCCACCTTGCAGCCGGCCATGGCTCCGATCACACTGGTGGCGCGGCGAGGGCGGTGTGTCCGAGTCGCGCCAACCTCGGACCTAGGACACGGGCTCAGGGCAGATGACCGCAATCTCGATTCTGGGGCCCGAGGACGGGCAGGTGCTTGCGGACGTTGCGGAGGACGTCTTCGATCAGGCAGTCGCTTGGGTTTTGACCGAGCGCTCGAATGTTCCGGCTCAACGGCTGTACGAGTTGCTCGGTGGGGTCGAGCCGCCGGAGGAATCGGTGATGTTCTCGTTCAAGCTCGATGAGGCGGAGTCGAGTTGAGCATCCGCCGTGGTCTGTCACGATCGGTCTCGCTCGCCGGCCTTCTGGTGGTTTGCGCGTGCGCGGGCCGTGAGGCGCCAGAGCTGCCGACGAGCACGCAGGACACGATCAGGGTCCTCGCCTACAACATCCATCATGGTGAGGGGATGGATACGGTCATCGACCTCGAGCGAATTGCATCGCTCATTCGGGAGGTGGACCCGGACTTCGTGACGCTGCAGGAGGTGGACAGCGTGACGACCCGCACGAACGGGGTCGACCAGGCGGCTGAGTTGGGGCGGCTGACCGGCCTGAACCCGGCCTTTGGCCGCTTCATGGCGTACCAAGGCGGCGCCTATGGCATGGCCGTGCTGTCGCGCTGGCCCATCGACGATGTCCGGAACCTGCGACTTCCGGACGGTGCCGAGCCGCGCACCGCGCTCAGCGCCGACGTGACATCGCCCGAGACCGGGCGGACCCTGCGCTTCGTGGGGATCCACTTCTATCGGACGGAAGAGGAGCGCCTGGCCCAGGCGATGCGGTTGGGGGAACTGCTGGGCGATGACGCCGTGCCGACGATCCTGGCGGGTGACTTCAACTCTACGCCGGATTCGGAAGTGATGAACCACCTCAGCGAGTCTTGGTCGGTCGTCGAAAAGGGCAACGACCACTTCACCTTCCCCAGCTACGGACCTGACCGGGAGATCGACTTCGTGCTCCTGCGGCCCGTTGGTCGTTTCGAGGTGGTGGGACAGCGAGTCCTCACTGAACCCGTGGCCTCGGATCACAGACCCATCGTCGTCGACCTGGTGATCGGGAACTAAAGTGGGTCCAGCGATCGGTCTGATCCGACGCTGCCGCAAATAGCCGAACGCGCCTACTCGGCGTCGTTCTCGGCGGGCACGTTGATCTGACTGGCAAGGCGCGCGGCAACCGCCGCCATCTGCGACTGTCTCGTGTCCGCCCACACCGGGAGGCGCAGTCGGTTACCGCCGTAGAGAACGGCACCGACCACAGCGACGAGCATGATCGTCATGAGGTCGCGGACTTCGAGCGCCCCGCCGAGCAATATGGACGCCGCCAGCAACGGCGTGGTGGCGATGACGGCGACACCCATACCGAGCGACGCTATCGCGTTGCCCTTCACGGTCTTGAGACGTAGTTGGGCTCCGGACTCGGTCGGCTCGAGCAGCGCCTGAAGGTTACCGTTCGTCCATTGGCGAAAGGCCCCTTGTGTCTGGACTCTGCCTCGCGCGTCGAACGTCTCCCGCAGGTCCACCACCAACCGATCCCATTCGCTGTCCGTTAGCGCCCTGTCTAACTGGATGGTGTGACCCACGCCGATTGGCGCGCCCAGGAACGTGCGGTGCGGGGAACTCACGACGGGCGCTATATCCAGACGCGAAGCGGCCTGCGCGATCACGTCCTCTGGAATCCCGACCTCGCGTCCGATGTCCTGGAGCTCGGTCAGGGTCATGCCGTCGGTGCCCGACGCCGAAGGGGTTCCGGTGGCCTGCACTTCGGTCGCGTCGTCGAGGATTCGGGAGACCTCGTCCTCGGAGTAGCGTCGTTCGGGAGCCATGTGATTCTCGTGCGTCTCGCTGGATGTGCGGGTCGGTGGACGGCCTGAAGTTAAAACGACGCTCGATTCTGAGTATCGCCAACAGCAGTAAAGAAGTCGCCGAACCACAGTATAGTCAGCAGGAGTTTGCGCCGGACGTACCGGCTCGCTCTCATTCAGTCGTCGTGGGTCGACACTGAGGGTCACGAAAGCTAGTGAGGGAAAATGAAGAGACTTCTGGATATGATCACGATGACAGCGGGCAGTTACTTGGGTTGGATGATCAGCGCCTACATCTCAATCTTCACCGCGTTCATTGTCAGCATGGTTGGGATGGGTCTCGGTCTTTATCTCGGTCGCCGTTTCACGAAAGGAATCCTCCCATAGAGGCCGTGGTGAGCGGCGTCTTCGGAGTCGGCCCATTGGATGGCTATGTGCACTTCCAGGCCCTGCACGTTCTACATCACGTTCGGCAGATTCCGGCGGCGTAAGCAGGTGAAGTCTCGAAGGCTTATGAGGGCGGCCGTCCTATGCGCGCTCTGCGCGGGCCCTGCCGAGGCGCAGACTCTCCCCGACGTCGAGGAGCTCCTGGCACCGCGGCACGTCGAGGTCGAGCTCATCGAACCGCGCCTCCATCCAGATGCCCAGCGGCTGATGGACAAGATGTTGGACTGGCATCGAGACGACCCGAACTGGCTCACGGAATACGTGGCCAGGACGCGCCGCGCGCGGAACGCTCGTTTCGCCCCGATCTTCGGCCTCACCGAGAGGGAGTTCGATCGGTTTTGGGCCCTTCAGGACAGTGGGTCGACCGTCGTGCTCGGCCGAGCGGAGCTCGAGATTCGCGAAACGGGCTCAGGGGTGACTCTTATCTTGAGCGGCATCCCGGAGTTGAATGGGCTCCGAATCGATTTCACGACCTGGATCGTGCAGACCCAAAAGTTCAACCTCGAGGTACGCGAGGAGGTTCACGAGTCGGCGGCCTCAGATCCGATCGGCGCATGGGATGGGTATCGGTGGTCCCGCACGGTCTCGGACCCCAACTCCGACGACTTCGTGCTGGAGCGGGTCACGATCGGTCAGTTTCAAGACTCTGGTCAATCTGTGATCACATATAGTCTCCGTGAGCGAATGGGCCTGGTGCGGTCGCTGGTGGATCGGACGATCCGATTCCGATGAGTGCCGAGTAGCGTGCCCCAGCACGAGGGGGAAATGCGGAACATCATCGCTAAGAAATTGGACGCCGCCCGTGCAGCCGTCGCTGGCGCCCGAGAGGGTGGTCCCTCGATAGCTCTGGCCGTGGCGCTGCGAAATCTTGGGGAGATCCACCGCAACGCGGGCGACTTCGTCGAGGGCCGTGTTCAGTACGAGGAGGCCGTCTCGCTTCTCCGAGGCCTCGACGAGCCGCTGCGGCTCGCGCATACGATTCGGCACCTGAGTATGCTGCATCGCGATGCTGGCGAAGCGGAGAAAGGTGAGGCGTGCCAACGGGAGGCAGTTTCGCTCTACAGGAGGCACTCAGAGGCTCCGTCCCTGGATCTCGCCAATGCGATCCGGTACCTGGCCGTTGCCGTCGATGAATCGGGCGCTACCGATGAGGCGATCGAGCTGTGGAAGGAGGCTCACGACCGATATGCGGCTCTGAGAGGCGGTCTCAAA
>Ga0208879_1001214_pt1 | contig 24726 bp, 19 predicted proteins | sample Knorr_S15_td_Bot_FD_185605 | JGI IMG/M metagenome (GOLD analysis project Ga0208879, IMG submission 185605) | Marine microbial communities from Southern Atlantic Ocean transect - Knorr_S15_td_Bottom_ad_5009_LV_A (SPAdes) (version 2) | ecosystem: Environmental > Aquatic > Marine > Oceanic | place...
AAATCGCTAACGCTAGCTAAAGTAATTAACGTTTTAACTCTCGAGTCTTCTTCTGCTTTAATAGAAACAATACCACCACCTCGGCTATGGCCTAGTAAAGTAATGTTATTGGTGTCTGATTTAGTTATTAAAATAGGGTTTTCACAAACCCAGTTTAAAACAGTATCCAAATCGTCTAATTCTTTCGTATAATTATTATTTCCAAAGGCTATTAAATCTGGAAAATCTATTGGTTGTTCAACAGTCCCACCATTATATGAAAAATTGAATTTTATAAAATAAAAACCTGCTTTAGCAAATGTTTCTGCCATAATATTCCACGCTCCCCAATCTTTAAATCCTTTATAGCCATGACAAAATATAACTATTGGTTTAAAAGAATTATTAGACCTATAGCATACATCTACCAAAATAGGTTTATTATGTTTTCCTTCTAAAATTATATTTCGTTCAAATTTCATTTATACTTCTTTTTCTGTAAAAGGAATTTGTGGATTACAGATTTCTAAAATTAAGGATTTAAGTTCATTATAAAAATCATTAAGCGCGCCTTGAGTTATTAAAGAATCTTTTTTAGCACCAACCCCGATCTTATCTTTTTTAGAAAACTTTATAAACCCTGCTTTTAAATTTTTAAACGAAATTATTCCAGCTTCGACGGGACTAGTAAACATCTTTTTTTCATTCATCATATAAGCGTAGGTAAGCACTTGAAATGATTTACTATATTTTGTATAATCGGTTGTAATGTCATCCCAATTAACAATTTCCACCTTATTTATCTCTACTTTTCCTGTTTTATAATCTATTATTCGCATAGTTCCGTTATACTCATCTACACGATCTACTTTTCCTTTTAGGATTACAGGAAAATCTAGCTCTGGGATATCTATACTTACATTTAGGGCGGTTTCTATTTGAAGAATTTTAATGGTGTTTCCTTGTTTTAAGGTTTCTATTTCGGCGTTTAAAAAGTTAGATATATAGCGTTTTGCAATTTCAAAAACAATAAGGTTTTTACCTTTAGTAATATCACCTTCTTTGTATATTTTATGAAAATGTAAAAAAACTTTTTCAGCAACATTTTGTTTCATGGTTTTTACAGTTTCAACCGATAAATACCCATCAATTAAAGGGGTATATAAATCTTCTAAAGTATTATGTATAACAGTTCCTAAAGTATTAGAGGCTACAATTTCTTCAGCAGAATCTACTTCTTTTATTTCTAAAATTTTTTGATAATAAAAATCAATAGGATTCCTCATATAATTGGTTAAGGAAGAAGGAGAAAATCCATTTGAAGCTACAGACTTTATATTAGACATCATTAGTTCTGTTTTAGGTACAGTAATTAATTGTGCTTTAATTATTGGAGTTTTTGGAGCAACAATAAACTGCTTTAGATTGTGGATGCCTTCAATTTCAAGTTGAGTAATAAACCTACTCTTCTCTCCACCATTTAACACGTCTGGTTCAGTATTATATAAAATATAGATGTTTTTGGCACGCTGTAACAATCTATAAAAATGATAGGTATATATTGCATCCTTCTCTTTGTAAGTTGGCAGTCCATTTTCAATCTTTACACCATAAGGAATAAAGGAATTGTTGCTTTTCCCAGAAGGTAAAATCCCTTCATTGACGGATGAAATAATTACAGTTTCGAAATCTAATACGCGAGACTCAAGCATCCCCATAATTTGTAGACCTTGTAAGGGTTCACCTTGAAAATCCAAAGTTTTATTATTTAAAATTTCCATATACAAACTATGCAAAACCTTAATTGAATTGATATAATTATATTTAAAATTGAGTTCATTAAGGATATTAAAAACTTCATGAAATTTGTATAAATATTCTAAACCTAGAAGATTTTCTTTTTTATTTAGGCTAAGATGCTCCTTTAAAATCAATATAAGTTCATCACAGTTTTGCAATGCGATTTTAGTACTCTCTTCCCAACTATCAAATATCAGAGCTATAATATCTTTTTTTTCAATGGCAAGGTTTAGAAGTTTGTCTTTAGATAAATAGATGAGGTTGTTAGCTTGGATGTTTTTGATAATACTGTCGGCTAAATTGGATTTTTTTATATTAAACAAAGGTCTGATGAACTGATGAGATAAAAGCGATATGATATCTTTATAATAAAAAGAAGCTTTATTGTTTTTATGGAGTGTAAATAATTTATCGAACAATGATGCCAATGGTATTATTCTTAAAGGCAATCCCATTGTAATGTTTAAAGGCTTAAAGTTTTTTGGGATAGAATTTAAAAGAGGAATAAGGAGGTTTTCGTCACCTAAAACAACAGCAGTATTATTTAGATTATTATTTTCATTTTTTTGTTTAAGTAATAACTCTCCAATATACTTTGCTTGACCAACATTCTTTGGGATTCCAATAATTGAAATATTTTTTTCTTTGTTATAGTTTTTGGATACCCATTTAAAAGTTTGAGTTTTATAATACCTCCAATTTTTTTTATACATCTTAACAAAAAAGCCAGCGTCATGATTTGTAGTATTAATGAATGAATCATCGATATCCCAATAAATATCTGCCAGATCATTATGAAGTAATTCTTGAATTATGGTTTCTTCAGCAGTATTTAAAGCATTAAAGCCAATGAAAATATGTTTTTTATCTTGATTAGTCTGTATGTAGCTTTCAATATTTTCTACAGCCTCCCTATATATCAATCCTTGATATCCAAAACCTTTATTTATAAGATGATTTGTTAAACTTGCATACGTCGTGTTTAATTTTTTCCAAAAAGAAAGGTAATTTTTAATTAATTGGGGTTGGTTATTTTCAAGCGACCAATGATTAATATCCTGAATGGCGCTTAAATAATTAAATATTTTCTCTTGAGGAATTAAGTAACGATCTATTTCGTTGAAATCTTGTAACAGTATTTGTGCCCACTTTGAAAAGGCATCAAAAGCATCTATACTTTCTTTGGAATTATTCTTTAAATAAACATTATAAAATTCAAAAAGCAATTCGATGTTTGAGGGTTGTTTTAGTTGCGAAAGTTCTTCTACAAATTCTTCTATACTTAAGATATGCGGAGAAAAGAAAGTTTTGGAATAAACTTGAGACAGTTCACTTTTTAAAAATATCCCTGCGCGTTTACTGGGTAGAATAAAGGTAAGTTGAGAAATGTTAACCTCCTTTTTTTTTAAATCGTTTAAAACATCATAAATAAAACTTGTCATCGTATAAAAATAAAAAACGCTTCGATATTTCGAAGCGTTTTTTAAAATTTATATTTAAATATATATTTAGTCTTTATTCAAAGTCACTTCAACACGCCTGTTTGCAGCTCTACCAGATCTGGTATTGTTTTCAGCGATAGGTGAGCCTTCACCAAATCCAACAGCACTTAATCTGCTGCCCATGATACCATTATTAACTAAATAGTCCATTACTGCATTAGCTCTTTTTTCAGATAACAATTGATTTGTAGCATCACTACCTGTACTATCGGCGTGACCTTGTATTGTAAAGTTAGCTTTAGGATATTCTTTTAATATCGCAGCAATTGCTTGTAATTTTGGGTAAGTCACTTCTTTAAAAGATGATTCCCCAGAATTAAAGTTAACAGTTCTAGCGTATTCAGTTAATTGATCTTGAACTTCTTGTGTTGGAACAACTATTTCAGGACAACCGTTGTTTGCAACAGTTCCAGCTTCATTAGGACATTGGTCATCTTTGTCTAAGACACCGTCGCCATCACTATCAGGCCAAGGACACCCACCATTTGCAGCAGGACCTGCTTCGTTAGGACATCCATCGACACCATCAGCAATACCGTCACCATCAGCATCTGGACAACCATCTAAAGATTTTAAACCAGCTTCATTAGGACAAGTATCTTTATTGTCAGGAACCCCATCGCCATCGCTATCTGGACAACCATCAAATTCAGCTAAACCAGCTTCATTAGGACAAGTATCTTTACTATCTTCAATACCGTCACCATCAGAATCAGGACAACCATTAAATGCAGCTAAACCAGCAACTTCTGGACAGGCATCATCTTTATCGTAAATACCATCGCCATCAGTATCTTTACCACCAAATTTAATCGACAAACCTAATGAATGTTGGAAGTGTTTAGGTAAATTATCTTCAAAGGAGTGTTTGTAAGTTGTTTGAACAGTTAAACCAAAAAAATCAGAAAACCAATAGTTTATACCAAAAGTACCATTAAAAGTACCTGCACCTTTTTTATCAATCCAAGTATAACCACCACCAACACCTAAATAAGGCTCAAGTTTATTGCAGTTTAAAAGGTCTGACAGACTATATTTAATTATTGCGTCAAGGCCAAAATAACCTAAATCGTCAACTGTGGCATCCCCCCATTTATCAATTTTATTTATTGATCCAGTAGCACCAAGAGAGAATCCATCTCCAAGATATTTTGAAAGGGTAACAGTTGATAATGAACTTCCAATATTGTAATAGTCATTGACATGAAAGAATTTGTCAAAATAATCTCCCAATGGAGCATCTTCTCCAGTTGGATAAATATCAACTGCATTTACCCCAAAACTAAATTGCCAAGGATTGTTGTTGTCTTGTGCGCTTGTATTGCTATATCCAAGTACTAGCAATAAAGCGAATATTAATCGGCTAAGATTTTTCATATTAAATATTTTAATTTTTAAGTGTTAATTGCAAGCAAAAGTAAGTTGTTAAATGTTATTAACAAAGACAAACATAAAAAATATTGGAGTTTAACGATTAAAACATCATTTTTTAGAAGTGTTTTATATTATTTTAAGCACTTTACCTATGTTTTCAAATGCTAATATAGCTTTATCTAGGTGATGTTTTTCGTGTGCAGCAGAGAGTTGTACTCTAATTCTTGCTTTTTCTTTTGGCACTACTGGAAAGAAAAACCCTACAACATAAATTCCTTCGGCAAGAAGCATTGTTGCCATTGTTTGTGCAAGTTTAGCGTCGTAAAGCATTACAGGAACTATTGCAGAATCACCATCAACAATGTCAAACCCTGAATTTTTCATCCTCTTTTTAAAGTAATTTGTGTTCCATTCTAATTTATCTCTTAATATGGTATCTCTTGAAAGCATTTCAAAAACCTTAATAGATGCACCAACAATTGCAGGTGCTAACGAATTCGAAAACAAATAAGGTCTAGACCGTTGACGGAGTATATCAATAATTTCTTTTTTACCTGTTGTATAGCCTCCCATTGCTCCACCTAATGCTTTACCAAGTGTTCCTGTTATTATATCTATTCGGCTTAAAACATTTTTTTCTTCTAGTGTTCCACGTCCAGTTTTTCCGATAAACCCTGTTGCATGACATTCATCAATCATTACCATTGCATCGTATTTATCAGCCAAGTCACAAATTTTATCAAGCGGAGCAACTACTCCGTCCATAGAAAACACGCCATCAGTGACAATAATTTTAAATCGTGCTCCATTTTTATCAGCATCTTGAAGCTGCTTTTCCAGGTCAGTCATATCACTATTTTGGTAACGATATCTAGCTGCTTTACATAATCGTACACCATCAATTATAGAAGCATGGTTTAATGAATCTGAAATAATAGCATCATCTTTTGTCAACAAGGGTTCAAAAACGCCTCCATTTGCATCAAAAGCTGCTGCATATAATATGGTGTCTTCAGTTTGATAGAAATCAGCTATTTTTTTTTCTAACTCTTTATGAATGTCTTGTGTGCCACAAATAAACCGAACCGAAGACATCCCAAAGCCATGAGTATCCATTGTGTCTTTTGCTGCTTGGATAACTTCTGGATGTGATGACAAACCCAAATAGTTGTTAGCACAAAAATTTAATACATTTTCTCCTGTACTTAATGTTATTTCTACGCCTTGAGCGGATGTAATAATACGCTCTTCTTTATATAGACCGTTATCTTTTATACTTTGAATTTCTTTTTGAAGATGTTCTTTTATGTTTCCGTACATATTCTGATTTTTACAAATTTAAACTTCTTTTATTTCTAATTCATCATTAGCGTAAATCAACAATTTTTTTGTTACCTTATAGTTCATGTCTTCTAAAGCATCTTGATATATTTGTAATTGTTGCGCATACTTTTTGTCATGCTTACCAGTTTTATAATCTATAATTACCACTTCATTTTTTTTATTAAAAACTAATCTATCCGGACGCACTGTAATACCTTCTTTAGTAATGATATCCCTTTCATTATAAATGGTATTGTCTGAATTGAAATATTTTGATAATTCTTGATGCCCAACAATGCCTAATGTTATTTGTTTTAATTCTTGAACTTGATTAGTATTTATCATTCCTGAAGATAAGCAGTTACTAAAAGTGATGTCAATGTCAATTTTAGTTTTAATTTGTGACATAATATAGTGTATAAGGTTTCCTTTTTCAATAGCTTCTTCCTGTTTTGTGTCCCATAAATATCCTGAATTAGTGACTATTTTTATGTTATGCTCTTTTTTAGGTGTAGAAATAAAACACCCTTGTTCTATAGACAATTTACCACTTTCTTTAGTTTTTGAAGTTTTTATTTGTTTCCCAAAAGAATAAGAAACTGTCTCTTCATCCCACCTGTCTGTATGTTTTAAATAATTAATAAATAATCCTGAAAAAAGTTTTAAATTTTCATCTCCTTTTTTATCCAATTTTTTGCTGCTTATAATGTGTAATTGTTCAATAGGTCTTGTTAATGCTACATAAAGCAAATTAATATTATCAAGTTCAAGTTCGGATTGATGTTTAGCATAAATGTCTTGCCCAACTTCACCATAATTTTTAAAGTTTTTATTGTAATTCAGTAATGAATGTGAGAATCCATTATAACTTGTTGCTTCTAACGGAAACCACTCTTTAGGTTCTATTTCTTTATAAATATTTAAATCGGCATACGGAAATATCACTACAGGGAACTCTAATCCTTTAGATTTGTGGATGGTCATAATTTGCACAGCATTTTTTTCTTGAGGAGATATAATACTCAAGTCTGATTTTTTACTATCATAATAATCAATAAACTCATTTAAATTTGAATGAAACTTTTGTGTATAGTCTAATACAAAATCTAAATAAAACTGAATGTAAGCATCTGATGTATCAACCAAATTGAAGCTATAAATAATGGTTTCCACAGCTTCGTATAGAGGAAGTTGTAAAACTTCATTGAAATTAAAAGCAATTCCTAATTTGCTTAAAGTTTCAAAAAACGAATGTATCTCTAAATTAATATTAGAGCTATAGAACAAATGCTTATCAGTTATATTTAATTTATGTACAGCGAGATAATTTAAAACAAGAATTTTAACTTCGCTATTGTGAGGCTCTAAAACATATTTTAAAACATTATTAATAAATTCAACTTCAGGAGAACGCGAAAACAACAAGGTTTCAGACGAAATAATATCTATGCCTTCATTGCTCAAATAATCTGCAATGGCAACACCTTCTTTTTTCTTTCTTACCAAAATACAGATGTCTTTTAATTGAAAACCATTTTTTTTACATTCATTTATTGTTCCCAAAACTTTTTGAGGATAAATTTCATCTCGGCTTTCGTCAGTATCAAAATCTAAAAATGCAATATTTACATAACCCTCTTCTTCAATAGTATGGTTTTGCTTACTTTGATTGTATAATTTTGCGTATTCGTTTTTGCAAAATGCAAAATTTGAAATATGCTGAAAAAAATCATTATTGAAAGATATAATGCTTTTAAAACTTCTATAATTGAAGGGTAAGTTGTCTATTTTGGGCTTGACAAAGAAAGGGTTTTTAGCGTTACTAAATAGGTCAATAAATTGTTCAGCTTTTCCGCCACGCCATCTGTAGATCGCCTGTTTCGCATCGCCAACTAACATTACAGAACCATTTTCGCTGGATAATGAATTGTCTAAAAGAGGTATTAGATTTTCCCATTGCAGCACAGAAGTGTCTTGAAACTCATCTATAAAATAATGACGATATTTTTCGCCAATACGCTCATAAATAAAAGGTGCAGGCTGATTTTTTATTTCGTTGCTTATAATTGAATTAAACTCGGAAATAAGAATTACATTTTGCTCTTCTTTTAATGCTTCTAACTCTTTGTGAATTGCATTTAAAACCGATAATGGAGTTATGTTTTTTAGTATTGCCTTGAAGAATTTAAGTTGAAAAACGTCCTGTTTAGTGTCATTGAAAGCTATAACTATTTGTGGTTGAATTTCGTTTATTGTTGATGCAATATCTTGGGCTGCTCTTTTAGGATATAATGTATTTCTTTCAATTAGATCGGTTTGCCAGTTTAAATCAAATTTAATATCAAAGTTCTTATTGAAAAGATTTACAAAATGTTTTGGCAAAGAACTTCTTGAAAAATCATCAAACTCTAAACCACATTCTTCGATAAGTGTTAGCATAGATTGCGCTTTTCCAATAATTAGAGTTTCTGTTAACGCTATTTTTTTAATCAAATTTGTTTTAAGTAGTTTAAAATCTTTTAAAGATTTATCTTTTAAGGTTTTATTAAAAGGAATATCGTTTTCATTTACGAGCAGTTTGGCAATTTTATAAAAATCTAAAGAAATGTCCCAACTTTTGTCATCATCGGCTTTTTCAATAGCAAAATCGATTAGAGTTTTAGTTAATGCTGTATCGCTTCCAGCTTTAGCAATAAGATTATCTACGGCTTTGGTTAGTAACATTTTTGTGTCTAATTCAACTTCGAAATTCATAGGAAGCTTTAAGTCGTAAGCAAAAGTCCTTATTAATTTTTGAGTAAATTTGTCTATTGTTGATATATCAAAAGCAGCATAATTTTGTACAATACTGTTTAAAAGTTTTTTTGATTTGTTATGAAGCGTTTTTGGCTGTATCGATAATTCCTCACAAATAGATCTAAACATACTATTTGATTTCACTAAAATGTCTTCAGAAGAAAAAGCTTTTAATGTTTCTATAATACGTGTTTTCATTTCGCTAACCGCTTTGTTGGTAAACGTAATGGCGAGAATATGCTTGTAAGGATATCTATCCGAAGACCTAAACATAACTTTTAAATACTCTTTTACAAGTGTATATGTTTTGCCGCTTCCGGCTGAAGCATTATAGATTTGAAAAGAAGTAGAATCCAACAAAGAAAAATTTTATACCAAAATAGACATTATTAATAACTTATTAATGAACTCGTTTAAACATTTGTATTTAACCGAAAATGAGATAAAATTTGTCCAGACGAGATAATTTTTTGCAGTACATAGCAGCGATACGTATTAGAAAAGTAATGAAGTATGGGCGAATTTCAGCCATTTTTTAGGTAATAGAAAAAGTTTAAACGAGTTCAATACAAAAGACAAACCTTATATTGTAAATTTGAATGAAAATAATTATTAACAAAAACAAAATATTATGGTTTTCGAATTACCAGAATTAGGATACGCTTACGATGCTTTAGAGCCACATATTGATGCTCGAACAATGGAAATACATCATTCTAAACATCATAATGCTTATACAAATAATTTAAATAATGCTATTGCTGGAACAGATTTAGAAGGAACATCTATTGAAGATATTCTTGTTAATTTGGATATGAATAATGGAGCAGTTAGAAATAATGGAGGTGGGTTTTACAACCACTCTTTATTTTGGACTGTCATGAATCCAGAAGACAAAGGATATTTATCAGGAGAATTAAAAGATGCTATTGAAGCCGAATTTGGCTCGGTTGATGCTTTTAAAGAAGCTTTTTCAAAAGCAGCTGCTACACGTTTTGGCTCTGGTTGGGCTTGGTTATGTGTACACAAAGGAGGAAGAGTTGAAGTTTGTTCTACGCCAAATCAAGACAACACTTTAATGCCAGAAGTTGGTTGTGGTGGCACACCAATATTAGGTTTAGATGTTTGGGAACATGCGTACTATTTAAACTACCAAAACCGCAGACCAGATTATATTAATGCCTTTTTTAATGTAATTAATTGGAGCGAAGCAGAACGAAGATATGCTAACGCAAAATAATTATGGGTTAAATATCAATGCTATAAAGAGATTCTCTCCCGATAGCTATCGGGATTCATGGGAATAGAAAATAAAAAAGGTGAACGAGAGTTCACCTTTTTTGCCCCAAATCTACCATGAACTTAACCTACTTATGTTATGGAAAATCAAATATAATATTTTTTTTCGAAAATTGTTAAATTTATTAGACAAAATACAAATAAATTAGTCTAACAGTTATTGACAGTAAAAATTTAAGGTAAATAAACGAAAATCAAGGAAGAATTTAAATAGTGAAATTAAAAAAAGGTTAACGAGAGTTCACCTTTTTTTGCCCCAAATCTACCATGAACTTAACCTACTTATGTTATGGTGCACCTAATTTAATTATATTTTGTTTAATGACTCTAAATAATAGACGAAATGAATTTTTTTTAGTTTAAATGCTATTTTTTAGATCAAACGCTAATAATTATGGTTTTACTAATATGCTCGTTCTTTGTTGCCTTCATAAAAATTTATAAATGCTCGGTTAACAACTCTATTACCTCCAGACGTAGGATAGTTACCTGTAAAATACCAGTCTCCTAAATTTTTTGGACAAGCTTTATGTAAATTTTCAATAGGTTGAAAAATGATTTTCACATCAGCTTTTATAGTGTTATTACAAACCAATTCAGCTATTTTATCTGAGATTTGTTCAGCAGTAAAAAGGATATAAATATCTTTTACATAATTTTTTACTTCCTTATCCAGAAAACCAACTTGCGCTTTACATTTATTATAAATAGTTTCAACAATGTGATATTTATCTGCATCCTTTAATAGCTCTAAAGCGGCTTTAAATGCAATGAGGCTTTCTAAATTTGCCATATCAATACCGTAACAATCCGGATAACGAATTTGAGGTGCAGACGAAACCACGACTATTTTTTTAGGGTTCAACCTGTCTAACATTTTTATTATGCTCATTTTTAAAGTTGTGCCTCTAACAATACTATCGTCTATTATTACTAAATTATCAGTAGGTTTAATAACGCCATAAGTAATATCGTAAATATGAGCTACTAAATCGTCTCTGCTACTATCTTCTGTAATAAAAGTGCGAAGTTTTACATCTTTGATGGCGATTTTTTCTATTCGGATGTGTTCAGATAATATTTCTGTAACTTTTTTAGCAGATAACGAACGTTTCCCCTTTAAAATAGCATCAGTTTTCTTTTTGTTTAGATAGTCTTCAACAGTTTCTATCATTCCAAAAAAAGAAGTTTCAGCAGTATTTGGAATATAAGAAAATACCGAGTTTTTAATATCGTAATTAATAGATTCTAAAACTTTTGGCATTATTAATTTCCCAAGAAGTTTTCGTTCTTTGTAGATTTCTGCGTCACTTCCTCTAGAAAAATAAATACGTTCAAACGAACAAGCTTTTCTTTCTAATGGCTTTAATATTTGTTTAATTGAAGTTTCTCCAGATTTTTTAGTAATGATAGCATGTCCCGGTTCTAACTCTTTAACAGCATCAAAATCCACATTAAAAACAGTTTGAATTACCGGACGCTCTGAAGCCACAACAACAACTTCATCATCTTTATAATAATAAGCTGGTCGAATTCCTGCTGGATCGCGAAGCACAAAAGAATCTCCATGCCCTAAAAGTCCAGCGATTGCATAACCACCATCCCAATTTTTTGATGCCCGTTTTAAAATTTTATCAAGCTTTAATCTTTCAGCTATAAGTGGGGAACATTCATTTTTGTTATAGCCTTCTTTTTTGAGGTTCTTATATATTTTACTAACAGAATCGTCTAAAAAATGACCAATTTTTTCCATAATAGTTATGGTGTCGGTGTATTCTTTTGGATGCTGTCCTAACTCTACAAGGTTATTGAATAATTCTTTAACATTTGTCATGTTAAAGTTTCCGGCCAAAATTAAATTACGATGCATCCAGTTGTTCTGCCTTAAAAAAGGATGTACACTTTCCACACTATTTTTCCCAAATGTTCCATAACGCACATGACCTAAAAGCAATTCAGCAACATAAGGGATATGTTTTTTCTGAAGTGCTACATTATTTACATATTCAGGAAAATCATTGAGTTCTTTGTTGATTCTGTCATTAATTTGGGAGAAAATATCTTGAATGGGTTGTTGAGCAATTGAGCGTACTCTACTAATATAGCGCTCTCCGGGTTGCGTGTTTAATTTTACACTTGCAAAACCCGCACCATCTTGTCCTCGGTTATGCTGTTTCTCCATCATTAAGTACATTTTGTTAACACCGTAAAATGCACTTCCGTATTTTTCTTTGTAATATTCTAATGGTTTTAAAAGCCTTATGAGTGCAATTCCGCATTCATGTTTTAAAGCATCGCTCATTATTTAATATGGTTAATAGATTCTAAAAAAAAATCAGAATAAAAAACGTACTCGTTATTTGAGCACGTTTTAGGTTATATTAATTTTATTTCAAATTGTGTTAGTTGTTTAAATTGTTTCAAACGTTTTTGCACATCTTTAGTTGATAGATTTCCATACGTTCAGTTCCAAATTTATCCACACAAAAGGAAGCTAAGGTTGAACCATAGATAACGGCGTTTTTCATGTTTTCAAAAGAAACATCTCCAGTTTTTGCCAAATACCCAGCGAAACCTCCGGCAAAAGTATCACCAGCACCAGTTGGGTCGAATACTTCTTCTAATGGTAAAGCTGGTGCGTAAAACACATTATCTTCGTTAAACAATAAAGCACCATGCTCGCCTTTTTTAATGACCACATATTTTGGTCCCATTTCATGAATTTTTCTGGCGGCTACAACTAAAGAATATTCGCCAGTTAACTGTCTTGCTTCCTCATCATTAATAGCAATTACGTCTATTTTTTTAAGAACGTTTAAAAGTTCTTCAAGAGCACAATCCATCCAAAAATTCATGGTATCTAAAATTATAAGTTTTGGTTTCACCTCCATTTGTTCAATAACACTTAATTGAGTAAGAGGGTGTAAATTACCAAGCATTACAACTTCGGCATCTCTATAATTTTCTGGGACTATCGGATTAAAATCTGCTAAAACATTTAGGTCGGTTACAAGTGTATCGCGTGAATTCATATCGTTATGATACTTTCCTTTCCAAAAGAATGTTTTGCCTTCTTTTACGATTTCAATTCCAGAGATATCAATATTTTTATTCGAAAGTAAATCTAAATATTTTTGAGGAAAATCTCCACCAACTACAGAAACAATAGCTGCATCAACATTAAATTGAGAGGCGGCTAAACCTATAAAAGTAGCTGCTCCACCAAGAATTTTATCTGTTTTCCCAAAAGGGGTTTCGATTGCATCAAAAGCTACAGTACCTACAATTACTAATTTACTCATAAAGTGAGTTAAAAATTCACTGTAAACTTACGCAAAATATATTCTGCAAAAAAGATATAATTGAGGTTGTAGTGATATTTATTTTCTTCCAAAATCAGCAGGTATTTCCCCCCAAGCTTTGGTTTCCCATTTTACGATAACTGTGGAATACGAATTGTTTTTAAGCCAAATTAATGCGCGCTCAACCAAATCGAAAACGGGTTTATTTTTATCGTTAGGTTGTAACTTGGTATTACAAGTTTTCTTTTTCACCCAACTCATTGCAGTTTTAGAATCAGTATAAATAATGAGGTCACTTTTTTTATTTTTCAATACTGCAAGACCATGCACAAGCGCCAAAAATTCACCAATATTATTCGTGCCTTCTGGAAAAGGACCTTGTTTAAACAGTTCTTTTTTAGTTTTAGTATTAACACCACGATATTCCATTTCCCCTGGGTTACCACTTACAGCAGCATCTACTGAAATAGAATTATAATTTGGTTTACCAATTTTTTTAAGTTGCACTTCGGACAATTCGCTTTTAAATTTGCTTGTTTTGCCCACATAATCTTTGTAGTTTCCTTTTAATGCTTTTTTGGAAGCTTCAAAAGTTGCAAACGATTTATATTGTGCGCCTTGAAAATCTTTGATTTGCGCCTTGCATTCATACCAAGTTTCAAAAACTCCTGTATGATGACCTTTCCAGACTGTGTAATATTTCTTTTTATTTTTAGACATATTTAGTTTTCGTGAAAACGGAAATCTTTTTTATTTTAAACTGAATTATTCTTTAGGGAACAACAACTTTTCAACCACTTTTGGAAAATATTCCATTTCTAATTTATGAATTTTAGCAGCAATATCATTAGCTGTATCAGTTTTATTCACATCACATTTTGTCTGAAAAATTATAGCACCTTCATCATAATTCTCATTTACATAGTGAATAGTGATACCAGTTTCATTTTCATTGTTTTGAATAACTGCCTCATGTACACGCTTGCCATACATACCTTTCCCGCCGTATTTCGGTAATAATGCAGGATGAATATTTATGACCTTATTGGGAAATTCTTTCATAATAAATTCAGGAAATTTCCATATAAATCCTGCGAGAACAATAAGATCAGTACGAGAGGTTTTAAGTATATTTAAGATATGGTTGGACTGTAAAAAATCGTCTTTATTGAATGATAAAACACTTACATTCAGTTTTTTACAACGTTCTATAACTTTTGCTTGAGCGTTGTTGGTTAACACCTGAACAACAGAAGCATCATCTCTATTGCTAAAAAAGGTAATTAAATTTTCGGCATTAGTTCCCGACCCAGACGCGAAAATTATAATACGTTTCATGTGTTTATTTTTATTGTTTTTTAAAGGTCATCTCGATAATTATCGGGATTATTCACTAATAATCATTTTCCTTTGGCGAGAAAAATTTTAACATGTTCGTTTCATTTACATATTGAGTATTGAAATTGTTTAAGCAAAAAAAAGAATAAATTTTAACAAATAGAAGCGAAAACGAAATACTTCAACTTAAAAAGTATAAATACACTCACATTTTTACAGTAAAGGCACGTTTTAAAATAAAGTTTTTTACTTTTGCCCTTAATTAAAACTTAAAATTAAAAGATTATGTCAGACATTGCATCAAGAGTAAAAGCTATTATCGTAGATAAGTTAGGCGTTGATGAGAACGAAGTTGTAACCGAAGCTAGCTTCACTAACGATTTTGGGAGCAGATTCATTAGACACTGTAGAATTAATAATGGAATTTGAAAAAGAATTTGATATTCAAATTCCTGATGATCAAGCTGAAAAGATTGGAACAGTAGGTCAAGCGATATCATATATCGAAGACACAAAATAAGCAACATTTTTTATGGAATTAAAGCGAGTCGTAGTTACAGGGTTAGGTGCGCTTACGCCAATAGGAAATACAGTAGATGAATACTGGAAAAATCTTATTAGTGGTAAAAGTGGTGCCGGACCTATAACACATTTTGATTCTAAAAAGTTCAAAACAAAATTCGCTTGTGAATTAAAAAACTTTGAAGTTACCGATTTTATAAATCGAAAAGATGCACGTAAAATGGATAAGTTTTCGCAATATGCAATGGTAGCTTCGGATGAAGCTATTGCAGATGCCAAACTAGATCTTAACTCAATAGATAAATTAAGAGTCGGTGTTATTTGGGGAGTAGGTATTGGAGGTTTGGAAACGTTTCAAATAGAAATCTTGAACTTTGCTCAAGGTGATGGCACGCCAAGATTCAATCCCTTCTTTATTCCTAAAATGATTGCAGATATTGCGCCTGCAAATATTTCCATAAAGTATGGTTTTATGGGGCCTAATTACACAACGGTTTCTGCTTGTGCTTCTTCAGCTAATGCAATGTTTGATGCCTTAAATTATATACGTTTAGGACATTGTGATATTGTCGTTTCAGGAGGAAGTGAAGCAGCAGTTACCATTGCTGGAATGGGTGGATTTAATGCTATGCATGCTTTATCTACTCGAAATGAAACCCCGGAAACCGCATCTCGACCATTTGATGCAACCAGAGATGGTTTTGTACTTGGAGAAGGCGCAGGAGCACTTATTTTAGAAGAGTATGAACACGCAAAAGCAAGAGGAGCAAAAATATATGCAGAGCTTGTTGGTGGTGGATTATCATCAGACGCTTACCACATTACAGCTCCTCATCCCGAAGGTATTGGTGTAAGAGTTGTAATGCAAAATTGTTTAGAAAATGCAGGATTAAAACCTGAAGATGTTGATGCTATTAACACACATGGAACATCTACACCATTAGGAGATGTTGCAGAATTAAAAGCAATATCAGAAGTTTTTGGAAACCATGCCAAAAGCATAAATATTAATTCCACAAAATCTATGACTGGACACTTATTAGGTGCTGCTGGTGCAATTGAGGCTATTTCTTCAATTTTATCTATAAAACACGGTATAATTCCACCAACCATCAATCACACAACGGTTGATGAAAACATAGATCCAGAGTTAAATTTAACTTTAAACAAGGCTCAAAAAAGAGATGTTAAAGTAGCAATGAGTAATACCTTTGGATTTGGAGGTCATAATGCCTGTGTAATATTTAGAAAAGTAGATTAATTCAAAATTGAAATCCTTTCGCAACATATTAAATTCCCGTTATAATGATGACGGGAATTTTTTTATTCAAATTAAAAAGATACTAGGGTTTAAGCCAAATAAAATCGAATTCTATAAAAAGGCATTTACGCATAGGTCTATGAATAAACGTGATAAGGAGGGCACTCCTATAAATTACGAACGCCTTGAATTTGTTGGAGATGCTATGGTAGGTTCTATAATAGCCACACATCTGTTTAATGAAGTTCCGCAGGGAGATGAAGGCTATTTAACCAAAATGCGATCTAAAATTGTGAGTAGAGAGCATTTAAACGAACTTGGTAAAGAACTTAATCTTATAGATTTACTAGAGAGTAAAATTCCTAAAAGTAATTTTGGCAATAATATTCATGGCAATTTGTTTGAAGCATTGGTTGGTGCTATTTTTCTTGATAGAGGATATGCGTATTGTGAAAAATTCATTTACAGTAGAGTTATTATTCCTCATGTTGACATTATCAAATTAGAAGGTAAAGTAATTAGCTACAAGAGTTTATTGATAGAATGGTGTCAAAAAGAAAAAAAGACTTTTGATTATCATGTTTATGAAGATACAGGAAATGATACTCTTAGGCATTTTTCTGTTAAATTATCAATTGATGGAAATGTAATTGCTAAAGCAAGAGCTACTTCTAAAAAGAAGGCTGAAGAAAAAGCATCTAAAAGAGCTTTTTTCGCATTTCAAAGTGAAATTTCGAAAGCCTTTTAATGCATTCAACAATAGTTGATTTTACTATAACGTTTTCGTAACATTTAAGGTCAAGAATACTTAAACAGTTATCAAATTATAGTAGCAATGTGCTATATTTACATCTCATAATTAATAAATTATGGCATTGCATAAACTTCTTATCGATGATTTTAGTGATGATACTTATTCTTTAATGGCAATTCATTGTACATTAGAAGATTATCGTGTAGCTTATCTTTTAAACCAATATTTGAATATTAATCTAATTCGAAAATCCAAAGATTTAGATTTTAAATATATTGCTTCATCATATTCAATTTATGAATGGAAAGATAAAAATCAGCTTATTACATGGAATTTAGTATCCAATGTTTGTAAAAAAGAAGAAGACAGTTTAACAAGTACAGGTTCTTTGTTTAAATCTCAAAACAAAATTATTAGAATACACAACTTGATACCTGAACATAAGAAGGTTAATTATTTTTTAAAAATTAATGATGATGAAAACCTTATTAACGAAAAAACTTTAATACATAAAATGCAAGAAATTCCCCAGATTGTAGCAGTTTACAGTATTGATGTAACGCAGCTAAAAACTAAAGACAATTTAATATTTAATTGATGGTTAAGAAAAGAAAAAAAACTAAAATAGTTGCAACATTAGGTCCGGCAACAAGCACAAAGGAAATTTTAAAAGCGATGCTTGAAGAAGGTGTGGATGTGTTTCGTATTAATTTTTCTCATGCAAATCATCAAGATGTTATAGCAAGAATAAAATTAATTAGAGAATTAAATGAAGAGTATGGTTTTAATGCTGCTATTTTAGGAGATTTACAAGGACCTAAAATAAGAGTCGGTGTTATGGACCATGAGGTTGTTCTTAATGAAGATGATGAAATTACTTTTGTAACTGGAGAAGAGTTCAAAGGCAATAAGGATAGAATTTACATGAATTATGACAACTTTCCTAACGATGTAAAACCTGGCGAACGTATTCTGTTAGATGATGGTAAACTGATATTCGAAATTTTAAAAACAGATAAAAAGCAAGAAGTTTTAGCAAAAGTCATTCAAGGAGGTCCTTTAAAATCAAGAAAAGGAGTTAATCTTCCAAATACTAAAATTTCACAACCTGCACTTACCGAAAAGGATATTAATGATACCATTTTTGCTATAGAACAAAAAGTAGATTGGATTGCATTATCGTTTGTTCGTCATGCTGAAGATTTAATACAGTTACAAGAACTTATTAAAAAGCATAGCGATTATAAAATACCGATAATTGCAAAAATCGAAAAACCTGAAGCGGTCGAAAATATCGATAAAATAGTTTCCTATTGTGATGGGTTAATGGTAGCGCGAGGCGATTTAGGAGTAGAAATTCCTGCTGAAGAGGTTCCTCTTATTCAAAAGCAATTGGTGTTAAGAGCAAAACAAGCAAGAATCCCAGTGATTATTGCCACACAAATGATGGAAACAATGATAACAAGTTTAACGCCAACACGAGCTGAAGTTAACGATGTTGCCAATTCCGTTATGGATGGAGCAGATGCTGTAATGCTATCGTCAGAAACATCAGTTGGAAGCTATCCTGTAGAGGTTATAACACAAATGGCGAATATTATAAAAAGCGTAGAAGACTCACCTCTTATAACAGTACCTCAAACTCCACCTCATATTCGTACCAATCGCTATATTACAAAGTCTATTTGTTATCATGCAGCAATTATGGCAAACGAAATTAATGCTAAAGCTATTTCAACCTTAACAAATAGTGGATATACGGCATTTCAAATTTCTGCATGGCGACCAGACGCACATATTTTAGTATTCACATCCAACAAGCGTATTCTTACACGACTTAATTTACTTTGGGGAGTTAGAGCATTTTACTATGGGAAGTTTGTAAGTACCGACGAAACTATTGAAGATGTTAATGCAATTGCTTGTAAAAAAGGCTTTTTAGAAGTTGGTGATATGCTTATAAGTTTGGCTGCAATGCCCATTAAGGATAAAGGAATGGTAAATACAATGCGTGTTACCCAAATTACAAGTTGTCCTATTTAGATAAGTATCTTTTTCTTGGGCGTTTCCCTCTTTCACTTTCAGCTTTGTAGATTTTCTATTTTGGCTCAATAGTAAAAGTTTCAGAGGGACGCGCTTTCAGCAGTCGCTTTTTGTAAGATGCTAAAAAAGTTTAGCCTTTCAACAAAAGAGCTTCAACAAATGCTTCAATCGCTAACGCATTTAAAAATCAAATTTTAATTGTACACTTACACTTTTTTGTTCTGGTTTTCTGTATTTTTCAGTATTTAAATTAGACATTGAAATACCTAGTAAACGAACGGAATTTTTAAGTTTCTCTTGGTATAATAGTAGTTTTGCTTGTTCTAAAATTATAATTTTATCGCTAACAAAATAAGGAAGTGTTTTACTTCGTGTCTGTAATGTAAAATCACTATATTTTATTTTTAGTGTAACTGTTTTGCCAGCAATTTGGCTACGTTTTAAACGTCGTGAAACTTCTTCAGTAATATGATTTAATTTTTCCATCATAAAGATTTCACTCGATAAATTTTCACTAAAAGTACTTTCGGCAGCAAGAGATTTCCGGATTCTATGAGATTTCACTTCACTATTATGGATTCCTCTAACGACGTAATAATAGTATCTACCAGACTTACCAAATTTATCAGATAGAAACTCCATAGATTTTGATTTCAAATCCTTTCCTGTAAAAACTCCGAGCTGATACATTTTCTTGGCAGTAACTTTACCAATTCCAAAGAATTTCTGAATTTCTAAAGCTTCTAAAAAAGGAATAACATCTTCAGGATTGACCGTTTTTTGTCCATTAGGTTTGTTGAAATCACTGGCAATTTTTGCAATAAATTTATTTACAGATATTCCTGCTGAAGCTGTTAAACCAACCTCTTTAAAAATACGTTCTCTAATCTCTTCTGCTATTAATGTTGCACTCAGATTTCCTTTTTTGTTTTCAGTAACATCCAAATAAGCTTCATCGAAAGAAAGTGGTTCGACCATATTGGTATAATCGTAAAAAATAGCTCTTATTTTTTTCGAGATTTCGTTATAACGATTAAATCTTGGGTGCACAAAAATGAGTTCTGGACAATTTAATTTAGCTACTACACTACTCATTGCACTTCGCACTCCAAATTTTCGTGCTTCGTAACTCGCAGCACTTACAACACCACGTTTACTACTTCCGCCAACAGCAACAGGCTTCCCTTTAAGTTCAGGATTATCCAATTGTTCCACAGAAGCAAAAAATGCATCCATATCTATATGAATAATTTTCCGTATTGGTAAATCGGTTGTCATAAAACAAAATTATAGTAATTTTGAAAAGAATAAAATCACAAATTACAAAAACCAATCTTGAGCAGAAATTATTTTTTGGGTTTTGGTATTTTAGAAATTGAATATTACCATTAAAGATGGTTGAAATAGAACGTAAATTTTTAGTGAACTCTAATGCTTTTAAAAAAGAGGCCTTTAAAAGCACACGAATCATTCAAGGTTTTTTAAACACAGATAAAGAACGAACAGTACGTGTTAGACTAAAAGGAGATAATGGATTTATAACAGTTAAAGGAAAATCGAATAACAGTGGATTATCGCGTTTTGAATGGGAAAAAGAAATTTCTAAAACGGATGCTGAGTCACTTTTAAAACTCTGCGAAAAAGGGATTATTGACAAAATACGCTATGAAGTAAAAGTTGGTAATCACATTTTTGAAGTCGATGAATTTTTTGGAGATAACGAAGGATTAATAATTGCCGAAGTTGAACTAAATTCAGAAGATGAAACATTTAAAAAACCAGATTGGTTAGGACAAGAAGTCACAGGACAAATTAAATATTATAATTCGCAATTAAGCAAGCTACCATTTAATACGTGGAAATAAATACATCATAAACCATTAAACTCATATTCACGCTCAACTTTGCAAATTCTCACATTATACCAACTATACCATTTGTTTCTCCCTTTTTTTTGAGCTAATAGATGTTCACTTTGTTGCTTCCAGTTTTTAATAGCCTCTAAAGTTGTCCAATAACTAACAGTAATCCCAATTTCACTTCTTACGCTATCTACACCAAGAAATCCATCTTGCATTTTAGCAAGATTTTCCATTAGTTCTGCCATTTCTTGATATCCTTTAATTTTTTCAGTTTATGTTGAAGTAAAGATAACTGCATAGTATGTTATATTTTTTTGGTTCATAGTTCATCTATAATTTTACGCAATCGTTTGCGTATACATTTCAGACTAAAACTTTGGACTAAATATAGACAATAACACTTGTATATTAGTGATTATACTTATATTTAAAACGTGAAATCGTTTACAAATACCAATTATTTAATTGCATTTATTTTTATAGTTTTTTCAGCTTTAAAACTACAAGCACAACTTGAGTTTTGTGGCGGAAACTCTGGAGACCCAATATTTGAAGAAACCTTTGGAACAGGAACAGTTAATGGTCCACAATTACCCGCAGGAACAACGACGTATAATTTTACTACTGGCGCACCTGATGATGGGGATTATACAATTTCGAATTCAACAGCCTATTTCGATTGGCATGACATTCCAGACCATACGCCAAACGATATTGATGGTAAAAGCTTGATAGTTAATGCCGATTTTAACGTGGGCGAATTTTATAGAATAACAATTTTTGGGCTTTGTGAAAACACATCTTACGAATTTTCTTCGTGGTTGATTAATTTACTTCCAAGTTCAGGTTGTGGTGGCAATGGGATTCCTATAAACGTGAGGTTCGAAATTTGGGATAATTCAGATACTAGTTTATTGGCATCTGGAGATACTGGAGATATTGAAGCAAGTGCAACAGCAATTTGGGAAAAATATGGTTTGGTTTTTCAAACCTTGCCTAGCCAAACATCTATAATTCTTAAAATGATAAATAATGGTGTTGGTGGCTGTGGTAATGATCTTGCAATAGACGATATTGTGTTTAAAACCTGTGGAGATTTCATTACCATTACAGACAATCTTAACAATTCAAGTGTTTCAATTTGTGGAGATAAAATTCCTTTTTCAATAATACTTGACGCTAATCCGGATTTTTCAATTTACACCACACATGTGTATCAATGGCAACAAAGTTTAGATGGCATTAATTGGACAGATATTTTAGGCGAAACAAATCAAACATATATTACACCATTGATAATTAGCAATATTTTTTACAGAGTTAAAGTGGCAGAAGACGCTATTAATTTAGCAAATCCGTTATGTATTGCTTTATCAGAAGTTTTCGAAATTAGTATTATTTCAATACCAGATGCACCAATAAGTAATGGAAATCTTATTGTATGTGAAAATTCTAACGAAGCATTTGCAGTAACTGTTCCAAATGGCGTAACAGTTAATTGGTATGACGAAGCAGTTGGCGGGAATCTGCTTTTATCAGGCAGTACGTCTTTTATTCCAGATGTATCGGGCACATATTATGCTGAAGCCGAAACGATAAATGGTAGTTGCGTATCCATTGTAAGGACACTAATGCAAATAGATTTTATAGAAATTCCACAAGTAGTTGACGAAGAATTAAGTTTTTGTGAAAACGAAGAGATTACTTTATCAGCAGAAGTAGATAATGTGAATTACCTTTGGAATACAGGAGCAATTACTTCAGAAATAACAGTAAATGCCATAGGAATTTATATGGTTGAAGTTACAAATAGCGAAGGTTGTTCCAGCATTAAAACAATTACATTAACCCAAATTGATACACCAATAATTGAAAGTGTAAATTCAGAAGGAAGTTCTATTATTGTAACCACTTTAAATTTTGGGGATTTTGAATATTCTTTAGACGGAATATTATACCAATCCAGCAACGTTTTTTTAGCTGTTGAAGGAGGATTATACACCATTTATGTTCAAGAACTAAATGGCTGTGGAATAGTGACTCAAGATATTTTGCATTTTGTGATTCCCAGATTTTTCACGCCAAATGGAGACAATAAAAATGAAACGTTTAACCTTAAAGGCATTGAGTATTTCAGCTCTTCTGAAGTGTTTATTTTTGACCGTTATGGGAAACTTTTAAAAGCTTCTAAAAACACAGCTTTTGTTTGGGATGGAACATTTAATAACCAACCATTACCAACTTCAGACTATTGGTATATTATTAAAATTGATGGCAAAGAATTTAAAGGACATTTTACGTTAAAGAGATAGCGTTACTCCTTATAAATCTTAACCTCCAATTCCCCTTTATCATTCATAGTAGCTCTGTACATTCCAGCGGTATTAAATTCAGCAACCATAGTTCCGTTTTTGTCAACAGCTATAATGCCTCCGTCACCTCCTAGTTCTGATAATTTTTTCTGAATAACTTCTTGAGCAGCTTCTTTTAATGTCAATCCTTTATAGTCCATCAAAGCGGAAATATCGTGAGCAACCATTGCACGAATAAAATATTCGCCCCAACCTGTACTCGAAACGGCACACGTCGCATTATTTGCATAAGTTCCTGCTCCAATTATAGGCGAATCGCCAATTCGCCCCCAACGTTTGTTGGTCATTCCTCCTGTTGAAGTTCCTGCTGCAAGGTTTCCATTTTTGTCGAGGGCAGCACAACCAACTGTACCGAATTTGGAGTCTTTAATATCTGGATCGTAAAACGCAGCTTTAGTATCAAGTTTTTGCTTTGCGCTTTCTTTTTCTTTTATACGTTGTAAGGAGTTAAACCTACTTTCTGTATAAAAATAACTTGGATCCACAATTTGTAAGCCTTGTTCTTCGGCAAAAGTTTCAGCACCTTTTCCTGATAACATCACATGAGGAGAATTTTCCATAACAGCTCTCGCCAAGTTTATAGGATTTTTAACCGTTGTTGTTCCTGCCGAAGCTCCAGCATTTAATGTTTTACCATCCATAATTGAAGTATCATGTTCATTAGTTCCTGCATTGGTGAAAACCGCACCTTTTCCAGCATTAAAAAGCGGAGAATCTTCTAATACATTGATGGTTTTTTGAACAGCATCTAAACTGCTTCCTCCATTTTTAAGAATTGTATAACCAACCCGAATTGCTTCTTCAAGCTTTGTTTTGTAAGCTGTTTCTTTTTCTAGAGTCATGTTTTTTTTCAAGATGGTTCCAGCACCTCCATGAATGATAATTGCAAATTCTGCTTTTGAAGGCATTGATTCTGAAGCTGTATTTACTTCAGTTTCAGTATTAATACACGATGAAAAAGTTAGTAAAAAGAAGCATAAATAAAGGATTTTTTTCATTACATAATGAATTTAAGAATTGTGCGCTTAAAGATAATACTTTAGACATTAATTATGTATACTAAAATCTAAAAATTAGTATCTTCGCAACATAAATATAATCAATAAAACACAATTATATATGCAAGCAGTTGCAACCGATTTTGGAATACAAGAAGCACTACAACAGTTAGGTGTAAAAGCTATAAACGAAGGGACTTC
>Ga0208879_1001215_pt1 | contig 24695 bp, 23 predicted proteins | sample Knorr_S15_td_Bot_FD_185605 | JGI IMG/M metagenome (GOLD analysis project Ga0208879, IMG submission 185605) | Marine microbial communities from Southern Atlantic Ocean transect - Knorr_S15_td_Bottom_ad_5009_LV_A (SPAdes) (version 2) | ecosystem: Environmental > Aquatic > Marine > Oceanic | place...
ATTCCGAAAGATTTACTGAAAGCAGTGGAAGATGTAATACTCAATAAAGATGATGGAGCCACTGAACGATTGGTGGATTTGGCAGAAAATATAAAAGGGGAGGGCAAGCAAAGAGTAGAGGATTTGACTTGGAGAGAACAATCAGTTGAAGGAAGATTATCGTATGCTCTGGTAAAAGGAATAGTTGCTTTTATTGAACAGGATACTGAGGAAGCACGCTTAAAATCAGTACGACCTTTGGACGTAATTGAAGGACCGCTCATGGATGGAATGGGAGTAGTAGGAGAACTTTTTGGTGCTGGAAAAATGTTTTTACCACAAGTAGTGAAAAGTGCAAGAGTAATGAAAAAAGCAGTTGCTGTTCTTACTCCATTTATCGAACAAGGAAAAGAAGCAAGTAGCAAAGCAGGAAAAGTGCTTTTGGCTACTGTAAAAGGAGATGTGCATGATATAGGAAAGAATATTTTGGGTGTAGTTTTGGGCTGTAATAATTATGAAATTATTGATTTGGGCGTAATGGTTCCTGCCAATAAAATCCTGGAAGAAGCCATAAAACAAGATGTAGATGTGATTGGTTTAAGTGGTTTGATTACCCCATCATTGGATGAAATGATTGATGTAGCAAAGGAGATGCAAAGGAATGATTTTAAGGTGCCACTCATGATTGGTGGAGCCACAACCTCTAAGATTCATACGGCAGTCAAAATTAACGAACATTACAATAACAATACGGTTGTGCATGTGTTGGATGCTTCTAAAGCGGTAGGGGTAACAAGCAAATTAATCGGGAAAGATAAAGCAAATTTCCAAGCAGCTGTTGCTACTGAATACGAGACAATTAAGGAAAATTATTTGAACCGAAAATCCGATAAAGAATATGTAAGTATTGCTAGTGCAAGGGAAAATGCAGCTAAAACGGATTGGGAAAATTTAACTATTCCTACTGCAAATCAGTTGGGTGTACAGGTTTTTGAAGATATTGATATAGCAACCATTCGCAATTATATTGATTGGACACCTTTCTTTTTTACTTGGGAGATGCGTAAAAAATACCCTGCTATTTTGGAGGATGAATTTTTTGCTGAACAAGCAAAACAATTATTGGATGATGCCAATACAATGTTAGACAATATCATTAAAAATAATTGGTTGCAAGCCAAAGCAATTATTGGTGTTTGGCAAGCCAACTCAGCAGGAGATGACGTTCATTTGTTTGAAAATGGAAAGCAAATTGCTACTTATCATTTCTTGCGTCAGCAAGGAAAAAAGGGAAAAGCAAATAGATGTCTTGCTGATTTTGTAGCGCCACTTACTTCAGGAAAACAAGATTATATGGGTTCTTTTGTTTGTACAGCAGGTTTAGGAATTGAAAAGCAATTGGCTGTTTTTGAAAAAGACTATGATGACTATAACAGCATTATGCTTAAAGCAATTGCAGATAGATTGGCAGAAGCCCTCACCGAATATATGCATGAAAAAATCAGAAAAGAAATTTGGGGCTATGCTGCTGATGAGCAGTTTAAGAATGAGGATTTAATTAAGGAAGAGTATAAAGGAATTCGCCCTGCACCAGGGTATACCGCATGTCCTGATCATACCGAAAAATTAAAAATATTTGAATTATTGGATGCTGAAAAAAGCATAGGGGTAAGCCTTACAGAAAATATGGCTATGAGCCCAAATGCTACTGTAAGTGGTTATTACTTTGCACATGCTGAGGCTAAATATTTTAGTGTTGGAAAAGTACAAGACGACCAAATAACAGATTATGCAAAACGAAAAAATATGAGTGTAGAACAGGTTGAAAAATGGCTCCGCTCAAATATATAAGATATCAGTATTGAGATATTAGATTGGAGATAAATAAAAATCTAATGTCTAAAAATACTAAAACTAAAATTTAAATCAATGAAAGTATCCCAACATATACAAAACGCAAAGCAAACCTTATTCTCTTTTGAGATTTTACCTCCCCTTAAAGGGACGAGTATACAATCTATTTATGATTCATTGGATCCTTTAATGGAGTTCAATCCTCCTTTTATTGATGTTACTTATCATAGAGAAGAATATGTGTATAAAAAAAGACAAGATGGTTTATTGGAAAGAAGAGCTGTAAGGAAAAGACCAGGAACGGTTGGGATTTGTGCGGCCATCATGAATAAGTATAATGTTGATACTGTTCCTCATATTATTTGTGGAGGTTTTAATAAAGAGGAAACTGAAAATGCCCTCATTGATTTGGACTTTTTAGGGGTTGATAATGTTTTGGTGCTAAGAGGAGATCCCATAAAATCAGAAACGTATTTTACGCCAGATGAAGGGGGGCATAGCTACGCTTCTGAACTCTTGCAACAAGTGGATGGTATGAATAAAGGAATCTATTTGGATGAGGAATTAAAAAATTCTGCACCTACTGATTTTTGCATAGGAGTTGCAGGTTATCCTGAAAAACATTTTGAGGCACCCAATATGCGTTCTGATATTCATTTCTTGAAAAAGAAAGTTGAAGCAGGAGCTGATTATATTGTTACACAAATGTTTTTTGACAATCAGCAGTATTTTGATTTTGTAAAATTATGCCGAGAAAATGAGATTACTATTCCAATTATTCCTGGTTTAAAGCCTATTTCAACTCAAAAACAATTGTCATTATTACCGCAAAGATTTCATTTGAATGTACCTAATCCGCTAGTGGATGAAGTGCTAAAGTGCAAGACTAATGAAGCTGTTAGGCAAGTAGGAGTAGAGTGGGCTATTCAGCAAACGAAAGAACTCATTGAGTTTGGTGCACCCTGCATTCACTTTTATACCATGGGAAAATCGGATAATGTGCAACAGATAGTTGGGAATTTTGCTTAGGTAGTCAATTTCCTGAAATGTTCCTCTAGGTCAATATTATTCTTTTGATAAGTGGAGATGAGTTGATCATCTACAATTTTACCTTTGCTGATGATGATTACTCTGTTACACATTTTAGCCACTTCTTGCATGATGTGAGTAGAAAGCAATACAGTTTTATCTTTCCCTAATTCTTTAATTAGGTTACGGATTTCGACTAATTGATTAGGATCTAAACCTGTAGTGGGTTCGTCCAAAATTAAAACTTCAGGATTATGAATAAGGGCTGCTGCCAAGCCTACTCTTTGCTTAAATCCTTTGGAAAGTTCCCCAATTTTTTTGCTTTGTTCAGGGGTTAATCCTGTTTGCTCAATAATTTCAGCAATACGATTGTTAAGGTTCTTCACCTTATAAATTTCACCAACAAATGATAAGTATTCTTTAATGTACATATCGGTATAAAGTGGATTATGTTCAGGTAAATAACCAATTTTTGCTTTTACTTGCAAGTCTTGTTCCACAGTATCCAAATCACAAACTTGTACTTTACCACTATCTTGCTGCAAATAGCAAGTTATGATTTTCATTAAAGTAGATTTCCCAGCCCCATTTGGGCCTAAAAAACCAACCACTTCCCCTTTGTTTAGCGTAAAGGAAACATCAACAAGTGCTTGTTGCTTTCCGTAAAATTTATTGACTTTATTGATACTTATTGACATGGGGTAAAGATAAAAAAGAGAAAAGAATTACTCAATAATTATCTTCTTTTCTACCTTACCGTTTTCATAAATATAAAAAAGGGGATTATTGCTAGTAGCTTGAGTGGTTCTTCCTAATACATCAGTTATTTTAATAAGACCCTTTGGTTCACCATCAATTTCCTCTAACATTGTGCCTGTGCAATTGGGGATTAAACTTACACCATCCAATTGCCAATTATTATCTATCGGAACGCACAAATGCGTAAGTGCCGTAACAGGAACATCCGTAATTCTTGGGGTATTGGTGTAATCGTAAAGCCAAGTAGAATCGGGAGTATACCATGTAGAATTATTAATAGTTCCATTTGGTATCCCAAATCCTCCCCAATAATCCATAGCCATAGTTCCTGTACCTTCATTTAATTTCCAATACCCAATAAGATTATTAAAATTAGGGTGCGTATTATCCAAATGACTGCAATGCCAAGATTGGATATTTTGATTATTTATCAAAGTATTCCAAACCCTGACTTCTGCTATGGACCCATTGTAGGCATAACTTTGATTAATATCCATACCAAAAAATAAGCCAGCATTAGTTGTAATATCTCCTACTGATGAAATATCTGCAGAATCTAAAAGTTGGCCATCTTCATACATTTTCATAAATCCATCCCTATCAAAACTAACACTAAGGGTGTGCCACTGATTATCTGCTATTAATCCTCCAGTATTAATATCTGCCCTATTTGTGCCATCTCCAATATTTACTTTCCATTCGGGTCCTGCTGGATATTTATATGAAAAAACAAAACCTGCATTATTTCCTGAAACCCAATCCTTATCACCAATAATAGCCACATCTCCTGTGGTATTGGTTCGTACTCTACACTCTATTGTGAAATCTTGCGTGCTACCAAAATTATATACAGGATTTGAAGGGATTTGCACATAATCATCAACTCCATCAAATTGCAATTCAGTTGTATCTGCCAAACAATTATAAACACTATCAAAAATCAAACTACTATCTTTTCGAATAATATTTTGTGCAATGGAATTTCCACTAGCAATAACCACCACATTCTGATGTTCAATACTTGTGCCTCCGTGAGAAGTGCCAACACCACCATGATCACTTGTAATAAGTACAAGCCAATCTTCATTGGCATAATTTGGGCGTTGGGAAATAGCTTGCATAATAGGAGCAAGCAAAGCATCCACCCCTTCAATTGCTGTAATATATTGACTCACATTTGGTGAAAATCCATAAGAATGACCTGCATGATCCACATCATCAAAATGAAGAAACATCATGTCTGGGTCGTTTGAGCTAAGATAATTAGAAGCTTCTAAACTTACATCTGCATCTGACGAAACATTGACTTTGTAATCGGCATAATTTTGAACAATATAATCATTTATCGGATTCCAATTACATATAGAAACCGTATGTAAGTTAGCATCAAAATCTTCAATTCTTTTAAAAAGAGGTGGGTAGTTTAGATAATCAGTTCCAATAAAACTATTATCCACCGATAAATGTTTGTTAGACCATACCCCGCATAATATTGCTGACCAACCCGGACCACTTATAGTGATATCATCATTAAGCGCGTCTGGGCTGTAAACACCATTTGCAATAAGATTATCAATATTAGGAGTGTTTGCCAATTCCAGGGCATCTGCTCTGCAGCCATCAATACCAATAAGTAGTACTTTTTTTGTTATTTGGGCATTCATTAAAAAAGGAAAGCAAAGTAATATAAGTAGTAGTTTTTTCATTTTGTTCTTAGTCTAATGGAATTAGTTTAAAGTATTTTGATTTGAAACGATTATCAATTATATCACCATCTACATAAGCCTTTCTTATTGTTGAGCAAAAACCATCAGATGCATGAGCGTCACCATGATCATCTATCTTTGTTCCGTCAACAAAATATGCTTTTCCTTCAATTCTAACAGCAAGGTCACATTCCTTACCAGGAAGATTAAATTTGCATTGGCCACAAGATGCTTCAACTATTTGTAGGTTAGATTCTTTGTATTGAGAAGATATTCTTACCTCTCTTTGCGGAAAACAAGAACTAAATATCAAAGGCACACATAGTAAGATAAGCAGTAGTTTTTTCATTCTACCACTATTCTTTTCTCTACTGTTCCATCATCATAGATGTAAAAGAGAAGTTGGTTAGTTTGTTTTGTTTCTCTTCCTAAGAGGTCTGTTACTTTTAGAAGTTGTTTGTTTGCGGTATGATCATGAGAATAATTTACATCCGTATTAATGTTATCTAATATGCACTGAAAATTATATTCTATTCCATTATCAGTGCTGTCTAAATTATTTCTACCACCATAAATATCATTCTTAATAGATGGATGAGATTCATGTTCTGCATAGTAAATACCAATTGGAGTAAGGTTCCCTAAAGAATCAACAAACTCACAGCTTGAATTCCAAGAATACCAAGCATACCTCTCAATATAGCTAATACTATCTAGATATGGTAAGGCTAATTTCATAAACTCAAGATTTACAGAATCAGTACGATATACGTTTCCATTGAACTCAGTAATCCAAATAGGTAAGTTATATAAGTTATGTACGTTATTCAAATAATTTCTGAATCGATTAAAAATACCCCAAGGATTAGCATTTGGAGTATTTGCCGGATTTCCTCCCCAGTCATACCAATGAACCGCAATTACATCTATACGAGTATTCTGTTGAACCGCAAGAATATTAAAAGTATCTAACCAATCATTCCAGGCTTCTTCTCTACAACCAGGAGAAACCAAACGTAATCCAGTTTTCATAAGATTTCTATAATATAAAATAGCAGTATCAGGTACGCAAAGATTATTCCATTGACCTGATTGACCATTACAGTTGTCAGGTTCATTGAACCCCATAACATGAGTTGCCTTGTTTATTGCTTTATATTTATTAATATCCGCTTGGTCATTTGCCCCACCAGCACCCCATGACATAGGAGTATACTCTGTTTTTAAATCAGAGCTATCACTACTTCCCCAATCATAAAACCACCAAGAATCTAAACTATCTGTTAACATTAAATACAGTTCATAGTCTCCGCCCAACCCCTTTTTAGAAATCCAATTCCATGGAATTACTCTAATAAAAGATATTCCATTTGTTAGAATGTCAGGTAGTGAATGAATTACTAGGTCTTTCTCTGCGGCAATAAAAACTTTGCTCTTTCCTGTGCCATCTTCATTTACTGCCATTGTTACCATATATCCCCTTCTTAATAAAAATGAATGAATATTATTATTCATATTATTAGGTATTAAAGATCCGTTAAATATTCGATTAATAATAATGTTTGAGGATAATCCATCTAAGGAATCTTGACTAAAAATACTTAGTGGACTTGTAATACTGTCATTTGGTCGAATAACTGTTCCTGTCGCATAATAATTGTCTAATCGAATATTATTTGGGAAATTAGCTGGCATTTGATTAACAGAAATCAATGAAAGATAGTTATTATATATATCTGAAGGAGATACTGAGATAATTCTTACTGCGCTTATTGGTGAAAGAAAGTTAATTTGAGTATTGTTTTGGAATGGAATAGTATCTGTAATATATAGATACCCAAGATTAGATATATTTACAACTCCTGATATAATACTATTAGCAAAGAGTGTTCCATTCATTATATTAATGCTTCCAGAACCAATCTTAATAGTAGCATTTGCATAACTCTCACAATTTAAGAATAGATCTAGGTTAATATCTTGATTAGGTTCAATGCTAAATGATGGTGCATTTAGACCTGTGACTGTATCAATCCAATTATTTTCATCAAAGAAATCTTGATTACCAGTATTATCATGCCAAACATATCCCTGCCCAAACCCAATCATAGGCAAGAAAACTAATATAAGTAGTAGTTTTTTCATAACCTATTGTTTTATTCTATAACTATTCTTTTCTCTACTGTTCCGTCATCATAGATGTAGAATAAAGGCATGTTTCGTTTAGGTTTTGTTGGTTGGCCTAAAATATTTGTTATTTTGAGTAATTCTTTTAATGAGGAAATACTTGTTCCTTCATGGATATTGGTGGAAATTGACCCATTCTCAATAGATATGTTTTCATCTCCTAATTGATAAGGTAAAAACTGAAAAATAAAAATAAACATTTCATCTTCAGTATTAAGTCCAGATTGAACAGTAACAGGGTTAGGATTAGTTGCACTAACGGTATTATCATAGTTTCCTTTTGCATATATCATACTGCCTGCAGGAATTTTAAGAAAGGTTTTGTAAAAATAAAATCCTTGCCAATCAAAATCCCAATTATTGATTTTCATTAAATTAATAGTATCATTAGTTGGAGTTACTGCTATACAATCTAGCTCTTTTCCTAAGAGATGCATGTGAGGGAAAACAGACATAAAAGAATAGTCTTGTGTTGTTGGTCCAAAAGTACCTGTAATTTGTGTAATCTGATTTGGTGGTAGAATAAACGGTAAGCCAAATAATCCTTCATTAATTAAAAAATCGGTTGTTATTTCTCTAATCATTGTGCTTTGCGGATAAAAATAGAATTTTATTTTAGTGCTATCTATCTGACCAAAACTACCCTCAGGATAGTGCATGGAAAGGGAAATACTACTATTTGCAGGTAATTCTACACCAAAAGAGTTATTAGTATTCGTAGGATAAGTTAATGCTACTGATCCTGGAGCATAAGCATACAACATGTCTCCGGTTGGTCCCATACAATTAGATGTTGTTACAATGGAGTTATTAGGAAATAAATCTATTGATACAAGTGCATGATGTACAGTTTGTAAATTTCCAGGAATAACCTCAATAGCTCTTATTTTTCTGCTTTGTGACAGGCCAGTTGGTATTGAAAAACACACATAATCATCAGAATTTGATGTTGCAGTACTTGTGTATGTTGGAATCTGCAATTCTAAATCAGGGGTACCAAGTAGTGATGTATTTGTGAATGTTGGCATTGGTGGTAGTAATGAAGTATCACCAAGGGGCTTACCATTTGTTATCCAATCCATAATTGTATTTATCTCATTCATACTTAAAGTATTTTCATATGCATAATGCTGAAACAATGTGTCAGGAGGCCATGGGGGCATTTCTCCGGTGGATGTAACGTATTGTATCATTCCAGCATTTGTTACTGTATTTGCATAGCTCTCCAAGTTCAAATTTGAAATTCCACCACTATGGTGGCACTGCAAACATCTCCCATATATAATAGGAGCAATATCTTCTGAGTATGTTGGGCTTTGCCCAAACCCAATCATAGGCAAGCAAAGTAATATGAGTAGTAGTTTTTTCATTATTTAGTGAGTTTGTATTTTTATTTGTTCAATATTTAAAGTGTAATCTTCAGTAAAATCACTATCATTATATTCTTCTACTTGTTGCTGACATCCATATAACATTGGCAAGAAAAGTAATATAAGTAGTAGTTTTTTCATTGTTAATCTATTGTTAGGATAAAAGGTATTCGTAAATAATTACAGTCACTATAACTCCTTTGATAAAAGCTATAATACCTGATGTATTAGGGTTGTTAACCATAAAATTTTGACGCCATTTCCAAAAGTTTTTCATAATCTTAGTTGTTTGTTAATCTATTGTCTTATTCTATAACTATTCTTTTCTCTACTGTTCCATCATCATAGATGTAAAAGAGAGGTTGGTTAGTTTCATTTTGAATTTTTTTCCCAAGTAAATCTGTAACTCGAATTAATTTTCTATTTGTATTTATTTCTGAAACTGAGCTGGTGTTAGGGCAATAATTACCATCAGGCGCTAACAGTGGTAGTTTGTAGGCAGGGTCCGTAATTAAAGCGTACATCAATACATCCATGGATTGCAGAAGAGTTGCATTGTATGGCTCCCACTCATTAGCAATTCCAGCAGCAGTTTGTGAGTCGTCCAGGATTCCCATATAACTTACAACTGCCCAATACATGTATTCAATCATCATACATTCATAATCACAAGTCCAGTCATCATAATGATACCAAGCTGAAGAAGTGTATGTCCAAGGTGGTGAAAGTAGCTGACCTCCTCTTGCGGCATCCATAGCTGTTGACATTAAAGATGAATTAGGTCCCATGCTAAAAGCAGCAGGATATACATTAGTATGTCCAACATGATTGATGGTGTGAATGATTTCCTCTACTGTAGCATCATCTCCCCAATGCCCTGTTTGTATAGGGTCAATTTCATTTTTATAAAGTACAGCACTTACTCCATCACCATTATAGTTATTAAAAAATATGTTTTCTACTGACGAACCCTCTGAGGAGAAAATAGGCATTAAAGCATTTTCACTTAAAAGTTGTGCTTCAATTAATGGGTCATCAACAATTCCATCTTCATTGTTGTCCAATAATTCGGCAGCAACTGCAGCTACATGCAAAACTTTTGCATCTGAAATAGTGCTTTCAGCATAAATACTAAAACAGTCTAAAACATTCACATATTTTGTGAAAGGGGCTAATGCCGGGTCGTTAGTATTTGGGTTGGAGGCTATCGTAAAACAAACTGTGTTTTGCTGTGCACTTATCAAAAGTGGAAATACGAATAAAAGAGTGAGAATTTTTTTCATTGCATTAAAAGTTTGGGCTAATTTACAAAAAAAACAAATACTCCTTCTTCCATGTATCTAGAGGGGGATTTCTTTTATCTAACATCTATTGTCTAACATCTATTTTTATCTTTGCCACAATGAATGGAGTCGTAATAAAAACTACAGGAAAACGCTATACCGTAAAAACGGATGAGGGAGAGGTTGTACAATCTCGATTGAAAGGGAAATTTCGAATTGCTGGAATAAAAAGTACAAACCCTATTGTAGTTGGCGACAAGGTTGAGGTGGTGCGTGAATCCGAATTATGGATGATTGTAAAACTTTATGATAGAAAAAATCATATCCTCAGAAAGTCGGTTAATTTATCAAAGCAAACCCATATTATTGCGGCTAATATCGACCAAGCCTTATTGATGATTACTTTGGATAGCCCTGTAACTACCACTGGTTTTATCGATCGTTTTTTGGTGGCTGCAAACGCTTATGGAATTGAGGTGGTTTTGCTTTTCAATAAGGTGGATTTGTTGGATGATGAATTGAAAATTCAACAAGAAAATTTACAAAAAATATACGAAAAGATAGGCTATACTTGTTTTGCTACTTCTGTAATTAATGATGATTTATCAGCAATAAAGGAATTGATGAAAGGGAAAATAAATATGATTTCAGGGCATTCAGGGGTTGGAAAATCAACCTTGATTAATAAACTACAACCCGGCATAAATATTGATACGGCAGAAGTTTCTGATACCCACAAACAAGGACAGCATACAACTACTTTTTCTGAATTGCATGAGTTAGATTTTGGAGCATCCATTATTGACACTCCTGGGATAAGGGGCTTTGGTTTGGTAGAGTTAGAGCCAAATGAAATTTCCAATTATTTTCCTGAGTTTTTTGCTATAAAACAAGGATGTAAATTTCATAACTGTATTCATAAAAATGAGCCAGATTGTGTTGTAAAATCTGCTTTGAAAAATGGTGAAATTGCTGAAAGTAGGCATAAGAACTATTTGAATATGTTAGTGGAGGAAGAAGAGCATTTTCGAACAAATAATTATTAATTTATGCGTGCAGTTATCCAAAGAGTAAATGAAGCATCAGTTGTAATTGATGAACAAAAAGTGGCTGCAATTCAACAGGGTTTATTAGTTCTTTTAGGAATTGAAATAGAAGACACAAAAGAAGATGCTTTATGGCTTGCAAATAAAATTGCACAACTCAGAATTTTTGCAGATGAGGAAGGAGTGATGAATAAATCCATTACTGAAACGGGGGGAGAGGCAATTGTCGTGAGTCAATTTACCTTACATGCTAAAACCAAAAAAGGAAATCGCCCTTCTTATATTAAAGCAGCACGGCCTGAGCAATCTATACCTATATATGAACAATTTAAAGAAGATTTATCCATAGCTATTGGTCAACAGGTGCAATCAGGAGACTTTGGTGCAGATATGCAAGTTATCCTTACTAATGACGGACCTGTTACGATACTAATTGATACTAAAAATAAAGAATAATGCCGATTACTGAATTACAAAAACAAGTAGATGCTTGGATAAAAAAGTATGGCGTTCGTTATTTTAACGAACTTACCAATATGGCTGTCCTTACGGAAGAAGTAGGAGAGGTGGCGCGTATTATTTCTCGTAAATATGGTGAGCAATCCTTTAAAGAAACGGATCATAAGGATTTAGGGGAAGAGCTCTCGGATGTATTATTCGTATTGCTTTGTTTGGCAAATCAAACAGATACTGATTTGCAAAAAGCATTTGATAAAAAGATGCAAATAAAAACTGAAAGAGATGCTGATAGGTATCAGAATAATGAGAAGTTAGGTTAACTATTTCTCAGCTCCTTAGCTTTTGCTTTTGCATTTTCGTTTCTTTCAATTTTATGTGCTGGTCGGCTCCATTTTATATTCCCTTCAGTAGACATGCAGCTTCTTGAAGTTTCCTTAGTTTCAGGTTGCTCTCCATCAACAAATGGTGCTTTTGGCGAGAGTCCTAAAATACCAAACAGTTCCATATCCTTATTGATGTCAGGGTTCGGAGTCGTTAATAATTTATCTCCTGCAAAAATAGAAGAAGCTCCTGAAAGGAAGCAAAGTGCTTGTCCTTCATCACTCATTTGAGTTCTCCCAGCAGATAAACGAACTACTGCTTTTGGCATTACAATTCTGGCGGTAGCTACCATACGTACCATATCCCAAATTGGCACTACTTTTTGATTTTCCAATGGCGTTCCTTCCACAGCAACTAGGGCGTTAATAGGCACTGATTTTGGTTGTGGGTTCATATTGGCAAGGGTAGTTAGCATCCCAGCTCTATCTTTTGGGCTTTCTCCCATTCCAATAATTCCTCCTGAACAAACGGATATCCCTGCTTTGTTTGCGTTTTCAATGGTTTTTAATCTATCATCATAGCCTCTTGTTGAGATGACTTTCTTGTAGTGTTCCTCTGAAGTATCCAAGTTATGATTGTAGGCGTAAAGTCCTGCATCTGCTAACCTATGTGCTTGGTTTTCGCTCATCATACCTAAGGTACAACACACTTCCATTTCCAAAGAATTTACGGTTTTTACCATTTCCAATACTTGTTCAAAGTCAGCATTATCTTTAATATTACGCCAAGCTGCTCCCATACAAAGGCGTGATGAACCATTGGCTTTTGCTCTGAGTGCTTGCGCTTTTACTTGGCTTACGCTCATCAAATCATTATTATCAATATCAGTATGGTAACGAGCCGCTTGAGGACAGTAACCGCAATCTTCTGGGCAACCTCCTGTTTTAATTGAAAGAAGCGTACTTACTTGTACCTCTAAAGGATTATGATTTATTCTGTGTGTTTCGGCAGCTTCATACATCAATTCTATTAAAGGTTTGTTGTAAATTGCTAATACTTTTTTAGTAGTCCAAGTGCTATTCATATTGTTTTTTTTCTGAGGTGAAAATGCAGTAAAATTATATTTTTTGAATGATGATGCTCACAGCATTCCCGCCAAAGCCAACTGCATTTATCATTATTGTTTCTGGTATATTGTTATTCTGATGCGCAATACTTGCGTACGGAAAAGAAATATTTTTTTCATGCTGTATCATCATTATGGCTAGTTCAATGCTCAATGCTCCTGATGTGCCTAAGGTGTGTCCGCTTAGGTGTTTTGTTGAAATAAGATGAGGTATATTTTCGGCAAATATCTTTGTTATGGCTTTTAGTTCTGCTTTATCGCCTTGTAGCGTTCCTGGAGCATGCATTACTAAGGTATCAATGGTGGTAAGTTCGGCATCTTGCAGGGCCATTTTCATGCTTTTGTGTAGGCAATCTGCCTCAGCCGAAAGAGAGGCATTATGTTCAATCATTTCGGTAGCAAATCCAAAGCCAATAATTTTAGCCATTGCCTTTTGTCCCTTGTCTTTTTCTAATGCAAAAACCACTGCACCCTCCCCAAGAATCATGCTGTTTTGATCTTTATTTTTTTGCAGAGGATTACAAGGCCAATTGCCACTATTTTTACTGTAAATTCCTAAGGCTTGCATTTGGGCAATGGTAAAATCAGTAAGGGGTGCCTCCGATCCTCCTGCTAAAAATTGCAGAGCCATTTCGCTCTTTATCCATGCGCATGCATTTAGTATGCTGTGTAATGCGGTACTGCATGTTATGGAATGGGATAGTGTTGCTCCTTTACTTCCTAAATCCATGGCTACCCAAGAGGATATATTTCCAAGTGTAGTTGTTGGTGAACTTAATGAGCTTAATCGGTTTTCAGATTGTAAATAATGTTTGTGGTATTTTTCAAAAAGGGTAGTTGCTCCTCTTGATGATCCAATATTGATGGCTGTATTTTCAATTTGTTTCCATCCTGCATTTTTTACTGCTTTTCGGCTAGCAAGCATACTCATGATAACACTTTTGTCTAGTTTCCTAAAGGCTATTTTTTCTTTTCTTAAGTCCTTTATTAAGTTTTCAGAATCAGCACTTAATTTCCCAACTTTTACATCTCCATTATTCAAACAGCAATCGCTTATTAAAGTAGTTTTTCCTTGATAATTTTCCCATATTTCTGCTGCATCATTTCCTAATGCTGAAATACTACCAAATCCTGTAATCAAAATGTTTTGCATGGGCCAAAAATAAGGATAGAATTATAAATCAAGGGCTTTTTTTGTAGCAGAATAAATTTGATTTAATTCTTTTGTAGTAATGCAATAAGGAGGTAAAATATAAATCACATTCCCTAGTGGGCGAATCAAAATTCCTGCTGATAAAAAATGCTGATACAATTGGATGCGCAAATCACTTTGATAACCACTATTATTATCTTTCAATTCTATAGCTAATATGGTTCCTGTTTGGCGTATGTCAGTAATTTTTGGATGATGCTTTATTTCTTCAGTAAAAGATTTATGTGCTGAAATAATTTGCTGAATATTATCTTTGCATTCTTGTTTTTCTAACAAATCCAAACTAGCCAAGGAAACGGCACATCCCACCGGATTCCCTGTAAAGGAATGTCCGTGTAAAAATGCTTTTGTTAAGTCATTGGATAAAAAAGCATCATAAATTTCTTGGCTACAAGTGGTGATGGACATGGGGAGTGTTCCTCCAGTTAAGCCTTTGGACATACACATTAAATCAGGCTTATTTTTAAGTTGATTGACTGCAAAAGTTGTTCCTGTCCTTCCAAATCCTGTCATTACTTCATCAGCAATACACAGTACTCCATATTCATGGCAGAGCGCAATCATTTTATCCAAAATTGCAGGAGAATACATGCGCATTCCTGCCGCACCTTGCACTAAAGGTTCAAAAATAAAGCAAGCGACTTCTCCTTTTTCTAATTCAATTTTTAGCATATTTATAATATTATTTTCTGTAGGAAAAAGTAAATGCCTAACTTCAAATAGATAGTTATTGAAAGGGGCTGAAAATAATCCTCTTGCTCCCGCTGACATAGCACCAAAAGTATCGCCATGATAAGCGCCATCTAAGGCTAAAAATCGTTTTCGGTTTTCTCCTTTGTTATGCCAATATTGGATTACCATTTTTATGGCTATTTCTACTGCTGAAGAACCATTGTCAGAGAAGAAGAATTTCTCTTGATTTAAAGGTAAATGTTTTTTTAGTCTTCCGCATAACTCAGCAGCTGGCTCGTGTGTACACCCTGCAAAAACTACATGTTCCAATTTCAGCATTTGCTCGTTTACTTTTTCGGCCAAATAAGGATGGCTGTGCCCGTGTAAATTTACCCACCAAGAGGATATGGCGTCAATGTAAGAATTACCTTCTTTGTCAAATAAGAGACTTCCCTTTCCTTTAGTTATGGCTAAGGGTTTTTCGGCTGTTTGCATTTGTGTAAACGGATGCCAGATGTGTTTTTTATCTAAATCTTCCCAGCTCATAGTGTAATTTGTTGTGCGTACTTTTTAATGATTTCCTTATTGAATTGTGTCTCTTCATTTATTCTGAAAAGCAAAGTAATTCCACTCATTTTAAGGATAATTTCCTCAGTGTCCTTATTTTTATTTCCACTAAATATTATTCCTTTAATAGAAATATTTTTTTCCTTTAGTGCTTGAATTGTTAGCAAGGTATGATTGATACTTCCCAAATAATGTCGGCTTACAATCACAACTTCAGCCTCTAAATTAGGAATAATATCGATAATACAATCACTACTATTTAGAGGTACAAGTAGTCCGCCAGCTCCTTCAATAATTAAATGATTATTAGTTTTTGGAGGGTTAATGTTTGAAAGTAAAATTTCAATATTATCTCTTTCGGCAGCAGCATGTGGTGACATTGGCGAATTTAATTGGTAGGCCTCTTTATGAAATTTACTTGTAGTGTTTGATATTAAATGCTGAACTTTAATGGTATCAGAATTATCCAATTCCCCAGCTTGTATGGGTTTCCAATAGTCAGCTTTTAAGGCCTCAATCAATATGCTGCTTGCAATGGTTTTTCCTACTTCTGTTCCTATGCCGGTTATGAATAATCTCATAATAATTCAGTTAATTTTTTACCTAAAGCAATTATTTCTTCATCCGTGTTAAATGCGTGCAAACAAATTCTAATTCGCTCACTGCCTTCATCTACTGTTGGGTGGAGGATAGGGCGAATATCAAATCCGGATTGTTGTAATGTTATTGCTATTTCTTTGGTTTTTTCATTGCCCCCAATAATAATGCTTTGTATTGCAGAGGTACTGTAAATCAGCTTTTCATTTTTAAAATTCTGTTGGAATAATGCTGTTTTTTGCTGCAAAGTTTCTTGTTCGGAAGTTGATGTATTTAAATGCTCATATACTTTTTGAATGCATAAAATACTATGCTCAGGCATTGCTGTAGTGTAGATAAAAGAACGAGCAAAATTGATAAGGTAATCTTTCAAGTTTTGACTACCAACAATTGCGGCTCCATGACATCCTAATGCTTTACTAAAGGTATGGATACGAGCAAAAGTAGTGCTATTTTCTGCTTGGCATAATCCAATTCCATTTTCGCCAAATACCCCAGTAGCATGCGCTTCATCAACTATTAAATAAGCGTTATGAGCTGTGCAGATTTTTGAAATCTCTTTCAATGGAGCAACATCACCATCCATAGAGTAAATGCTTTCAATTGCTACAAAAATAGTTCCGTTAGCATTCTTTATTTTCTTCTCTAAATCAACTATATCATTATGTTTAAAGGAGAAATTTTTTGCGAGCCCTAATCGTAAGCCGTCACGAATAGAGGCATGGCATAAGGAATCATATATTATGGTGTCTCCCTTTTGTGGGATAGCAGAAAATAATCCTAAATTAGCATCATAACCAGAATTAAAAATAAGGGCTGCTTCTGAATTGTGAAAGGTAGAAATCTGTTGTTCTACTATATCAAAAATAGTGGAATGACCACTTATTAGTCTGGATCCAGTAGCGCCATTTTTAGTATTCTTTATATTCCAATTCTTTTTTGAAAATCCTAAATAATCATTGGAGCAGAAATCAATTAAATCGTTATGATTTAGGGTCCTAAAAGCATTGGTTTTTTTTCTATGATTAAGGCGTTCAAACACTTCTGTTATTGTATCATTCCATTAGGTGTTCCGTAAAAATAAACCATTTCAATTTTATCAGATATGGAGATAGCCCCTGGGTTAATTCCCGCTTTATTTTGAGGGATTTTTACAGCCAAATTAGCGTAGTATTCTTTCCAGACTGCTAAAGTATCATTAGTTATTGGGTGCAGAAAAGTCATGGGTTTAAGCTTAAAAATACTATCTTTTTCAAAGGCTTCATAAATAAGTTCAGAGCAGTAATAGCTGTTATTATTCATTAAAAAAGCATTGTCATAAGCTACTCCTATTTGTTTTTTTGCAAATAGAACAGCTTCTTTTATGCTCTGTTGATATTCTCTTTTAAGTCTGCCAACGATTACTTTTGGGCTTCCATTTTTGTCAAAAGAACGATTCAAAAAATCATTAATAGTTGTTAGCATTACTTTTGGAGGCAATGCTTCTAAAACCTTAAGTTCACCCGCTACAGAAACTATTAATCCAATATGAGAAAAATTAGCACCCTTATAACCAGGAGTTACTAATTCAATGGCATCACAAAGAGGGGAGGAGTCCAAGTCCTGAAAAAGAAAATCTCCTTCTTTTATCTCAAATTTTGGAGTGCAAGATAAAAGAGTTAAGAATAGTATAAAAAGGTAATATTTCATTTTTCAAAAATAAAAAAAGAGGACTACAATGTAATCCTCTTTTGATAATTTATTTTAATTGAATTAATCTGCTAAAACAATAATTTTGTTTTGTTGCATTTCAATTACACCACCATTTATTGCGAAATTTTCAGTATTGTTATCAGTCGTAATTACTCTAATATTTCCATTAGTTAATGTTGAGATAATTGGAGCGTGATTATTTAATACTTCAAAGTCACCTGATGTTCCAGGGAATTTTACTGAAGTTACTTCTCCTATAAAAACTTTTTTTTCTGGTGTTATTATTTCTAATATCATGATTTACTTATTTAACGTCAGCTAACATTTTTTCTCCTTTCTCAATTGCTTCTTCAATAGAACCAACTAAGTTAAATGCTGCCTCAGGATATTGATCCACTTTACCATCCATAATCATATTGAATCCTTTAATTGTATCTGCAATATCAACTAAACATCCTTTTAGTCCTGTAAACTGTTCGGCAACATGGAAAGGTTGTGATAAGAATCTTTGTACTCTTCTTGCTCTGTGTACTGCCAATTTATCTTCATCAGATAATTCGTCCATACCTAAAATTGCAATAATATCTTGTAACTCTTTATATCTCTGTAATAACTCTTTTACATCCTGTGCACATTTGTAGTGCTCTTCACCAACCACTTCAGGAGATAAAATTCTTGAAGTAGAATCCAATGGATCAACTGCAGGATAAATACCTAATTCAGCAATTTTTCTGGAAAGTACTGTAGTTGCATCTAAGTGAGCAAATGTTGTCGCAGGAGCAGGGTCAGTTAAATCATCTGCAGGCACATATACTGCTTGTACAGATGTAATAGATCCGTTTTTAGTAGAAGTAATACGCTCTTGCATTGTTCCCATCTCTGTTGCTAATGTTGGTTGGTAACCTACTGCTGAAGGCATACGCCCTAGTAGTGCGGATACCTCAGAACCAGCCTGTGTGAAACGGAAAATATTATCTACAAAGAAAAGTACATCTTTCCCTTTTCCATCTCCCTCACCATCTCTAAAGTATTCAGCAATTGTTAATCCTGATAGAGCTACTCTTGCTCTTGCTCCAGGCGGCTCGTTCATTTGTCCGAAAACAAATGTTGCTTTTGATTGTATTAATTTTTTTCTATCAACTTTGGATAAATCCCATCCTCCTTCTTCCATTGATTTGTTAAATTCTTCACCATAGTTAATGATGTCAGACTCAATCATCTCTCTTAATAAATCATTTCCTTCTCTTGTTCTTTCACCTACACCAGCAAATACTGAAAGTCCACCGTGTCCTTTTGCAATATTGTTAATCAATTCTTGGATAAGTACTGTTTTCCCTACACCAGCTCCACCAAACAAACCAATTTTACCTCCCTTTGCATAAGGCTCAATTAAGTCAATTACTTTAATACCTGTAAATAAGATTTCAGTAGCAGTTGATAAATCTTCAAATTTAGGTGCATCTCTGTGAATCGGTAAACCGTTAGAACGATCTAAGTTTTCCATTCCGTCAATTGCATCTCCAATTACATTAAAAACTCTACCTTTAATGTGCTCTCCAATAGGCATTTTGATAGGCGAACCAGTTGCAAGTACTGCAGTTCCTCTACTTATACCGTCAGTAGTTTCCATTGCAATTGTTCTTACTGTATCTTCACCAATATGTTGTTGACATTCTAAAACTAATTTAGTTCCATTAGCTCTAGTGATTTCTAATGAGTCATAGATGTTTGGTAGTCCAGCTTCATTATTTTCGAATGTAACATCAATTACAGGCCCAATAATTTGTGATACTTTTCCAGTGTTTGTTGACATTTTTATATCTTTTAAAGTCGTTAAAATACTTAATTTTAATCGGCCGCAAATTTACTATTTTTAAATTGTATTGCGCTAATATTAATAGGATTAAATTAATTGTTAATTTTGAACACTTTTTCAACACAAATAAAATTAAAATAAATAGTAGTGAAAGTATACCATTCAATTGATCAGTTTCCTTCTGATATTAAAACTATATTAACCATTGGTACTTTTGATGGAGTGCATAAAGGACACAAGTATGTACTTAAAAGACTCAATGAAATTGCTAAAAATGAGGGAGGTGAAAGTGTTTTACTTACTTTTTATCCGCACCCAAGGCATGTTTTGTACCCAGATAATCAAGAATTAAAATTACTTAATACCCTTGAAGAAAAAATTGAGGAATTGAAAAAATCGGGATTACAGCATTTTGTTATTCATGAATTTACAAAAGAATTTTCAAGAACAAAATCAGTGAATTTTATTAGAGATTTATTGGTGAATAAATTGAAAATGAATCATATGGTAGTTGGCTATGACCATCATTTTGGGCGAAATAGAGAAGGCTCCTATAGCGATTTGCAAGAACTTTCTGAGTTGTATAATTTTAAATTGGAACAAATTCCACCACAAGATGAGGGGGATGTTACAGTGAGCTCTACCAAGGTAAGAAAATTATTGTGTGTTGGTGATGTGGATAAGGCAACTGCTTATTTAGGTTATGCGTATCCAATTAATGGAAAAGTAGTAAAAGGGAATGAAATAGGTAGAACAATAGGCTATCCTACTGCAAATATTTTAGTGGATGATAAATGGAAATTGATTCCTGCTGATGGGGTGTATGCGGTTACAGTAAAGTTAGGTGAAACGCAATATTTCGGCATGTTAAATATTGGGAAAAGACCAACAATATCTGATAATCAACATGCAATAGAAGTATATATTTTTGATTTTTCAGCAGATATTTATGGTGCCGATATAAAAGTAGAGTTCATAAAGAGAATTAGAGATGAAAAACAGTTTGATAATTTAGAGCTTTTGAAAAATCAATTACAGGTTGATGAAAATAATTGCCGGACTTTTTTTAGAATCTAATATAAATGAAAAAAGAGGGTGGAACAAGTAATAAACCACCCTCTAAAAACCCCAGCATCTATCTTTTGATAAGATATTACTGAAACGAAAAGTCTAAAATAACATCACTATTACTAGTGAAAAAAAAACAAGAACACTCAAAAAAACTAAATAAAATACTTCTGATTTAGCCATTATGATTCATGCTTTTTTGCTGTTGAGGGTAGAAATATTGATGCTACCCCTAATATTAATATCATCTTTAAAATCATAAGACAATTATAGGGGAGTTTATGTGAATATATTATCCGTAATTACACCTAGGGGAAATACGTAGGGTATATTATTGTAATTTGCTGAAAATCAAAGTATTTTGATAAAAAATATTAAAAAACAGATATTTTTAGATGTCACATAATTTATTTTTTATGGCGATTTTTATCAATCCGACTGTATTTATTACTCCTAATTTTAAAATCATATTTTTTTTATGAGTTTCAACAGTACGCTTACTAATATCTAATATTAAGGCAATTTTTCCATTTCCTATTTCTTCAGTTATTAGTTTTAAAATTTGTTTTTCTCTGCTTGTTAAGGTGACACCTTTTATTATCTTATCATTATTTTTAATACTAGATTGTGTAAATTTACTTTGTATATTGCTAATATACTTTTCTCCTTTCATGCAGCTTTCTATAGCAGTTAATATGTCATCTTTGGAAGAGTTTTTACTCATGTAGCCATCAGCACCTCCTTTTAAGGCTTTATTAATAATGTACTTTTCTTCATACATGCTTAGCATCATTACTTTAATTTCAGGGTATAGTTTTTTTATTTTTTTAGTTAATGTAATTCCATCCATAACAGGCATGTTGATATCTGAAATTACTAGATCAGCTTTTTGTGTTTTTAAGATATCTAAAACTTCTTGGCCATTTTTGCAATTTGCAATTACATTAATAGTATCACTACTAATGAGTGCTGTTACCCCTTCCAAGAAAATAGAATGATCATCAGCAATTATAAGATTGATTTTTTTATTAGCTGTCAAAATTTATGCTTTTTTATAATTCATTTTTATAAGTATCTCAGTTCCTATCCCTTTTTTAGTGTTGATAATGACATTTCCATTATAAAGTTGGGCTCTATGTTTTATATTGTTTAACCCTAATCCGGTATTTTTATCATTAGCATTAAACCCTATTCCGTTATCATGTATTCGTAATAAAAGATGGTCGATATTCGTATTAATTTCAATATTTATTATGGTTGCTTTTGCATATTTAATAATGTTTGTAATTAGCTCCTGTATAATACGATATATATTGTGATTTAAATCTTTTTCCAGATGATTTAAAATTTCAGGACTACTATATGTGAAATTGATTTGAGTATTCAAACTATCAAAAGCCTTGTTTAGATATTTGTCAACTGCCTTAGTTAATAGTAGGTCTTCTAGAATTGACGGAAATAGGTTAGCACTTATCATCTTGATAAAGTGAATGGATTCAGTAATATGCTTTTGTTCTTTTCTTATTATTATTGCAGATTCTGGGTTATTTAGTTTGTAATTATGTAACTTTTGTAGGACTTTTTTTAATTCAAGTGTAACTTCAGTATTTAATAAGGTTGCAATTTCTGTGGTTAATATTTCTTGAGCAGCATTTATTTTTTGAGCAGCAGATTCTTTTTCAGAAAGTACTTTTTCAGTACCCTGAATTCGCAATAATGAAGCTTCTTTTTTTACTAAGTAAGCTTCTAATTTATAATTCTTTACAGAATAAATAACAATGTATAAAGCAATTAATGCAATCAAGAAGAGTATAAAAATTAAGACTGATTTCTTTAAAATTAATTTTTCAACAACTTTAACTTCTTCTTGTAATAAGAGTTTATTGTACTGCTCTTCAGTATTTTTAATTTCTTGTACATTATTGGCAATTAGTATTTGAGTTTCAGTACTATTGATTCTATCAGCATAAAGATGTTTATTCTTTGTGTGTTCTAAAGCTAATTTATAGTTTCCCAATTCATAATAAGTTTTTGATAAATTATTGTAAATTAAAGGAAGGTGTCTAATGATTTTAATTTGTTTTGAAATTTTTATGCAAGAATTAAAATAGGGGATTGCTTTATTGTATTCTTTAGTATTATAGAATAAATTTCCTAGGTTATTGTAGGATTGTAATAAGTCCTGTGTTAAATTATATTTTTCTCTTATTGCTATTGATTTTAGATAATATTCTTCAGCTTTATCATATTCTTTTTTTACTAAAAAAAGACTTGCCATATTGTTGTAGTTGAAGCTAAGTGATCGGTAATTAGTTAATTTATTATTAATCTCAATAGCTAAATTCAAATAAAACAATGAGGAGTCATATGTCGCTAATTTTCTGTGGTAGACGGCAATATTATCATAAGTTCTGGCCAGGTTTAAAGAGTCCATTTTAGATTGAAAAATTGTAAGCGCCTTGTATTGGTAATTTAGTGCATTTTCATAATCTTTTTCATGACCATATAGCGCCCCAATAAGCTTATAGTTTTTAGCAATATATAAGTTGTAATCAATTGATTTAGCTAAAACCAATGATTGATTGCAATAGCTTAAGGCTTTATCTAAACTACCTAAATTAAAATGGATTTTCCCAATTCTGAATAGTGCTACAGCTTTCAATTTTTTGTTTGAAATACTACTTGCAAAGTGAAGAGCTTTTTCAGCATATGCTAATGCAGAATCATTATCTTCATTAAGATATTTTGAGCTTAATGTTAAATAGGTTTTAATTAATATAGAATCTGTTTTTTTCGTTTTAATTAATTGCTTAATTGAGTCAATTTCATTTTGAATTGTTGAAAAACTATTCGTGTAAGCAGAGCATAAAAGCAATATGAAAAATAGTTTTTTCATTTATTTAGTTGTTGTGTCGATTGGCATAAAAACATAGATAGCACTGCCCTTATCTTTATGACTATCTATTTCTAATTCACCATCTATAATTTTTAGTCGTTCTTTTATTAGTGTTAGCCCTGTATTTTTTTTTAATGTAGAGTGGCTGACTGTAAATCCGATTCCATCATCTTCAATAATTAAACTAATATCATTGGTATGTGCAATTAATTGAAAACTAACTTTGCTTGCTTTAGAATGGTTTATAATATTAGCGCAAAGTTCCTGAATAATGCGATATAGTGTAAGTTGAGTGTTTAATGTTAAATTATTAATATCAGCTTTTGGGAGCAAGGTAATGCTAAGTTCTAAGCCAGTATTATTAAAAATATGACTTAGGTAATCTTGAATAACAACACAAAAAGCCTGGGTTTTAAGAAGTGGCGGATGTAAGTCATGGGAAATAAACCGTATAGTTGATGCAATTTCACCAACCTTAGTAATTATTTTAGTAATAATATCACTTTCTTTTAACTGCATTAAATTCATTTTAATTGCTGTTAATGTTCCTCCTAGCTCGTCATGCAATTCTTTCGCAATCTTCTCTTTTATTATTTCATGGTTTTGCGTAACTTCTTTGATCGCATTAAATTGCTCACTTCTAATGTTCTTAGCTATTAGTTTTTGACTAAGGATTTTTTCTTTATTAGAAATTTCAAGAATTAAGTCTTTCTTTCTTATGGCCTTGAGAATGAAAAAAACTAAAATAATGAGTATAATAACTAAAAATAGAGTCAGTTTTTCTCTATTGTCATTACTAGTAAATCGAGCTTCTTTTTCTTGCTGTAAAACTAGGTTTAGGTTCTTTAATTGTAATAACTCTAATTCAGTTGTCTTCCTACTAAGCTGTATTTGCTCCTCTTTAAATTGGATGCTGTCATTTAGGTGAAGAAATTGCGTATAATATTTTATGGCTTCCTTATGATTTCCTGCTAGCTCTTTTGCTAGTGATAATTCTTTGTAATAGTTGGGTAAGTTTTTGAGTAGTTTTATTTTTCTAGCCAATTTAATCCTAT